>ERZ894177.1307-NODE-1307-length-11354-cov-34.474_pt1 | contig 11354 bp, 10 predicted proteins | sample MGYA00380277_ERZ894177 | MGnify/ENA primary metagenome ERZ894177 (study PRJEB32331, sample SAMN06328428) | human gut metagenome | biome: human gut microbiome; feature: stool | host: Homo sapiens | collected 2014-06-03 ... | reverse complement strand
AAAAGAGCTATGAAAGCTCTTTTGGGCATGCTTCAAAAAATATGCGAGATACTGTGTTTAAACAATATCTCGCAAAAATGGGCTTTTTAAGGGACGACTATTTATGATAAGCCTATGGTGTATTATCCTATCAGTGTGCTGATGCTTGCTGGTATTCGTGATATACTGATTATTTCAACTCCTTACGACCTGCCAGGTTTCAAACGCCTGCTTGGTGATGGTTCTGATTATGGAGTACATTTTACTTATGCAGAACAACCTTCACCGGATGGACTGGCACAAGCCTTTACGATAGGTAAGGATTTTATTGGTAATGACAGTGCCTGTTTGGTATTGGGTGACAATATTTTTCATGGCGTCGGTTTTACCCATATGCTGAGAGAAGCTGTACATACGGCAGAGGTAGAAAAAAAAGCTACTGTATTCGGCTATTGGGTGCATGATCCCGAACGTTATGGGGTGGCTGAATTTGATCAAGACGGAAACTGTTTGAGCATAGAAGAAAAACCTAAACAGCCCAAGAGTAATTATGCAGTAGTCGGTTTGTATTTCTATCCCAATAAAGTTGTGGAAGTAGCTGAGCATATACAGCCATCTGCTCGTGGGGAATATGAGATTACAACGGTTAATCAGAAGTTCTTAGAAGACGGAGAACTTAAAGTTCAAACTCTAGGTCGTGGTTTTGCTTGGTTGGATACTGGTACTCATGATTCATTGAGTGAGGCTTCAACCTATATTGAAGTGTTGGAAAAACGTCAAGGATTAAAAGTGGCTTGTCTTGAAGGTATTGCTTATCGTCAAGGTTGGATTACCGAAGAACGCATGCGTGAATTGGCTCAACCTATGTCGAAAAATCAATACGGACAGTACCTGCTGAAAGTAATTGATGAACTGAAGGAAACTGGGAAACCTAACTTAGACTAAAAAAAAAATCATGGCAAAAAGAAATATAGTTATTACTGGCGGAGCTGGATTCATAGGCAGTCATGTTGTACGCTTGTTTGTGGATAAATATCCTGAGTATCGTATCATTAACCTTGATAAATTAACTTATGCTGGGAATCTTGCCAATCTCAAAGATATCGAAGATAAACCCAACTATAAGTTTGTCAAGATGGATATTTGCGACTTTGATGCATTCTATCAGTTGATGCAGGATGAACAGGTAGATGGCATCATTCATCTTGCCGCCGAAAGTCATGTAGACCGCAGTATCAAAGACCCATTCACATTTGCGCGTACCAATGTAATGGGAACATTGACTCTTCTTCAGGCAGCCAAACTCTATTGGGAGTCATTGCCTGAGAAATACGAAGGCAAGCGTTTCTACCATATCTCTACAGATGAAGTATATGGAGCATTGCAGATGAGCCATCCTGAAGGAATCAAACCTCCTTTCACTACAAAGGCTAGTTCCGAGGAACATCATCTGGCATACGGTGAGGATTTCTTCTATGAAACCACCAAGTACAATCCTCATTCACCCTATTCTGCATCAAAGGCAAGTTCAGATCATTTTGTACGTGCTTTTCATGATACATACGGAATGCCGGTAATCGTAACCAACTGTTCAAACAACTATGGACCTTATCAGTTTCCTGAAAAGTTGATACCTCTCTTTATCAACAACATCCGTCAGCGTAAACCTCTTCCCGTTTATGGAAAAGGCGAAAATGTGCGTGATTGGCTTTATGTTGAAGATCATGCACGTGCCATTGATTTGATTTTCCATGAAGGTAAGGTAGCTGAAACCTATAACATCGGTGGTTTCAACGAATGGAAGAATATTGACATCATAAAGACTATCATCAAAACCGTTGACTGTTTGCTTGGACGAGCTGAAGGTGAAGACCTCAACCTTATTACATACGTAAAGGACCGCCTTGGCCATGATGCCCGTTATGCCATTGACTCAACCAAACTTCAGAAAGAACTTGGGTGGGAACCCTCCTTGCAGTTTGAAGAAGGTATTGAGAAAACCGTAAAATGGTATCTTGATAATGAAGAGTGGCTTAACAATGTAACTTCTGGTGATTATCAGAAGTATTACGAAAATATGTATAAGAATAGATAGAAATAAATAGTTATGGACAACAAGTTAATTACGGTAACGAGTCCTTTGCTTCCAAACCTTGATGAATTTAATGAACTTGTCAAGCAGATTTGGAACTCAAAGTGGATAACCAATAATGGTGACTTTCATAAAAAATTGGAGGTAGAACTTAAGCATTTTTTAGGTGTTCCAGAAATAAGTCTTTTCACCAACGGTACACTTCCCCTTCTTACAGCACTTCAAGCACTGCGCATTACAGGTGAAGTCATCACAACCCCTTACAGTTTCGTTGCCACCACTCATAGCATTTGGTGGAATGGTTGCAAACCGGTGTTTGTAGATGTAGATCCCCGTACCGGTAACCTTGATCCGGAAAAGATAGAAGCAGCCATAACCCCCAGGACTACAGCTATCATGCCCGTGCACTGTTATGGCAAACCCTGTGATGTGCGCCGTATCAAGGAAATTGCCGACACATACGGTTTGAAGGTTATTTATGATGCAGCCCATGCTTTTGCTCTTGAAATTCCGAAGAACGAAGCCGACTACAAACGTGCCTTCGACGAAACGCATAATGCACTTGAACCTTGTGCTGCGGTAAAACGCAATGAACAGCAGGTAGAGACAGAGAGCATATTGAACTGGGGAGATATGAGCACACTGTCGTTCCACGCCACAAAGGTGTATAATACTATTGAAGGTGGTGCCATGGTAATGCCCAATGAGGAGACAAAGAAGCGTATTGATTTTCTTAAGAACTTTGGTTTTGCCAATGAAACAACCGTAGTAGGTCCCGGCATCAACTCAAAGATGGACGAAATACGTTCAGCCTACGGCCTATTGAATCTCAAACAAGTAGATGCTGCTATTGCAGCTCGTCAGCAGGTTGCTGTTAAATACCGTGAGGCTCTTCGCGACGTGGAAGGCATTACATTCTTTGATGATATGCCTGGTGTTAAGCACAACTATTCTTACTTCCCGATATTTATTGACGAGAAGGCTTTTGGTATGTCGCGTGATGCTTTGTATGCAAAGATGAAAGAGGCAAATGTGCTTGGCAGACGTTACTTCTACCCATTGATTTCTGAGTTTTCTACATATCGAGGATTAGAAAGTGCCAATCCGGCAAATCTGCCTAATGCTCACAAAATGGCTGATTGCGTACTTTGCTTGCCTATGCATCATGACCTATCTGATAATGATATTCATCGTACAATTGATTTAATTATAAAAAAATAAAATATGAGATTCTTAATAACAGCAATAGGTTCTATGTCTGCAGAATGTGCAATAAAGAACATTAAAGCGAAAGGACATTATGTTGTTGGTTGCGATATATATCCTGGAGAGTGGCATTATGAAACAAAATTGTGTGATGCCTTTGTAAAAGCACCTCTTGCAAAAAAAAAGAATGATTATATTCAATTCTTGATAGACACTTGTAAGGAATATGATTTGCATTATATTATTCCACTCACAGATCTTGAAATAGATGTAATCAATGAAAAACGTGCGTTATTTATTGAGAATGATATAATACTCTGTATGCAGAGTGATGAGGTACTTGCGATTGCACGAGATAAGTACAAGTTGTCAAGTTTTTTTGCTGATGATGAGAATGTACCTACGATTAAGACTTGTCTCCTTTCAGAGATTCCAGACTCTTTTTCATTCCCATGTATAGCAAAGCCTTTAAATGGACGTAGTAGTGAAGGACTTATACGTAATGCAACACGTGAACAGGTGAATGCTATTGAAAACAAGCAGGTTTACATTCTTCAAGAACAATTGGCAGGTAATGTATTTACTGTTGACTTTTGTCGTTCTGCTAAAACAGGTGTTGGTGCTGTTGTTCCTCGTCAGGAACTACTTCGTACAAAAAATGGTGCTGGTTTAACGGTTCAAATGATTTCAGATTCAGCTTTAATAAATTTAGTTTCCTATATAGGCAATAAGTTGAATATCAATGGTTGTGTGAATATGGAATTTATATTGAATAATGGAAATTATTATCTCATAGATATAAATCCACGTTTTTCCGCAGGCGTTGCATTTTCTATAATGGAAGGTTATAATATGATTACGAATCATATTCGTTGTTTTTGTGGAGAATGTATCGATAGCCAAATCAAAATTAGTAAACATATTATGATAAAAAAATATCAAGAGATTATATGTTAATGGATTATGCTTTGGCGTGCTTCAGCATAAAAATAATATTGTAAATGTCTTATTTTCTGTGATTCGGTGACTAATAGAACATGAAAACAAGGTAAGTAGTCAATTTATTAGGGTGTCCAGTTTAACGTTCCCAATTTAGCCTACATTTTTAAGCTGTTTGGTACGTTCTGTAACCCAGTTTATGGACATGTGCTTCTTTGCAAAAGCATCAATGTCCTTTAGTTTAACATTACATAATCGCTCTTTGAAATTAAATGTTTTAGTGACAGTATCGTTCTTGAGTTTTGCGTGTAACGGTATAAACAGGACAAAAGGAGTAATGCCGTACAATTTGTTTGGCGACTTTTTTTGTTTGAATACACCGAATGTTGATTCAATGATATCAGAAGAGATATTGTGTGCTTCATAAGAGTTCTTCAACTTCTCTTCTTGCTGCTTAAGGTACTTTAGAATCCTGATTCCAAACATGGCTCTACGGTTGTTTGCATTGCCTATTACGTGCTGGGTGATATATCTCTTGCACTTCTTACAGTTAGCAATGTTAAAACCTTCTGTTTTACAGATTGTTTCTATATATTCAACTGCATCAACAGCAATTTTCAATTCAACCAACAGTTCCTTGTAGTCGGGAACAAAAGAATATGCGTCCTGCATTTCCTTTGGGAGATTGCCAAAGCAGCCAAGCATTTTGTTACCCCAGTCCACCCATGAATTCAAATTCATGAATCTGGCAATACTACGCATATTAGGCGGTAAAAGATAAGCTTTATCTGTAAGATGATATTGCAATCTGACCTTTCCAAGAAGAGTAGTAAAATCCACAAAATCAGGCTCGTTGCCATAGGCATGCTTAAAGCATGTACCCATGGCATGACTGATGTCGATATGGTGCAACAACTCTGATTGCGAAATTCCATTTGTGAGATTGTGAGCCTGATCGCTGATTACATATTCAGGTTTAGCCTTAATCTCCTTAATGGATTTCTCAATCTCTTGCTTGATGTCGTTCCCCTTTAAAGCTACCGCCGGATTTCATACTGACAACCGTCACATCCTCATGCTTAAGAGGTCGGCCGGGATGTTCAGCAGGAACACCAAGAATTAGAAGAAGTTTCTCTCGATTAATCATGATGCTTTCGTCAATGATATACGCAAACTTTTTGTCTGTAGGTTTGCTGTCATTCTCATAAGCGGATAATCCAAGTTTCTTCATCCAGTTCTCTACGGTGTTATAGCATGGTACTTTTCCACATTTTCCTTCAAGCACATCATTGAAGATTTCAAGTATCTTCACTACAGTGCGAAGGCCGCAGTTGGTACGAATGTAAATCAATACACAAAGCTGAACAATCAGAAGAGAGTATCTATGTCCGGGAATAGGATCGATAACAATTTCATTTGTTCTTCGGTCACAGTCACGGTCTTTACGTCTTTTTTTTTTAAGTTCCTTCCTTGTCTCCTTAAACTTAGCCTCTTTGGCTGCTTTCTGAGATTTGAGTTTGGCATTTTCTTTACGAAGACGTTTAACCTCTTCTTCCAGGGTTTCTTTATGGGGTTTTGAATCTACTTTTTTCATTGCTTTTAGTTCTAAATTTTTCAACTAAGATACTAAAAATCAATGAAATACACAGACTTTCAAAGAGCAATTTTGCTTATTAAAGCATTGAATTTAAGAGCATTGTATTAACAATAACGAGGGCGTTTTGTACTACGTTTTTAGGAACGTAGAACTGGACACCCTATCAATTTATGGATCTGTAAAATTTGTAGGGTTAAACTTCATGGCTGTTTCGTATTGTGTTATATTGGTATTTTCACAAGAAGTTTGAGAGTTGCAGGGATATTCCTCTCTCTTACCATCTTGTATAGGACTTGAATAGTTCTTAAAGTTTAAAACCAATCTAATTTTAAAAACTCACAGTGAAGGTAGGCACAGCATAGTTCCTACTCTTGGGGAAAGTCCTAAATTCACTGCTTTTAATATATGCAACAAGAATCATTAAGAAGTAAAACGATTAAAGGAGTTGGATGGAGTGCTGTTGATGCATTCCTTGGACAGGGCGTAACATTCATCGTTGGATTAGTATTAGCCCGACTTCTTTCTCCAGACGAATACGGATTGATTGGTATTTGTTTGATTTTTACGACCGTATTGAATGGAATTGTTGACAGCGGATTTAGCAATGCCTTAATACGAAAAAAAAATGTAACAGACGAAGACTACAACACGATGTTTATAACCAATATGGTAATAAGCATCGTTCTCTATGTTCTTCTTTTTTTTAGTGCACCATTCGTTTCTGACTTTTTTAAACGCGAAGAACTTACCTCTTTAGTAAGAGCCACGGGGTTGGTGTTATTCTTCAATGCGCTGTCGATTACGCAAATAACTATATTAACAAAAAGAATTGATTTTAAGACAAAGACCCGTGCATCCATAATTTCGGCTGTTGCTAGTGGTATTGTTGGTATAGCAATGGCATTATATGGCTTAGGTGTATGGTCATTAGTAGGCCAAATAGTAAGTAAACAATTTCTATATACATTATGTTTATGGTTTATAAACAGATGGTATCCGACGTTTAGATTTTCCTTGAATTCATTTATGTATATGTGGAATTTTGGTTGGAAAATACTTGCAAGTGGGTTACTTAATAATATATGGAATCAGTTATATCAAGTTGTAGTTGGTAAATATTACTCTCCGGCAACTTTAGGACAGTACACTAGAAGTAACCAATTTGCGAGTTTATTTTCTGATAATTTTACGACTATCATTCAGCGAGTAAGTTTTCCAATCTTAGCTAATATTCAAGATGATACAGAGCGCTTAATGTTGGCGTATAAAAAAATAATTAAAACAACCATGTTCATAACAGTTTTTGTTATGTTTATTTTGGGTGCAGTTTCAGAACCATTAATTCATTGGTTACTTGGAGATAAATGGCATGAAGCTGCATTGTTTTTACCTTTGATTTGTTTAAATATGTCCTTGTATCCTTTACATGCAATTAATCTGAATATGCTTCAAATTCAAGGAAAAAGTGACATCTTTTTGAAATTGGAAATAATAAAGAAAGTTGTAGCAATCTTTCCCATATTAATAGGAATATTTGTCAGTATATATTACATGCTAATTGCATCAGTAATAACAGGATTTATAGCTTTTTTCTTAAATAGTTACTACACAGGGAAAGAATTAAAATACACTTCTTTTGAACAGCTAAAAGATGTTGCCCCTTTTTATGTCATTGGATTTACAATTGGTGGCTTTGTTTACTTTTTAAAATATTTACCCTTAGCGAATCTTTGTATTTTATTAATACAATTATTTATCTCTGTATTTCTATTGTTGATAATATGTACAATTGTAAAATTACCAGAATTTATGGAGATAAAAAAAATAGTTATGAACCTCTTTAGAAAGAATCAGTAAATGAAAACACTTGTAATTATATATAGAAGCTTATTTGTAGGCGGAATAGAGAAAAATGTCATAGACATTATGAATAATGCTATCCATAATGGTAATAGAGTAATATGGATCTGTGACAAGGATAATAAATATAGTAAACTCTATGAAAGTACGATTAAAAAAATTGAAGTTATACCATTAGATTTTTCTCGAATAAATATACTCAAGGTACCCAAACTAAGTATTGCATCAAATGAAGAGTTGGACATCATGACATTTGATATTTTTAGGTTATATATGGGATATGGAATACGAAAACAATACCCTAAAAATGTGGTGCGTGTTTTTTTTGCAGTTCCTCATTTTACAGGCAGTACAATATTTCCGGAGCAATGTTTAACATTTCCTTTTAAAACAATTGTAAGGTATTTTTTCCGATATGTATACAAGCGTATTTTTCAATATGGAAGCTTGCTATTCTTTTCAAAGAAACATATTGAAGTAATTCAAGACAACTATAATATACAATTGCCGAATGCAGTAGACAAACTTGTACCAGAATTAACTCAAAGACTTTTATTTGACGAGGATAGAGTTAGAGCTATTTTTAGATCTGATAAATTCGTAATAATTAGTCCGGGACGTTTTGATTTTCCACATAAAGGATATTTATTAGGATTAATAAAAACATTTGGATCAATGAAGCAATCATTTCCAAATCTATATCTGAAAATCGTAGGAGATGGCCCAGATCGAACATCTGTAATTGAAGCTATTAGAAATTTACCTGAAGAAATACAATCTGCGATTGAACTTTATGAACCTATGGATTCGGACATTCTGGTCAAAGAAATGAGTAAGTGTAATCTTAATATTAGTGTTGCTGGATGCTGTAGTCTTGGTGCTCGCAATGGTATAGTTAGTATTCCAGCTCGTCATTATAGCAATGAATGTGAGGTTTATGGTTTTTTTCCTGATAGTAAGACAAAAACTACATCCTCTGATCCAGGAACTCCTGTTAAAGATTATATAATTAAAGTATTAAATATGTCAGAGGATGAATATGTTCAATGTGCAAGGAATGCTTACAATACATTTAATGAAAAATCAGACATTAAATTCCCATTTAGTATGCCTTGTAATACTGCATACAAACCGAATAGGTTGTTATCAGCAAGTATCCTATTAGTTTTCTCTTTACAAAGAATTTTTACGCATTTTAGAATAAGGAAAGAAAATGTCTGAGTATTTTAATTTATTATTCTCTCCACTTCATGGAGGTACAATATTATTATATACATTAATTTTTATTGTTGCAAGTATATTAGGAAATAAAGTTCAATATGTTACTAGAAATGGACAACATATTTTTTCGATGAAATTTTTTATCTGTCTGTTTCTATTTCTATGTGCCTTTTATGTTTTTAATGATGTAGGAATAGATACTGATCATTATAGAACATATTATTTAGAATTTGTAACACCTCAAGATGTAGCAGATCATTATGGAGCTGTAGAGAAATTATATCAATATTTAAATATAGTATTACATGTTATTACTTATAATGAGTATATTGGTGTAGGTATTATAAGATTCATACAACTGGCAATTCTATTTGTTGCGCTATATAAACTAAGAAACCGCATAAATATAGGATTAGCTATTATGGCTTATATGGCATTCTTTTATTATGATTCGTTCAATCTACTTAGGTCTTCTCTTGCTGGTTCTATTTGCTTGTTAGGAATGGCATTCTTATATGAGAAAAAGATTTTCATTACATTAGCATTGGCATTGCTGGCATACGGAATTCATCACTCTGCAATATTTTTTGTTGTTACTTTATTATTATATATCATTTGTTATCACACCCCTATTAGAAAATTTAAAAAAGTTGTTCCAGTTGTAGCTGTATTTGCTCTATTTGTTGTGCTAAATATAGGAGCGAATATTATTAATCAATTATTGGCAGCAGACTTTGCAAATGGTCGTTACGATTATGTCGAATCACATGGAAGTGTTATGGGAATATTTATACTTCTAAAGTATTCGATACCGTTTCTTATACTTCATCTTATAAACAAATCTAAAGAAAACAATTATTTTTTAGATTCAGCATGGGATATAGACTTTATTTGGACCATAGTAGGATTTGCTTTAGCACTTCTTGCTTACCAGATCGGTATGCTTACTAGAGCTGCAATATACTTTTCATCGTCTTTCATTTTTTTATTACCCAATTACATATATACCAAAGAAGCAATTTCTAGAACAAATGTTACTAAATTTATATTTGTATTATATTTTATGTTTATGTATATCACAACAATAGGTAATCTGTATAATATTAGCGAATTAGGTCCTTTTAAATTTATTTGAAAAAACATTATGATACGAGTGCTTGAAGTAATATATGGATTTGGATATGGTGGCATACGTGCTTTCATTATGAATTATCTAAATTATTTAGATAAGAGCAAGTTTAAAGTAGATATATATGTTTTTGGTTATGATTCATCACCTTTTACAGATAAAGTAAAAGCATTGGGCGCGAATATATATTTTGAACCCCAAAATTATGCAGCAAAAAGACCATGGTTATTTGTACACCAATTGGGGAAATTCATGAAAGAAAATGGTCCTTATGATGTTGTACATGCAAATAATAATTTGATAAGTGCATGGGTTCTTTTGGCTGCTAAAAGAGCTAACGTTCCTATTCGTTTAGCACATTCTCATTGTGCAAGTCATTTTGGAAATTCATGGAAGCAAAACGCTTACTCGTATTTAAGAAGGTTTATTATAGATAGACTTGCTACCAAAAAATTGGCATGTGGACATCTAGCTGGTGAAGCTATGTATGGCAAGAATGCAAATTTTGAAGTGATAGCTAATGGAATTTCTTTAAACCGTTTTATGTATCGTGACGAAAAACGTATAACTGAATTAAAGCGAATTCTTAATATTCCGGTTAAAGCAAGGGTATATGCGAATGTAACTAGGATGGATCCTTCAAAAAACCATATTTTTGCTGTTGAGGTATTCCGTGAAATACATAAAATTGATCCTAATGCAATTTTTCTTTATGGTGGGGTGATTCCGAAAATATCACCGACCATAAATATGGTAAAAGCTAAAATTGAAGAGTATGGTTTAACGGATTATTGTAGATATACAGGTCCGTTTATGGATGTTGAACAACTGTATCATACAACAGATTTGTGGATATATTGTTCTGCCTATGAGGGTTTGCCTTTTGGACCTTTGGAATTGCAAGCAGCTTCAATTCCTGTTATAGCTTCTGATGTGATAACAGATGAAATTGATTTGGGATTAGGGTTAGTTCATTTTCTATCTTTAGACGACAATCCTAAAAAATGGGCTGAATTAGCTGTAAGTATAGAAAAGAAGTATATACCGAATAATATTATTGCAGAGGCATTTCAAAAACACAATTTTGATATTTGTCAAAATGTAAAGAGGTTGGAAGAAATATATGAAGGAAAGAAATAGGTGTTGTGTGTTCAGTTGATAGTATTACTATAACAAAGATTTTTCAGTTATACTTAACGTTATCCATTATATAATTTTTGTTGTGCAATTTTATAGGTAGACAATGAAACTCGTTTAAATATTAAAATTAAGTATAATTAGTCGTCCCTTAAGAATATCTTTTTCTGTTGATATTCAGTAATTTAGTCTAT
>ERZ894177.1292-NODE-1292-length-11457-cov-9.04096_pt1 | contig 11457 bp, 9 predicted proteins | sample MGYA00380277_ERZ894177 | MGnify/ENA primary metagenome ERZ894177 (study PRJEB32331, sample SAMN06328428) | human gut metagenome | biome: human gut microbiome; feature: stool | host: Homo sapiens | collected 2014-06-03 ... | reverse complement strand
GCGACCACGATGTCAGCATCGCCGGCCTCGATCATCTGAGCAGCCATGTTCACGCAGTTCAGGCCGGAGCCGCAGACCACATTGACGGTGACAGCAGGAGTCTCGACGGGCAGGCCAGCCTTCAGGGAAGCCTGACGAGCGACGTTCTGGCCCAGACCAGCCTGGATGACGCAGCCCATGTAAACATGATCGACCTGCTCGGGTTTCACGTTAGCACGGTTCAGGGCCTCCTTGATGACGATGGAGCCCAGCTCTGCAGCAGGGACGTTTGCCAGGGTGCCGCCAAACTTACCAATAGCGGTACGGCAAGCAGATGCGATAACAATTTTCTTCATGTTAATAGCCTCCTGAATTTATATGTTTCGGGGTTTCGTAAAACTATTTATCAAAAAGCCCGAGGGCCTTTCTGCATTATAAAAGGTATCAGAGCGTTTTTCCTTCCGCCCGGAGCTGCTCCACTTTGGCGTGGATGGCATTCTCTACGTTGGGCGTCACGAACTTGGAGATGTTGCTGCCGTAGCGGGCAGCCTCCTTGACGATGGTGGAAGAAAGGTAGCTCCACTTGATGCTGGTGGCAAGGAACATCGTCTCGATGCCGGGCATCAGTGCGTGGTTCGTCTGGGCGAGCTGTATCTCGTTTTCGAAATCCGTCACCGCCCGCAGGCCCCGCACCATCACCGAAGCGTGGCGCTTCTTGGCGAACTCCACGGTCAGGCCGTCGAAGCTCTCCACCGTCACATTCGGGATGTCCTTGCAGCATTCCCGCAGCAGCGCCACCCGTTCTTCTACGGTGAACAGAGGGTTCTTTGCGCTGTTGATGAGCACTGCCACAATGAGCTGGTCGTTTATCTTTGCAGCTCGCTTGATGATGTCGAGGTGTCCTCTCGTGACCGGGTCGAAGGACCCGGGGTAAACTGCTGTTGCCATCGGTATGGTCTCCTTTATTTGCGCGCTTTGGAAAAGCGCATTTGGTGTTGCCATGATAGCACTTTTCAGTTTCTGCTTCAAGTACCAGGCCGCATCGCCATCGCTACATCGTTAATTTTTAGTCAATTAACTTCGCACTGGGACGCATCGTCTTGGTACACCCTTAGTAAACCATATCGTCAAAATTTTATCAAGTACTTTTTCGAAAAAAACTGTTTTTGCTATACCAAACAATCGCCACAAATACCTAAGAAATTTAGTCAAATTGTCCTGCGAGACATTTTTTCGCGGAAGAGGGCTTGATTATAATGTTTGTTAATGTTATAACTAAGCTGTGCAGGTATGCCGCTGCCGGAGGCTTCTGCCCTGCCGACCCCAAGGATACCGCCGGGGTGTGATAAGACAGTGTCCGGACTGGGAAAAAACGGTAAATTTCCGGCTAAGATTTTGTCCCGTAGAATTGTAAATAATAAATTTACAATTCTTTTATGTTCTTAAAGGAGAGGATGGTTTATAATGGATTTCATGGAAATGTATGCCCAGAAAAAGATGACTGCCGAGCAGGCTGCTTCTCTGGTCAAGAGCGGCGACTGGGTGGATTACGGCTGGTGCGTCAACACCCCCGTGGCTGTGGACGCCGCCCTTGCCAAGCGCCTGCCCGAACTGGAAAACGTCAATTTCCGCGGCGGCATCCTGATGTGGGTGCCTGAGATCTTCCAGATCGACGACCCCGCTGCCCACATGACCTGGAACAGCTGGCACATGGGGGGCATTGAGCGCAAAGCCATCGCACAGGGCTTCTCGTTCTACTCCCCCATCCGCTATTCGGAGCTGCCCCGCTACTACCGCGAGAGTCCCGACCCGCTGGACATCGCCGTCTTCCAGGTGACTCCGATGGACGAGCACGGCTACTTCAACTTCGGTCCCAGCGCTTCCCATCTGGGTGCCGTCTGTGAGAAGGCCAAGAAGATCATCGTGGAGGTCAACACCAATATGCCCCGCTGCCTCGGTGGTATGGAAAACTGTGTCCATATCTCCCAGGTCACCGGCATCGTGGAGGGCAACAATCCGCCCATCGGCCAGATGGCCGCTGCCGGCCCCGCTTCCGAGGTCGATTTGAAGGTCGCAAACCTCGTCGTGCCGCAGATCCCCAACGGTGCCTGCCTGCAGCTGGGCATCGGCGGTATGCCCAACGCCATCGGCAGCCTCATCGCCCAGAGCGATTTGAAGGACCTGGGCGTCCACACCGAGATGTATGTTGACGCTTTCGTGGACATCGCCAAGGCCGGCAAGATCACCGGCGCACACAAGCAGCTGGACAAGGGCCGTCAGGTCTACGCCTTCGGTGCCGGCACCCAGAAGATGTACGACTACCTCAACAACAACCCCGAGTGCATGTCTGCTCCCGTCGATTACACCAACGACATCCGCAGCATCTCCGCGCTGGACAACTTCATCTCCATCAACAATGCGGTGGACATCGACCTGTTCGGCCAGGTGAATGCGGAGAGCGCCGGCGTCAAGCACATTTCCGGTGCAGGCGGCCAGCTGGACTTCGTGCTGGGCGCATACCTTTCCAAGGGTGGCAAGAGCTTCATCTGCCTGTCTTCTACCTTCTTCAATAAGAAGACCGGTCAGCTCGAGAGCCGCATCCGTCCCACGCTGGAAAACGGCAGCATCATCACCGATACCCGCGCCAATCTGCATTACCTCTGCACCGAATACGGCTGCGTCAACCTCAAGGGTCTGACCACCTGGGAGAAGGCCGAAGCCCTCATCAATGTGGCACACCCCGACTTCCGCGAGGAGCTTATCAAAGAGGCCGAGAAGATGCACATCTGGCGCCGCAGCAACAAAATCTAAACATCGCCGTACCGGCTCCTGCCGTCTGCGGCAGGAATGGAGTCACACATGATGGACAAAAAGCCGCACATCAAGCCCTATATCTACGGAATGCTCGCGGGCTTTGGTGCGATAAGTCTAAGCATCCTGTTCTTCTTCTTCATCTACCGCTTCGACGGGTTCGGCGACGCGGTCTCCAAGGTGACCGGCATCCTGATGCCCTTCATCTATGGTGCCGTCATCGCCTATCTGCTCAAGCCGGTGTGCAACACCATTGAGGGCTTTCTGCACCGCATCTTCCCCGAAAAGCTCCACAGCATGGCCAATATGCTTGCCATTGCAGCGACGCTGCTGTTCGGTGTGCTGGTGGTCTACGCCCTCGTGATGATGGTGGTGCCGCAGCTCATCACAAGCGTCACCTCCCTCTACTACACCGCGCAGACCAGCATTACCCGGTTCATGCGGTGGGTGAACACACAGGAAGTCTTCTTGGATAATGAGACACTGATGGGCTATTTCAACGATGCCTACGATGCCATTGCTGACAATCTGACCACTCTGCGCACCACCCTGCTCCCCTCGCTGCAGAATATACAAGGCATCCTGAGCGGTGTGGGCGTCGGCGTCATGAATGTGGTGACCTGGTTCAAGAACCTGCTCATCGGCCTTATCGTCGCTGTTTACCTGCTGGCCAGCCGCAAAAAGTTCGCCAAACAGGCCAAGATGATCCTCTACAGCGTCGTCAAGCCCCGCTGGGCGCAGCTCATCCAGGAGGAAGTCCTCTACGCAGACAAGATGTTCGGCGGCTTCATCAACGGCAAGATCATGGACTCCGCCATCATTGGCGTGCTCTGCTACTTTGCCTGCATCATCTTCAAGTTCCCGAGCGCGCTGCTGGTGTCGGTCATCATCGGCGTCACCAATGTCATCCCCTTCTTCGGCCCCTTCATCGGTGCCGTGCCTGCAACGCTGCTCATCCTCATCCAGAGCCCCATCAAGGCCATCTGGTTCGTGCTGTTCGTGCTGGTGCTCCAGCAGCTGGACGGCAATGTCATCGGCCCGAAGATCCTGGGCAACACCACCGGCCTTTCGAGCTTCTGGGTGCTCTTCTCCATCCTGCTGTTCGGCGGTCTGTGGGGCTTCGTGGGCATGATCGTGGGCGTGCCGCTGTTCGCCGTCATCTACGACGTCATCAAGAAGCTGGTCTTCCACGGCCTGCGCCGCAACGGCCAGCTCGACCAGATGACCGTCTACCACGACGAGTTCGGCGATCCCGGCGACCCGGCTCCCGCGCCTGTAGAAGATGAAGGAACGGAAACCGAAATCGTCATTGATTCCGGCGAAGAATAAAATAACAAGATAAAGCCCCCATCCTCCCGGCTGCCTCAGCCGGTGAAGATGGGGGCTTTTCTGCGCATTTTTATGTTTGAAAGACCGATAAAGTCATTTCGCGTGAGCAGTGGAATGAGCCGGTTCCCAGTCCTTGTAATTCTCGTACCGGCTCTCCCTGAGGGTGACGTGTGACCAGATCTCGTCGGCTACAGGCTGCCAGTCGGCAGCATATGCACCGCATTTGTCGCAGAGGTGGTCTACGCTCTCGGGCGACTGCAAGTCGGTACTGTGAGCACCGGTGTCATGCACCATCTGGCGCAGAAGCTCGGGGTTTTCCAGCATCGGGCAGGGACGCAGATGGTTTTTATTGAAGGGCTGGCCGTTGTGGTAGGCCATGAAGAGCGGGCTGCGGAGAATATCGAGGATGCTGCTGTCGTGGATGTTGGCGTTGGAATAATGGATAAAGACGCACGGCTCTGCATCGCCCGCCGAATTGATATGAAAATAGTTGCGTCCGCCTGCGATGCATCCGCCCACAAACTCGCCATCGTTCTGGAAGTCCATCGGATAAAACGGAATATCGCTCTTCTCTGAGCGGAGATACCGGATGCGCTCGATCATGTACTTGCGCTGAGCAGGCGTGGGCATCAGCTCTGGCGCAGCCTCGTTGCCTACCGGCATATAGTGGAAGTAGAATCCGAAGTGCGCACCCTTGTCGCAGAGCATCCGCATAAAGTGGTCGCTGGTGACGGCTTCGAGATTGTCTCTGGTATAGCAGATGGAGGTGCCAAAAAGGATCCCGTGGGCCTTGAGCAAGTCCATCGCATTCATGACAGCGGCATAGTGGCCGTCGCCCCGCCGGGCATCATTGGTAGAGGGAGTTCCCTCGATCGAGAGCATGAAGGCGATATTGCCCAGTTTTACGACCTCTTCGCAGAACGGCTCATCGATGAGGGTAGAGTTCGTGTAAATCGCAAACTGCACATCGTTGTGCTTTTTTGCCAGACGGAGAATATCCGCCTTCCGCACCAGAGGCTCGCCGCCGGTGAGCATATAGAGATAGACCCCCAGCTCCTTGCCCTCGGTGATGATTTTGTCCATATCCTCAAAGCTGAGGTTGTTTTTGTGGCCGTACTCGCCCGCCCAGCATCCCACACAGTGCATATTGCAAGCCGAAGTGGGGTCGAACAGGATCAGCCACGGAATGTTGCAGTGGTACTTTGTGCGGTTCTCGCGGATGGTCTTTGTCCCCCGGAAGAACGCCTCATAGCCAAGGTTGAGCGCCGTGGTGCGTGCCACGCTGGGCGCGGTCTGGTCGAGCACACAGTTGATGAGCTTCGACCACTTGCTGTCCGCATCGGTCAGTACTGCGCGGGCGTGCTCATACGTCTCCTCGCTGAACGAGTCGCCATAGAACTGCTTGGCGACGTCCACCATCTCGGCAAACGCCTTCTGACGGTCTTTTCTGACATGAGCCAGTGCCACATCCACCATTGTTCCGACAGCGGTACGCTGTACCTTATGGTTCAACGACTCCAACGCGATACTCATAAAAGTCTGCCTCCTTGTGTGGGTCTTTGCCAGCCCTTTGTTTTGACAATACTTTAACATTTTTCCGGCAAAGGTTCTATAAACAACAAAAGCAGGGTGATAGTTTTTCTATCATCCTGCTCTGCTTGTTCAAATTTTTATCAGTCGTCGGTTTTTGATGCTCTGCCGTCGGTGCTGAAGCGCAGCAACGCCCGCTTCAAATCACCATGCATCATGATGTTGAGCCGTTCGGCCATGATGGCCGGTTCGGTCTTCATATCGCGGCGTATCCATTCCAGCACCATGCCCACAAAGCCATACTTATAAAAATCAATAATGAACTGCTTGTCCTCTTCCTGCACCGGGATGTTTTCACGCTCTACAAACATCCGCAGCAGAGGGTCAAGCATTTTATAGAGATACTGCTCCACCTGTTCCCGGCTGATGGAGCGGTAGACATTCAGCACCAGCACCCGGTTGGCCTGCACCTTTTCCAGCATATCGCGGAAGGCGTCGCTCCACGTCTCAAAGTCCTGATGGCCTTCCAGTGCCTCTGTGGCATCCTCCACCAGGATCCAGTCCACCAAATCGTAAATATCCTTGAAATGGTAGTAAAAGGTCATGCGGTTCACACCGCAGTCCTCGGTAATGTCGTTTATCGTTATCTTATTCAGCGGCTTGCGGAGCAGCAGCTTTTTGAGCGATGCTTCCAGCGCGCGTTTTGTCGTCTGTGCCACGAGAATGCCCATCCTTTCGCGTTTGCCCCGTTCTGTGCGGAGTTTTCCAACTTCTATCTATTATGATACCTCATCTGCCCGTGCAGGTGCAAGCACCTTTTTCGACTTTTTCATGAACTTTTTATGTTTTCTTAAGATTTGGACAGCAAAAAAGCCTGCGCCGCCGCAGCGCGTCTATCAGGAGCTTCCCGAAAAGCTTTGACATTTTCCGGCTTTCCTCTTGATTTCTCCCCCGGCCCTGCTTACAATGGAGACACAGAGGGGGCATCTCCCCTGTTCTTTTGATTGGGAAAGAGGTTTTTCTTATGCTGAATACCATCGGTTTCTTAGGCTGCGGCAACATGGGCGGAGCCATCGCCCGGGCCGTCTGCAAGGCGGCAGACCCGCAGAACGTCTGGCTGGCCAACCGCACCGCCGCCAAGGCAGAGGCTCTGGCCGCTGAGCTGGGCTGCAACACCACCATCAACGACGAGGTGGCAGGCCGCTGCGACCTCATCTTCTTAGCCGTCAAACCCCAGATGATGGAGGAGCTGCTGGCACCGCTCCGCTTTACGCTGGCCGAACGGCCCAGCCGCTTCGTGCTGTGCAGCATGGCGGCGGGCCTGTCCATCGCCCGCATTCAGGAGATGGCGGGCAGCGACTGCCCCGTCATCCGCATCATGCCCAACACGCCCGCTTCGGTGGGGGCCGGTATGATACAGTACTGCACCTCCAACGTCACCGCCGAGGAAGAGGCCGAGTTCCTGAAATTGATGGCCCCCGCCGGGCGGCTGGATGCTGTGCCGGAAAGCCTCATCGACGCGGCCAGCTGCGTGTCCGGCTGCGGCCCGGCCTGGGTGTACCAGTTCATCGAGGCGCTGGCCGACGGCGGCGTGGCCTGCGGCCTGCCCCGTGCCAAGGCGCAGGAGTACGCCGCCCAGATGGTCCTGGGCAGCGCAAAGCTGGTGCTTGAGAGCGGCCAGCACCCCGGCGCACTCAAGGACGCCGTGTGCAGCCCCGGCGGCAGCACCATCCAGGGCGTGCGGGTGCTGGAAGAAAAGGGCCTGCGGGGTGCGGTGATGGACGCCGTCATCGCCTCCTACAACAAGACCAAAGAGATGGGAAAGGGTTGATCTATGCGCATCGTAGTCAAAGTCGGCACCTCCACACTGGCCCACTCCACCGGACGGCTGAACATCCGCCACACCGAAGAGCTGGTGAAAGTGCTCAGCGATTTGAAGAACGCCGGACATGAGGTCATCCTCGTGTCGTCGGGTGCTATCGGCATGGGTGTGGGCAAGCTGTCGCTTTCCGCCCGCCCTACCGATATGTCCTCCAAGCAGGCTTGTGCCGCCGTGGGTCAGTGTGAGCTGATGTACACCTACGACCGGCTGTTCAGCACCTACGACCACACGGTGGCGCAGATTTTGCTCACCGGTGTGGACATCGAGCACGCCAGCCGCCGCGAGAACATCCAGAACACCCTCACCCGCCTGCTGGAGCTGGGCGCACTGCCCATCATCAACGAGAACGACACCGTCGCCACCGACGAGATCACCTCCATCGGCGACAATGACACCCTCGCCGCCATCGTCACCTGCTGCATCAAAGCTGATCTGCTGGTGCTGCTGAGCGACATCGACGGCCTCTACACTGCCAACCCCCACACCCACCCGGACGCAAAGCTCATCCCGCTGGTGGAGGACATCACGCCCGAAGTGATGGCGCTGGCCGACGGGGCCGGCTCGGCGCTGGGTACCGGCGGAATGTCCACCAAACTCCGGGCCGCCCGGATGGTGACCTCCAGCGGAGCTGACATGGTCATCGCAAACGGCGCCCACCCCGAGCTGCTCTATGACATCGCCGAGGGCCGTGCCGCAGGCACCCGCTTTGCGGCCCACAGACAGGAGGCATAACATGACCACACAGGAAATTCTGGAAGCCGCCCGCGGGGCCAAGACTGCCGTTGCCCTTTCGGACAGCGGCACCCGTGATTCTGCCCTTCTCGGGATGGCTGATGCCCTCTGCGCACCGGAATCCATGGACGCCATCCTCGCCGCCAACGCCGAGGACATGGCTGCCGCCAAGGGACACATCAGCGACGTCATGCTGGACCGCCTCGCCCTGACGCCCCAGCGCATCGAGGCCATGGCCAAGGGCATCCGGGACGTTGCCGCCCTGCCTGACCCGGTGGGCCGGGTGCTGAGCCACATCGAGCGTCCCAATGGCCTCGTCATCGAGAAGACCGCCGTGCCGATGGGCGTCATCGCCATCATCTACGAGAGCCGCCCCAACGTCACCAGCGACGCTGCCGCCCTCGCCATCAAGAGCGGCAATGTCTGCATCCTCCGCTGCGGCAAAGAGGCGTGGCGCTCGGCCAATGCCATCGTGACCACCCTGCGGCAGGGCCTGCGGGCAAACGGTCTGCCTGAAACAGCAGTCTGCCTCATCGAGGACACCACCCATGCCTCGGCCAACGCCCTGATGACTGCCGTCGGCTATGTGGACCTGCTCATCCCGCGCGGCGGGGCCGGACTCATCCGTGCCTGCGTCGAGAACGCGAAAGTCCCCTGCATCCAGACCGGCACCGGCATCTGCCACATCTTCGTGGACGACACCGCCGACCAGACCAAGGCGCTGGACATCATCGAGAACGCCAAGGCCAGCCGCCCCAGCGTCTGCAACGCCGAGGAAGTCTGCCTCGTCCACAGCGCCATCGCCGCTGAGTTCCTGCCGAAGCTGGCCCAGCGCCTCGGCCCCGACCGCACCGCCAAGGGTCTGCACCCGGTGGAACTGCGGCTGGACGAGCGCGCCGCCGCCCTCATCCCCGGCACCCCCGCCGGGCCGAAGGACTTCGACACGGAGTTCCTCGACTACATCCTTGCGGTGAAAATCGTGGACAGCGTGGAGGAAGCCATCGCCCACATCGCGGCTCACTCCACCGGCCACAGCGAAGCCATCCTGACCCGGACTGACGCCCACGCTGCCCTCTTCACGGCGGCAGTGGACAGTGCCGCCGTCTACGTCAACTGCTCCACCCGCTTCACCGACGGCGGAGAGTTCGGCCTTGGCTGTGAGATGGGCATCTCCACCCAGAAGCTCCACGCCCGGGGACCCATGGGCCTCGGCGAGCTGTGCAGCTACAAGTACATCATCCACGGCAACGGTCAGACCCGGTAATTTTCAGGTTTTTCCGGGATAGCGCACCGCCGTGGCGAAAATTTTCTCCACAGGCCGGGGTCAAATGCCCCGGCCTGTATTTTTGTTTCATCGAGATGGGCCGTTTTTCTCTCAAGCACACTTTTGGCTGAAAAAGTTTTGCAAATACATCCGAAAATAATTCCTTGTATCCAAGTTTTCTCCATTCTCCACAAAGCTATAGTCATACTTTTGCCATTTTATCTTGCAAAAATCACAACAAACCTCTTGACATACGGGCCTTCTGCGGGTTAAATTTAGAATGAGGGTGTGATTCGACACAATCGCACTGGTTTAGTCTGTTTATTGAGAATTGTTCTCCACAAGACTTCAACTTTTCAGACCGTTTTACTGCGGAGAGCACTCTTCCGAGCATATCCGCCCATCCACAACACTATACTTGGAATGAAGGAGAGAGCGTTATGACGATTGCTATTCTTGCACATGATTCCCGCAAAGAGCTGGCGCTGCAGTTCTGCACAGCTTATAGCGGCATCCTATCCCGCAACACAGTCATTGCCACCGGCACCACCGGTCGGATGCTGGCGCAGGCCACCGGCCTGCCCGTACACTGCTACCTCTCCGGGAAGCTGGGCGGCATCCAGCAGATCTCGGCCCGGGTGGCCTGCGACGAAGTAGACCTCGTGCTCTTCTTCCGCGACCCGCTCAAGGCCGAGAACGGCAGCAGCGAGCAGAACCTGCTGCGGCTGTGCGATATGCACAGCGTGCCGATCTCTACCAACATCGCCACTGCCGAAGTGCTGCTGCGCGGCCTCGACCAGGGCGACCTCGACTACCGTGAGGGCATCCATCCCGACATCGTGGAGCCGCTGCCCGTCCATCGGGCCGTGTGCTGAGCCTGCTTTTAAGACTTTTTCGCCATTTGTGGTTTTGTGTATAGAGGGTTTTCGACAAAGAAAGACACCGCAGAAGCTTTCACACTTCTGCGGTGTCTTTTTATCTTATGCGCTCAGGTACCACTGAGGGATAACTTATTCCAGACCGCCCATCTGCTTGATCGCCTTGATGGCGTAGGTCAGGGTACGGCCCATAGCCACGCCTGCCATCAGGCAGGGATAGTTGTTGGCGAAGAAGGAGCCGGACATATCGCCGGTGACATACAGGCCGGGCATCGGCTTGTTGTCGTTGTCCAGAGCCTGACCCTTGTCGTTGATGGCGATGCCCTGCTCGGTGGTCAGCAGAGAGGCACCCAGCCAGCAGCCGTAGAAGGGAGCGGTGCGGATGGCGCTCAGACGGTAAGCGGGCTTACCGAAGTCCTCGTCGTTCTGCTTGTCGTACAGCTCGTTGTAACGCTCAACGGTAGCGAGGAAGGTGTCCTTGGCCTCACCGGTGAAGCCCAGCTTGTCGGCCAGCTCTTCGATGGTGTCGGCCTTGAAGAAGACGCCCTCCTTCTCTGCATTGTCCATCTGCTTCTGGATATACTCTGCGCCGGCATTGCGGGTCTGGGCAGAGCAGCCGATGGTGTGGAAGCGCTTTGCGTCCTCCAGAATGTTTGCGTCGCAGATCTGTGCGTAGACACGGCCCGGCTGATGGGCAGCAGCGTAAACAATATCGTTGTAGGGGCTGCTCTCGTTGGCGAAGCGCTCACCGTTGCGGTTGACCTTCAGGAAAGGCTGAGTGCCGGGGTTGTACTGGCGGATGGGGCCGGGGAAGGCCTTGCCGCCGAAAGCGGAGTCGCTTGCCACATAACCGCCGTCCACGCCGGGAGCCACGATGCCGCGATCGAACAGCATGGGAGCAGCTTCCTTGTCGAGGTTTGCACCGGCCCAGACAGCGGCACGGATGCCGTAGCCCTTATCGGCCGGAGAGTAAGAGCAGGCGGTGGTGACGGAGGTACCCAGCGGGTCCAGCTGCTCCATCATGTAGGGGTTGCCGGGGAAGCCGCCGCAGG
>ERZ894177.1291-NODE-1291-length-11460-cov-96.3998_pt1 | contig 11460 bp, 7 predicted proteins | sample MGYA00380277_ERZ894177 | MGnify/ENA primary metagenome ERZ894177 (study PRJEB32331, sample SAMN06328428) | human gut metagenome | biome: human gut microbiome; feature: stool | host: Homo sapiens | collected 2014-06-03 ... | reverse complement strand
TCCTTTTCCGCATAGCAAATTTATATGGCTATCCCCACTAAAAATCTACTGAGCCCTAAATTCGACTAGCTCGGAACTAAATTCGACAGTCGCGGAGCAAAAAAAAGGCGCAAGCAAAACCTTTGTCAGGAATGCTTGCGCCTTGTGTATTCAATGTGCGTCTGCGTTTATGCGAAAACTAAACTTCAATTAGTTGCAAGCGCAGCGCGGTTTGATTTGCTGGAAGAAGTCGTTGCCCTTGTCGTCAACGAGGATGAATGCGGGGAAGTCCTCAACCTGGATTTTCCAAACAGCTTCCATGCCGAGTTCGGGATATTCAACGCATTCGATGCTCTTGATGTTCTGCTGCGAAAGGATGGCAGCAGGTCCGCCGATTGAACCGAGGTAGAAACCACCGTGTTTCTGGCAGGCATCGGTTACCATCTGCGTACGGTTACCCTTGGCAATCATTACCATTGAACCGCCGTGGCTTTGGAAGAGGTCGACATAGGGGTCCATACGGTTGGCCGTGGTCGGACCCATTGAACCGCAAGGCATGCCCTGAGGTGTCTTGGCCGGGCCGGCATAGAGCACGGGGTGATTTTTGATGTAATCAGGCAGGTCTTCGCCCTTATCCAAACGCTCTTTGAGTTTGGCGTGGGCAATGTCGCGTGCCACGATGATGGTGCCATTGAGGCTGACGCGCGTAGCAACGGGGTGCTTGGAAAGTTCCTTGCAAACGTCGGCCATGGGCTGGTTGAGGTCGATGCGTACTACATCGCCTTCGCCGGCCTGACGCAGTTCTTCGGGGATGAGCGAACCGGGATTGTCGTCCATCTTTTCAATCCAGATACCATCTTTATTGATTTTACACTTGATGTTACGGTCGGCAGAGCAGCTTACGCCCAAACCTACGGGGCAGCTGGCACCGTGACGGGGGAGACGTACGACGCGTACATCGTGTGCAAAATACTTACCACCGAACTGTGCGCCCAAACCGATGCGGTGTGCTTCTTCAAGGAGCTGCTTTTCGAGTTCTACGTCGCGGAAAGCACGTCCGGTTTCGTCGCCCGTGGTGGGGAGGTTGTCGTAGTAATGCGTTGAAGCCAACTTCACGGTGAGGAGGTTCTTCTCGGCAGAGGTACCACCAATGACAAAGGCAATGTGATACGGGGGGCAAGCAGCGGTGCCGAGGGTCTTCATCTTCGATACGAGGAAGGGCACGAGCGTTTGCGGATTCAGAATGGCTTTGGTTTCCTGATAGAGGTAAGTTTTGTTGGCCGAACCACCACCCTTTGTTACGCAAAGGAACTTGTATTCCATGCCTTCGGTGGCTTCGATGTCGATTTGTGCGGGAAGGTTGCACTTGGTGTTTACCTCGTCATACATGTTGAGGGGTGCATTCTGCGAATAGCGAAGGTTTTCTTCGGTATAGGTTTTATACACACCTTTTGCAATGGCTTCTTCATCGCAGTAACCGGTCCAGACGTGCTGACCTTTTTCGCCGTGAACGATAGCCGTACCGGTATCCTGGCAAATGGGGAGCTGGCCTTTGGCAGCTACTTCGGCATTGCGAAGGAAAGTAAGGGCTACATACTTATCGTTGTCGGAAGCTTCGGGGTCGGAAAGGATTTTGGCTACCTGTTCGTTGTGAGCACGACGAAGCAGGAACGAAACATCGCGGAAAGCCTGATTTACCATACGGGTAAGACCTTCGGCTTCGACTTTCAAAATGGGTTTGCCTTCAAATTCACCCACAGATACGTAGTCCTTGGTCAACAAGTAGTATTCCGTATCGTCCTTTCCAAGCTGGAACATGGGCGCATACTTAAATTCAGGAGTTTGTGCCATAATTGAGTTGATTATATTTATGTCGATAATGAAGTCGTCTAAACTTTTCTGACGAAGATTTGAATGGGAGTTTTATCTCTTCTAAATTCAATCTTCACCTTTCTTTTTGGTTGTTTTTTGATCTTTCATCGGTCGTGTAGCTCGCTACACTCCCTCTTCAAGGCCCAAAAACACCTCAAAAATAAAGGCAAATCTTGAAATTCATAAAAGTTCAGACAACTTCATTGAAAATTATTCGACATCGACTTATGAGATTATTAGATTTTACTGTTTTTGTCCTTGTGTTACATAGGTGCGGCTATTCGCATAAGCAAAAGTAGCTATTTATTTTAAGAAACGCCTTTCCATGCATGATTTTTTGCGTGGAAAGGCGTTAGTTTTAGCTAAGAAGGATATGTTGAATTTTATTTTTTGGAATACAACACCTTTGAACGCTGCCGTGTACGCTTATTCATCGCGCCAAAAAGCGGGAGTGAAGGGCAGGAGCAACGAGAATATTTCCAAACGGCCGGCGAGCATCAGGAAGGAATTTATCCATAAAGTGGCATCGTTCAAACAGCTCCAGGAACCTAAGGGACCTACTTGATGACCGATGCTGGGGCCGATGTTGCTGAACGAAGATATGGCCAGACCAAAAGAGTCGAGCAGGGTGTGACCCATGGCTACCATGAAGAAACACGCCACCATGATGAGGATGAAGTAGACCACAAAGAAAGCAAATACGGTGCGACCCATCTGGGCGGTAATCTGGGTGTTGTTGATGCGCACGGGGAGCACGGCATGGGGATGCAGCATTTGGCGGAACTCGGTTTTGGTGAGCTTCCATACCATGAGCACGCGAATGCACTTGAGACCACCGCTGGTGGATCCGGCACAGGCTCCGATGATACTGATAAACGAGAGAATGAGCCAAATGGTGGGGTGCCAAATCATAAAGTCTTCGTCGGAAAAACCGGTGGTACTTTGCAGCGAAACGGTGTTGAAAAAGGCTATGCGCAACGAGGACATGATGTCGATGCCTTCAACAAAATAAAGAATGCCCGTGATGCTTAATGCGGCGGTGAAGAAGATGACTAGAAAACAGCGTAACTCGCCGTCGTGCCATACATCCTTGAAACGGCGTTTGACGAAAAAGAGATAGAGCAGCGTACAGTTAATACTGGCTATGAACATAAACAGGGTGGCTATCCACTGTATGCGGTTGCTCTTGAAAAAGGCGATGCTGTCCTGATGGGTGGAGAAACCGCCGGTGCCGATGGTTGACAACCCGTGGTTGACGGCATCGAATAGCGACATTCCGCCCCAATAATAGGCTGCTGTGCAGGTGAGCGTCAGAAGCAGATACAAACTCCACATCCAACGGGCTGTGGTGCTGATACGGGGATGCAGCTTGCCAATTTTCAGTCCGGTACTCTCGGCTGAGAAGAGTTTGGTTCCGCCGTCACCCATATTGGGCAATACGGCTATCGTAAAGAACACTATACCCATACCGCCTATCCAGTGGGTCATACTGCGCCATGTCAATATGGAATAGGGCAAGGAGTCGATATTGTCGAGCGCGGTGGCTCCGGTGGTGGTGAAGCCCGACATGGTTTCGAAAAAGGCGGCCGACACGCGGGGCTGACAGCCGCTGATGATTAGGGGCAACATGCCGATTACGCTGAATACGATCCAGGTGAGCGAAACAATGAGGAAACCGTCGCGACGCCCCATACAGTTTTCGGCGTGACGCCCGAAATACTGCAACAAAAGCGATGAGCATGGGGATACCAAAAGCCAAATGGGTACTGCCTTCGTTAAACCAATAACTCATGCCGAAGCAAATGCTCATGAGCAATGCCAAGAGGTAAAGCAAGGTGCCCAGCACCTTATAAATTATAGGTATATGTAGCATGATAGATTGTTAAGAACGCATTAAGCAGGTGCCTAAAAAGTTACATTACCTTGAATATGAACTTCGATTAAGCACCTACTTATTCTTAGAAGAAGTCTTCCAATTTCTTGATACCGCCGGCCAGACAGAAGGCTACGACCGTATCGCCCGGCTGAATTTGCGTCATACCATTGATGAGTTGTCCGTGTCCGTTGCGTACCAAACCGCCAAGGGTTACCGAGGACGGCAGATGAAGGTCCTTGACGGGACGGCGGATGATGCGTGCCTGCGGTGATACATAGTATTCGGCTACATCGGCATTGGCAACAGTCAGGCTCTTTACCGAGGTAACGTCGGCCTGCAGCATCATGCGGTAAATGTGGCTTGCAGCAAAGGTTTTTTTATTGATAATCGTACCGATATCCAAGCTTTCGGCCATGCTGATATAGTCGGTGTTTTCGACCATTGCCACGGTTTTGCTTACGCCGAGGCGTTTGGCAGCCAGACAGGCCAGAATGTTGGTTTCGGAATTTTCAGTCAGTGCTGCAAATGCCTGTGCCTTGCGAATGCCTTCTTCTTCGAGCAGGGCAAGGTCGCGTCCGTCGCCATGAATAATGAGTGTATGGCGGTTCTTGACCAATTCGTTCAGTCGTTCGGCTCGTTTGGCATCCGACTCTATGACCTTGGCGTGCATATAGTCGGGCATGGCGTTGACCAGGTGTACTGCCGTACTACCCCCTCCCATCACAAAGATGTTCGACACGTCGGGATAGTCTTCCTTACCGGCCAGGTCGCGAATGTAATTGATATACTTCGGTGTGGTCATGAAGTAAACAATGTCGAGTTCGTGCAGACAGTCGCTACCGTGGGGTATCACCGTGTCGCTGCCTCGCTTAATGGCCACGATGTGATAAGGCGAATCGGGGCCGCAGAGCACGCGCAGGGGCTGGTCGAGGATTTGGGCATTGCCTCTGATTTTGACAGCCAGCAAGATGAGTTCGCCGTTCTGCACCTCCCACCACTGCCGAATCCAGCTTCGCTTGATGTTGTGCAGAATTTCCTCGCCGGCGAGTTTTTCGGGATAAATGATGGAGTTGATACCTACGTTGTTGAAAAAGTCGCTGAGCTCGGGCATTACATATTCGTCGTTATCGACACGGGCCACGGTTTTCTTTGCTCCCATGCTTGATGCGAGCATACAAGCCGTCATGTTGTGGGCTTCGTCGGGGGTAACGCCAATAAAGAGGTCGGCTTTTTCGGCTTCGGCCTCGTGCAGTCCTGAAACCGACGAGGGCGAAAGTGGCAAAGTCAAGATATCGAAGTTCGAAGAAAGGTCTTCGAGCTTTTCGGGCGATTCGTCCATCAGCGTAATGTCGTGATGTTCGCGCGAAAGCAGTTTGGCCAAGTGCGTACCTACGGCACCGGCACCGGCTATGATGATTTTCATTCTTTTAAAAAGTTTTGAAAAGTCGATTGGTTCTACGGGTGTTTACTGCGAAACACCGGAAGATGGCAAAAAATGCAGCGCCGCCAGGGCTACTGTTTTTCGCTCAATTTTAAGATGCTTTGTGCTATATGCGGAGCGTCCAGTCCTACGATGGCACGTAATTCACCGACTGAGCCGTGTTCGACAAACTGGTCGGGCAAGGCCATGCGTACGATGTCGGGGTGATAACCGTGGTCGTTCATCCACTCCATGACGGCGGTTCCCACACCTCCGATGCGCGCTCCATCCTCGACGGTGACAATCCGTTCGAATCGGTTGCCTATTTCCGTCAGCATTTCTTCGTCGAGGGGTTTGACAAATCGTAAATCGTAATGCGCCACTTGCAGTTCGGGCTGTTGGGCTTCGGCCTGACGGATGGCTTCGGCGACCACCGTTCCGATGGGGCCAAATGAAATAACGGCTACCTTGTTGCCTTGTTTCAAGCAACGTCCTTTTCCCACTTCAACGGCTTCGAGCGGACATTTCCAGTCGGTACACGAACCGCAACCGCGCGGATAGCGGATCACAAAGGCTCCCTGTCCGGGTTGCTGGGCGGTGAACATCAGGCGACGCAATTCTTTTTCGTCGTAGGGCGAACAAATGGTCAGGTTCGGAACCGTACGGAGCGAAGGTATGTCGAAAGCACCATGATGGGTGGGGCCGTCCTCGCCCACAAGTCCGGCGCGGTCTAAGCAAAGGACAACGGGTAGTCCGAGCAGAGCTACGTCGTGAATCACATTGTCGTAGGCTCGCTGGGCAAACGAGGAGTATATGTTGCAGAAAGGCTGAAGTCCGTCTTTGGCCATGCCGGCTGCAAAGGTCACAGCGTGTCCTTCGGCAATGCCTACGTCGAAGGCGCGGTCGGGCATGGCATTCATCAGCATGTTCATCGAACATCCTGTAGGCATGGCCGGCGTAATGCCCACAATGCGCGGATTCTGCTTGGCCAGTTCGAGCAAAGTTTGACCGAACACATCCTGAAACTTCGGCGGCTGCGGTTTTTCGTTCTTTTCGATGATGCGCTGTCCGCTTTCGACGCAGAATTTTCCGGGAGCATGCCACACGGTGGCCTCTTTTTCAGCCGGTGCAAAGCCCTTGCCTTTTACCGTATGCAGGTGCAAGAGTTTGGGACCGTTCATATCTTTGATTTCGCGCAGAATGCGTACCAGTTCGATGACATTGTGTCCGTTCGTCGGTCCGAAATAGCGGATGTTCATGCCTTCGAAAATATTTTGCTGATTGGCCAGCAGCGATTTCACCGAATTGTTGAAGCGCAAAATTGAACGGCGGCGATTTTCGTTGAGCACTCCCCATTGCGTCAGTTTCTGCGACATGCTGAAACGCATCCGATTGTACCAGTTGCTGGTATGCAGGTGCATCAGATACTCGTGCATACCACCCACGGCGGGGTCGATGCTGATGTGGTTATCGTTCAGGATAATGAGCATGTTGTTCGGCGTGTCGGACACGTTGTTCAAGCCCTCGAATGCCAATCCGCCACTCATCGAACCATCGCCAATTACGGCAACCACCTGACGGTTAGTTTCGCCTTGTTTCAGTGCAGCTACCGACATGCCTAAGGCTGCCGAAATGGAATTCGAGGCATGGCCGCAGGCAAAGGTGTCGTATTCGCTTTCGAAGGGCGAAGGGAAGGGTTTGATACCATGGAGTTTGCGGTTTGTATGAAAAGAGTCGCGTCGTCCGGTCAGGATTTTATGTCCATAGGCTTGGTGTCCCACGTCCCACACGATGCGATCGTAGGGGGTATCAAACACGTAATGCAGGGCCACGGTTAATTCAACCGTGCCCAGACTCGAAGCAAAATGGCCGGGATTATCGGCCAGCTCATTGATTATGTCGCGTCGCAATTCATCGCATACCTGCGGTAAAAGTGCAATAGGCAGTTTTCGTAAATCGGCAGGCGAATTGATTTGCTGAAGCAGTGTTAACGGATTTTCTTTTTCCATTTCCTGTTTTTAATGCAGAACCGTAAACGACCGCCAAACTTAAACTTCAGCGGTTTCGGATGCGCAAAGAGTTGTCATGCGTAAGTGCATGGGTTATTTTTCAAGCGAGTAAACTGATGTTGGAATTTAATTGTTGTCACCGTTTTGCCGCCTCGGGCTGTGCCTCGGCCTAACCTTACGGCCGGGGTGCAGCAGCTCTTTGCGAAGCCGGAAACTGCGACACAATCACGCATTTAAAATGTATAAATGATTTCCAACACCTACTCAAAGTCGAACGGATTCTGTGTTCTCCGGTGTATAACCTACTGCAAATGTAATGATTTAAAATGATAAGTAGATGTTGAATTTTATATTATTCAAACGAATTATTTATACGCTTAAAAGGGAAAAAAAAGTCCGGTAAGCAGTTCTATTTACTGTTACCGGACTTTGTGATGATTTTACCCCCGAATCATCGGGTGCATAGTTCGTTCAAATTAGTTGGCGAGCACAACCTTGAAGGTTTGCGTTTTACCGAATTTTTCAGACACTTCAACGAGCACAACGTTGCCTGCTGCGGCGGGCACATTGAACTGTTTTTTGTTCGTTACCACCATTTTGCGGCCTTCGAGGTCGAACACCTTAGCTGTAATGAAGTTGCCCGTGATGTTGAGCATACGACCTTCGGCCTGAACGGTAATGGCATTTTCGGCGTTGGCAGCCTGGCTGATGGCAGTGGGAAGTTTCGTAAAGTCGATGACAAATACATCGCCCTTGTCGCCACTGATAACACCTACACCATTTTCGTTAACCTGCAATTTGATTTCCTCACCGTTCTTCGTCACCATGGCCTTGCTCAGGTTCTTGTGGAGCACGGGAATGCTTTGTCCCTGATTGTTGGTAATGGTAACCTTCGTAGGTTCGCCGTCTTTCCATGAAGTGTCGACGGTGAAGTCCTTCACGGCCTTCAAACCATTCATGTGACCGTTCTTCCATGCCGTAGGCAGGGCGGGCAGAATGCGGATGGTGTCAGAGTTGCTCTGCATAATCATTTCGGCAATACCGGCGCAAGCACCGAAGTTACCGTCGATCTGGAAGGGAGCGTGAGAGTCGAAGAGGTTGTAGAACACACCCGAACCACCATTGGCGTGCTTCAGGGCATTGTTCAGAATGGTACGTGCGTGGTCGCCATCGAGTGCGCGAGCCCAAAGGTTGATTTTCCAACCCATTGACCAACCGGTTGCACCATCGCCACGAAGTTTCATGCTGTTGACAGCTGCGTCGAAGAGTGCCGTTCCGGGTGCTACCTGCGAGAAGGGATACATGCACATCAGGTGCGACATGTGACGGTGGTTGCGGTCGCCGGTTACAGAGTATTTGCTATACTTCCATTCGCGAAGGATGGTTTCGCCCTTCTTCAGGTTGTTGTGCTGCTGACCCCATGCACCATCGTAAGTTTCGGTGTGCAAACCACGGTCGAGTTTAGCATAGCGTTCCTTCAACTTCGTAAGGTCGGCTTCAGAAATGCCCGATTCTTTTTCACCAAGTACCTTGATACCATCGAGCGTATTGGCAAAGAGTTCGGCAACGAGCTGCTGTGCGTGAGCCACACCGTCTTCGCTGGGTCCGTGTTCGGGCGACCATTCGTTGGGTGCTTCGTACGAACCGTCCTTGGCGAGTTTCAAGCGGTCGAGCCAGAAGTAAGTGGCCGAGAGCATGGCGGGGAATACCTTCTTCAAGTATTCCTTGTCGAGCGTATAGCGATAGTGCTGCCAGAGGTGTGAGCAGTACCAGGCATTGGCAATAACGTAGTTGTCGGCAAAGCGTGAACCACCACCGAAGATGTTGTTTTCAGTGTAACAGGTCCAACCGCGATTCTGACCCGAACGCTTGGCATAGCTCTTCCATTCAGGATGGTTTTCGGCCATGTTCCAAATGTAGTTGATGAACGGCAAGTGCAATTCGCTCAAGTTCGTGGGTTCAGCGGGCCAGTAGTTCATCTGCACATTGATGTTCGAATGGATGTCAGAGTTCCAAGCCACCTTGTCAATGTTGTTCCAGATACCCTGCAAGTTAGCGGGAAGATCGACACCGCGTGATGAAGCGATTTCGAGGTAACGGCCGTATGCAAAGTAAAGGCGTTCGAGCATCAAAGCATTCGCACCGTTACCGCCATTGTATTGGTCGATGAGCGTGTTGGTGGTCAGCTTGTTCTGCGTACCTTCGAGTTGGAAGTCTACGCGGTCGAAGAACTGTTTGTAATCGTCAACATGTTTCTTGTAGAGTTCGTCCCAAGTTTGCTTAGCAGCATCATTCACACGCGCTTCAATCGCTCCGGCGAGTTGTGCCGTGTTTGAAACGAATGACTGCTGGTAAGCATCGAAGTCGGTGCCACCAGCCAGAATGAGCAGCACTTCGTCGGCATTCATTACTTCAATGCCTTCGGCAGTAGCCTTTACCGTAGCCTTCTCGCCCGTAGGTACTACTTTGAAGCGAGCGTTGTAGCTCACGGTTTCGAGTTTTCCGCTGAAGGTTCCGCCATCTTCGGCATAGCTGGGTTTGATACCCTTGATGCTTCCGCCCTTCATTGAGAAACGGAGGCTGAGCTTGCCGGGTTCCGAAGCCGTGTAGCGGGCTGCTACCACGCGAGCGGGATTAGAGGCAATGTATTCGCGCGTATATTTTACGCCGTTTTTATCTTCGAAATATACCTTACCGGTTGCATTCGAAAGGTCGAGCTGACGATAGTAGTTGACAGCACCACCTTCGCTTGAGAAATCGAAAGCATCGTTGAGGTTTTCAGCAAATACTGAACCGAAGTTTTCGTATTTACCATAACCCGAACCACCGCCTGAGAGGTCGGTGCTACGTCCGGTCCAAAGGGTCTTTTCGTTAAACTGGATTTCATCTTTGTACACACCACCGAAAAGGCTGGCACCAAACTGTCCGTCGCCAATGGGGAGCGCGTATTCCATCCAGTTTGAGTAACCCTGACCACCGCTGTAAAGTTTCGCCGTGGTTGCGGGTTCGGTGTACCAAAGCGTAAGGTCGTTTTCGGGCGTGTAAGTAGTATTGGCTGCAGTTTTGTAGTCGGCGTAGGTCATTTTCGTTACGTCAACAAAAGCCACTACGTTGCCGTCGCCACCCGTGTTCCACAAACCAATGGTGTTTGCGTTTTTGGGATCGCCCCAAAGGTTGAGTACATTCTTACCCGTTTTGCCATTAGCCACAATTTCGAAGCCTGAGCCGTTAGGAGCCTCAACCAGTTTGAAACCATTGGGGTCGGGCTTTTCGCTGTAGCGCAAGGGGTTGGGATTGTTACCGCCTTCGGTGGTTGAAACTGCCTGATTGCTGACGATGGCATACTTGCCGGTTTTGCTTACGAGCTGGAATTTTTCCTTCGTTCCTTCAAGTTTCCACTGCTGTGAAGCGACAGCGTCAACGGGATAAATGCGCAACAGGTCTTCGCCTTGAGTTACGCTCATACCCACGCAGTTATTGTTTTTCAGGAAACGTACAAAGTAATACGTCGGTTTTTCTGCACCTTGCTCTGCAAAGTTAGGCCATTGTACAGAATGAGCGTGGAAGAAGAGTTGGTTGTTCGTATCGCCCTGGCTCCATTCGCCAAGGTCTTTACCAACACCGGCACCACCCCATTGGTTCATGAATTTGCCGGCATTGTCTACGCGACCAATTTCAAAATAACCATTTTCCGAACCATTTACCACATGAAGTTTAGCGGCACTGGTCTTTGTTGCAGTCATTGCGTAATTTGAGCCGCTCACCGTCACCCATTGTCCGGCTTTGCTTTTCATGGTAAAATTTTCGGCCGTACCAATAAACTGGAACAAGGTTTCGCTTCCTGCGGCAACCGTTCTCATCTTCGCACCGTTAGGACCTGACAAATAAGCCTCGCCCGTTTTAAACTGAACAGAATACCACAATGGGCTTTCCTCAGTCGAGAAGGTGGGAAGTACGCTTTGGGCACTTACCAAAATGCAGGCAAACAGCGCTGATAGGAAAAGTGAAAATCTTTTCATGCTGTTAGATACAATACTTCGGTAAATTTTTACCGAAAAATTAAAAGTTAAACCATAGAACCGGCAAAAGTCGGTTCGAAAACACTAAAGAGGTCATTGAAATGTTGTCAAAACGAATGGTTAAGCATGAAGAAATGTGCTGAAAAAATGTGCTAATCTGCTGATAACAAAGATAAAAAGCATTGCATAATTCGTTGGTTTTTAGTAAATTAGAAGTCTCTGAACTCTTCTGATTATGACTAAAGAAACACTCCTTATGCAATACCAATCCGAGTGCCTGTCGGC
>ERZ894177.1287-NODE-1287-length-11488-cov-34.2455_pt1 | contig 11488 bp, 10 predicted proteins | sample MGYA00380277_ERZ894177 | MGnify/ENA primary metagenome ERZ894177 (study PRJEB32331, sample SAMN06328428) | human gut metagenome | biome: human gut microbiome; feature: stool | host: Homo sapiens | collected 2014-06-03 ... | reverse complement strand
GGTAACAATGGTATTGCTATCCTCCCCGTAATGTTCATCAATACAACCTGCAAGAGACAGTACGCATATAACTGTCAAACCCAAAAATCCGATTAATGTTTTTTTATAGTCCGTCATTTTTTTATTTTATTGAATACTATACCGATATATAAAATAATCTGTTCAAGTCCTTCCTTGTTGTCTTTTTCATCAATCAGACCACGCTTTAATTCTTATATTACAATAAAAGGTCTGCACCAGCAATCATACCATTAATACTGGAAACTTTTATAATTCAGCAGGTTATTAAAATATCTCTCATCAAGAGAGACCGGTCTGATTTTCCGTCCTTCCTGTCTGGCCTCTCTCATCATCCTGTTCATGGATTCCATATCTCCAAGACGGAATTCAAACACTTCCTCAGAAATATTCAGTTCACTGCCACTTCCGGCATGACAAGTCATGATTCCATCTTCATCTATTGTACAATGCCTGTAAAAACGGTAAGTTGCAGCTTTCATCTGATTGTCCAGATTCTGTATTTCCGATTTTGAATAGACATGTCTGGAAAGGTTCTCATAATATTTTTCCGGAACAATATCTATAAACGCATTGGATTCGACATACTCCTTTACCGTTTTTACATCAGGGTCATCCGTCACATAGTTCCCCTCACGGTCTATGCAGAACCAGTAATCACTCTTCCACTCCCAATGTTCCTGGTTTCTGCCGACAGGAATCCGCTCTCCCGAGTAAGTGACTTTCGCCCTGTTATTCTTGAACGGACAAGCAAAAGCATACTGGGGCTGAATAACAATATTGCCTTTGGGATCTGCAAATCCAATCTTTCCATCCTTGTCCTTTATACGGAACAATCCTTCCCTAACAGGATCCGGAGTGTTGTAATGGTTGAAAACCTCAAACAGCTCCTTCCCTTTATTATTGATACAAACAATCCGCTTGTCCAGAACAAAACCAATGTGACGGATGGTATCGCTGCCACAATATACATATTTACCGAATGGAATTATCGTATCCTTCCTTGCATTCAAATAGCAGACCGATACCCCGGTTTCCAAAGTCTCCTCCTTTGTATGTGCTGTCAAAACCGGATAATGGAGTCTGATGAAGGTTTCTTTGGAAGCCACCACATATTCCCCATTCACCAATGATACCTCCCAAGGATATATGCTTCTCATCGTTTTCTCAAACGCTTTTACCATTAGCGCCCTTCGCTCCGCCGGAAAGGGTTTCAGCCTATGGAGAAATATATGGGTCTGGTAACAATCCAGAAGATGACCGTCCGGTGAAATTTTCAAGTCACCCACAGCAAGTCTTATTTCTTTTCCCTCCATTTCCGGGAATTCATCAAAAGGAAAACGTTTTTCCAATTCAGACTGTACATTGTCGACTCTGAAACCGTCTCTGACCCTATGATTATGGTAAAGCCGCTGTTTCACAATGACACCTTTATATACTCCCAAGACATATTCCTTCTCCATATAATACGGATAATTACTGCCCGACTACCGCGTTTCCTTTCCACATCCAGCCCTGACCTCCGAACTGAGCCAAGAGGCGTGAATGCCTTTTCCGTCACAGAATCCTGAAAACATTCTTTCAAGAGTCTTCCTCCCATACACTTGCTCCTTTCCTCCGGAGAATACTTTCAGACCCACCAGATATATCCTCTGATCCTTTACAGTCCAGTATCCGATGTGGTTTTCCTCATCCCTCCGGGGCCATTTGTATTCCTCTGGTAAAAGCTTTTCAATCCTGCTGTAAGCTGTGGAGTCCCACCTTAAAGGTTTTGCCATCAGCTTCCAGTCTTTACCGTCCATCCGGATTATATCATAAACGGGGGAATTCGCAAACAAGAAAGACATTTGTGAAAGAAAAAATAAGAATAACAGAACAAGTCTCATAACTGTTTATTTTATAGTTGTCATTTATCCACAATCTTAAATCTTACGAGCATGGAATAGCTTTTCTTTATGGTACGGAAACAGTCAAATGATTCAGCGTCAGAAGAACGTATCTTGCTTTGTATTCCTGAATACGGTAAAATGTTGAAGGCTTCACTTTCAATAATCCGATTACATCACCCAATTTCTTACCAACCGCCTCCACCAGATATTCAGCTTTTCTCCGGGCGACCATAAGTGCTTCAATCTTCCCTTTCCGAGGGATATACAAGCATGTCCTTGTTTTCCAGTTCTCCGACACGCATGGTATTGATTCCTCTTGTATCTATATTTCCGATTATCTCATCAATCAGTTTGAAGTCAATCAATGTAATGTCGAAACGTTTGGATACTAGAAAATCATGACCGCATTCACGTCAATAATCGTCAATTTTCTAGGTACGGATCGCATCTTGGGAAACACCCGCTTCATCCAAGGCTTCTCTCAGCTTCCACTCCATATCATTTAACGGCACTTTAGTACGATAATCCTCCTGTTTTGATTTACCATCGAACTCCTCTTCAAAATACTCCCTGATTTCAATGATATAGTGAATCTTATCCGATACAATTTCTATTTCAGAGGTTCCGGTTATTTCGATGTAGCGTTCTTCTGTTTGGGCCTGCAAGGGAAGAACCGATAAAACTCCCCATATCAATGATAACAATCTCGTCCTCATATTTTTATCTTTAGTGGTTCAGATAAATTATTCAGTCATTTTTCTTATTTCTCTTATGTGGCATTTCCGATTCGTTTCTTTACAGATTCCATTCAGTATTTGATACTGATACAGAACAGGATGACAATATTACACTAGCGACCTCCATCGTGTTTCAGGCTGATACTAAAAACGATGCGGTTTGTTTTATCGTAGCAAATAAGGAAACCGGATCTTTCAGCCGGCTCCAGTCTACCCGTGCAGCATATATTACTACCGTCCTATCCAATATACAGGTTGAGTTCAAGATAATAATATTCTTTCCCGTTTTCAATATAAGAGTCAATCCGTATCTTATCCTCACGCGCCAACCAACCGACAGCCATATTCAATTCACGATCCGAAAGTCCTGAAAGCCTTTTGATCTCTCTGTATTCCAAACGCCTGTTATTGTCCAACAGCCTCCATACAATTCCAGCATTTATACCGATACCATTCTTATTCATTGCAACATATCTTTCAATTTAACCGAAACAAAAATTATAGGTGTTTTCACTACTGATTTCAATCTGTCCGTTTTTATTTCCTATGGAAACTTTATTTTCACATACCAGCCAACCGACAGCCAATGCAGTACTTTCAATACTCAGGTTAAGTATTCTTGCAAGTTCAGATATTGAAACAGACTTCACCTCATTCAGTGTATGCCATATTTTTTCAGCATTGATTTTTACAGATTTCTTATCCATGGTCTTATTTATAAGTAGTTCCGAATTGAATCTATATATTATGAAGTAATATCGGTTCCCAAGAAGAAACCAGATATTTATGACATATAGAGCAGACACATGAGTCTATATATCAGCCTTGTATTGGAAATTTCTTTTCAGTGGAGTTCCAATGTTTGATAATACTTTTCAGGTAAGAGCGAGATTTGTACATGTTTATTCTTGTCATAATATAATCTCCAGGCTTGTGCCCTATATGCAAACCCATCTAAATTAAAAGCGGAAGGGCATTAACCTTGTCTATAAGTGCGGGAGTCGAAGCCCTTGGTACAACAAGAAACGCCCCTACTAAATATTGCAGACCAAACATATGGCTATTCTTGGTACTTTCCAGGAAATTTTGACTTTTCACATATACAGAACCAGCTAAACGCTTTTGTTTATAATTCCTTGTCCAGTTTGATAAACATTTCAAACATATATGTATTTACCCAAAAAAGCAACAATGTTAATGTCTTTTTGCTTTTTTTACAACTCACAAACAAATAATGCAAAATATTTCTACATATAATATCACTAGTATTCCGTTAAAATTTAAAATTACCATTATATAAGACTGTTACTTAATTATTTACATTAAAACTTAGAGCAAACAGATTTGAAATCAGAAATCCCAAAAGTATGCATTTCTGAAAGAAAAATTTATATTCAATATCAGTTAATTATGAGTTTATTACTCTCTAAATTGATACATACAAGAATTTAACGGGACACTAGTGATAGAATATCATCTGTTTCATTCTTGATGAGCACCACAATGGAGGCGAAAGTCATAACTCGTTTCGCTGAATTGAAATTCATAGAACGCTTCAAGTACCAGATTGATGCCCTGATATACCACACGGTCGACTATCATAGAGATACCAAGTCCACGCTTCTTACCGTTCGCTTCGGGTATCTCTACCCTAAGGAAAGAATTCGGTTTGTATGTGCCTTCACGGATGGCCCCTACAAGTTCAGAACCATGCTCCTTTAGATAGGGCAAAGTCTTCTGTACTCATGCCGTTATTCCACCGATACCCGTGTTACTGTTCATCTTCTTGTAAGCAGCATTAAGGTTGGCGGATGAGAGAATAAACTCTAACAATCTGTACTTTGGGCGGGTAAAATCTGTAAATCCTGTTTCACTTATCCCCATACAGGTCTGCAAGCCAATCATACTCTTAGGTTTCACCCTACTCTCCGATTGGTCTAACCTCATCGGTTTATTCTGCTTTCTTCCCTTCATAAGGTAATCCTCATTGGAGTTACTAATAATGGTTGGTTCCTTCTCAATATTCACTCATCGGTACTATGGTCTCGGCTGACTTCTCACGACCAATCTTGTTTCAGCCACATGTCACATATCAAGTACCATACGTCCGTGAGACCTCTTCAGATAAGAGCGTACACTTTCAACTCATATGCCTTCTGCATTTACTTTACATGGATTCGGATAGTTATTGGACTTCGTCTTGTTTAACAGGACTTGTATGCAGTTCCTGTTCGCAAGGCTGAATACTTGCCACCAGCTTCCTTCAGATTGAGTCGCCACGGACACCCTTGTTATTGGCTAACGATTTCCACTATCAGAGCTCATTCAAAACTTACCCCCTATAACGTACACCACTACTGGGCATACTAAAAAAAATCCCCGACTTTCACAAGCCAGGGATTCATTTAAAGTTTTTCTATTATATAAAAATCTTTCTTACTAGAAAAATTCTCATTTCTTTTAATTATTCTTTCAAATAATTATTTCTGTTCTGTCTTGACAACATGGGCTTTTACAGTTGTTTCAATCTTACCCCAAGCATACTCAATAGTTACAGGAATAATCAAATTGAAATCCTTATCAAGTTTAGCACCATTGTTATAGTAAGTTACAAAACCGTATTTAGAAGTTTGAGCACGTTTTTCTGTTACATTTCCTTTATCATCTGTAACATCTTTACCATAAGTTACTTCATTACCATTTGTTGATTCCCAACCAAGTACTACAGTCGTAGGAACAGCAGTATTTTCACCATTCAAGTCACAAGTTACGTTCTTAAGATCAGGAATGATACTCTTAATTCCATAATAACCATAATAATATTCTTTATATTCCTTAGCAGAGAACTGACGTCCACGCCAATCATACAAGTCAACCAATTTTTCAATTGACATATATGTACCAACCTCAGCTTGAATTTTGTCTGCCGGAATCTTATCCTTACCATCAATGAAGTTACCATTAGCCACTTCCTTAGCGTTTACAGGACGGATAATATTAGCTTTGAAATGATCTGCCCCCTTGAAGCTTACAGAAACACGTTTATTAAGGTCAGCACAAGGATATTGGTCTGCACAAATCAATGCATACATAGCACCAGTGTTCAGCAACTTCTTAGCAACCTCACCCTGTTTTGTTGCATTTGCCATACCCTCTCCTGCAACAGAATTACCATATTGCAAGAAACTATTCATCTTACCACCATCAAAGCTTTCATAAGGAGTTCCAACAGCAGCATCACCTTCAGCTGTATTGCTGAACTTATTTGTAATCTTGGCTACAATTTCACGATTTCCAAACGTCTTCTTAGACTCATCATAAATTTGAGCATATAATGACACACTGTCTTTTTCATTAAAGCTGAATTTTACTTTCAAGTTACCAATTGTTTCAATCTTCTTCATGTCATCCATGCAGAAATAGTATTTAGTAACAGCACCAGCAGACAATCCTTCAGAAAGTAACAGATTACCATTAACAGTCTTGAATGAAGCATTCGGGTCAGTTATTAATTCAAATTTGTCAACTTTGTTTTCACCAACAACAGGAGTTCTGAAGTTATAACTTGTGTAAGTCTTGGCTGCATCCCAATAGTTGTCCAACATCTTGGCAGCATCAATGTCAGCATTCTTAGCAATATCTTCAGCTGTAGCTTTCAATATAACAACCAATGAGTCAGTAGGAGCATTAGCATCATCATAGTATACAACTCTATGAGTCATAACCTTGCCTGCATTGTTCCACAATTCCATATCGGTAGCTGTCCAAATCAAGTTATAGCTTCTTCCACTGATAGCTTCTGTATCCTCTTTCTGTTCAACCTCACCAACATTAGCTTTGTTAATTCCTTCTGCCGGAGCATTGTAAGCTTTGAAGACATCGAAATGATTGTGGAAAGCATCCTTGCTCATACCAACAACATTATAAATCAACTGATTCATCATCTTCGTATCTACCGTACCTGTATAACCAGCACAAGAGAATTTAGCTCCACCCAAATCAATTTCAATCTGTTCTCTTGAAGGAACATCCTCTTTTACAATCTGAAGTTTGATATAAGCTCCTGATACAATCTTGCCAGCTTCATCAATCAAAGTAACACGGATAATCGGAGTACGACCAATAGCAGCACCTTGACTATCATCACCATAAACCGTAGTTTTCAAAGTATGTCCGTCAGCTTCCAAAGCAACAAATTTATCCTGCGGAGTTTTGTTTGCACCTAAGACATAACCTGTTACCACTTCAAATTTCCATATCCAACCATATGTTTCGGTGTCAAGTTTTGCACAATCCTGATTTTCCATCAAACCATGAGCAGAAACAAGACTCATCAAATCTAATGAAGAGCCGTCAACCAAAGTTGTATCACAATCCTTATAATCTTGAGGAGTTTCATTCCATACAATCTTGTCTCCCAACACAACCTTGGAATCTTTAGATTTCAAAGTGTTATCATTGATTGCAAAACGGTAATGTTCTTCAGCTTTCGCATTCGGATTGGCGATTCTTACATTCTTCACAGCTGCTTTATAAAGAGTCGCATAGTCAGATGTAATAGTATCTTTGCCTTCACGGATTACCTGCAACGCAGCTACAGGAACGGAATCATTGGTATTTTGGTCCAACCAAGAAGAAACCCCTTTACCTAACTCTATACCAACAGTCAAAAGTCCGTCCTTAAAATCCTTATATGTTGCCTTAGCTTCAAAATCAGCCGAACGTGCTGTCAGATAAGGCACATTACGTGTAGCCAGATTCAAAACTTGTAATTCTGACTTGTTAACACAAGACGGATTGACATGATATTGTGCCAAAATTCCTCTGTTCAATTCAACCGCACCATCTTTTATATCTTTAAACGCTTCGTTTTTAGTATTTTTCTTATCCAAATCCTGACGTGTGTAAGCTACATTATAATAGCGCATACCGGGAATACCTTCTACATAAACTTCAGGAACAAAAACCAATGAACGAAGAACGTTATTACGTGGAATAACCACTTTTCCATCAGGAATACCCGGAACGCCTTGCAAAATAACATCTCCGTCTGTCACTACAGCTGTGATGTTGTTTCCGCCAACTTTCCAAGCGATACCACTGTCAGTCACAGTTTCTTTTCCATCTTTACCCACTACGACATAATCAAAATTTCCTGTAGCAGTATTGGGACGGTAAAAGCCACCATTAACGCCATCAGCACCGTTAGTTCCATTGGAACCTACAGCCTTATACTCTGTCTTTTGATCATTCTTGTACCAGAATCCGTCTTCTCCAATAGTCCAAACGTCAGCAGGCTTACCGTCATTACCGTCTTTTCCGTTTTCAATAGTGTAAGACTTTCCATCACTCAATTTAATAATGATGCCATTAGCAGTAGGCTCAACGCTAGAGATAACAGACCCCTTAGCGACAAGGTCATTAATGGTCTTAATAGCTTCGGCATTGGCATTGATTTGACCTTGTAAATTTTCGATGTCGTCATCATAGTCTTTACAAGATACAAATGTTCCTGTTGACGAAACCATCAAGGCTCCGAACAGGATTGCACTTAAAAACTTTTTGTTCATAATTAAAACTTTAAATTTATAAATTTAAAAACTAAAATTGGTTATACATATTTTATAAAAGGCTTAATTACTTTGTCTAAATCTTGTCATATATTGTATGGGAGTTATTCCTGTTACTTTTTTGAAAGCTGTATAAAAAGGACTTTTTGAAGCGAAACCACATTTCTTCGGAAGATTTTCCAAAGTACTATAGCCATTTTGCAACAACTCCTTCGCATATTCTACCCGATACCTGTTCAACAATCCTTTCAGATTACATTCAAAATATCTGTTCACTACATTAGAAAGATAGGTCTGGTTTGTATCAATCATAACACTCAACTTTTTTAAGGACAATTCTGAATCCAAAAACACCATTCTTATTTCCAGCTGGTAAAGCAAAGTCTTGTAAATCAAGCAATCTATTTCTCTTTTGCATCTATTTCTCATGACAACTTCCTCCTTCCAGTGCTTTTCAGCAGCTTTAAAGAGCAAATTCTTCTGTCTTTGAGAAGTGGAATTGGTCTCCTTACGTTTTAGAAATAGATATTCCATACTGTCTTTATTTCTTTAATTTTCCTCCGCCACATACACCATTGTAAAATGTTGTCTACGGATTCGTTTTTTCCTGTTTTTTAATAGAATGAAATGTTATCTAGGTGCAAAGATACATACTTTATTGAAACTTTGTACATTTTTCCTATAAAAAAATATAGAATCTCGTAAAATAATCATTTTTCAAACTGTTATATGAAACGGAGTTAAACCTAATATACCTTATTATAATACGAATTCACATTTCATAAGCAGATTATTCAATAAATCGTATTCTATGAAAAACAAAAAATCCACCAGCCTGTGAACAAAACAGACTGATGGATAAATTAATAACAATAACAAAAACTCCATCACACTTCATAGCCTGACGGATTGGTAAATATAGAAAAAAATCTGTATTATATTGCAAAGATAACATAATCTGATGAATCTCCGCAATCCCTTACCAACAAAAGAAGAGAAGCACCATACATTACCTACAATACTTCCCTGTAAAAATAGGATCCTTACTAATATACCAACTTCATCACCACTCTCTTATAATCCGCATTCACCGACATTCCCTTGATCTAGCCAACACCAAGTTTCCTTGCCGATCCTTGATTTTCGGGGAAACAATGAAAGTTGTGGCGTTATAAATATGCTCTTCCCCGGATATTCCACAATTATATCATCAAATTCTTAACCAGCTATTTTCTACGCTGCTATAATCCTGCCTCCCCATTGATCAGCCATTGCATCTACTATCCCAGGCAAGGTCTTACTTCTCAACCTTCTTCTCTCTTCCGCTGATACTCCCAAGAAGAATATATCAGTAAACCATCTAGAAGATTTGTTTTCACTCTTTGAAACATAGACCTCACCTTTCCCGACTACATTTGTCAGAACTAGGAAAGGTAAGTTTTTCAACCACAAACAAGTCTTCTTACTAGCTTCATGACCAAATATCCAAAATCCTATAATCTAGTAAGGTTCCTCCATCTGCTACTCATGATACCAATCAGATTTTCTATAACTAGTTTATTCACTCCTATCTTTGAAACATCCATGAAGAACAGAATTGCCTCTTCACAGTCTTTAGCTCTATCAGGGAATTTCGGATGTGAGCAACGTTGATCTATCGAAAAGCTTTTACCATCAAAGTGATAATACCATCTTGCACCTGAAACAGCAAGAAAGGTACAGAGAAGATAGGCTATAACCAAATCCCAATTACCGCCAAAGAAGTATTTAGTACCATTCTCCAAAATTCCCCACAATTGGCTATTACATCAAACATATATCCCTTGAAATGATATTCAGGACATTTATCGCTACACTCCTGAAGATCACAACTACAGACATTATGACCTAATTTTCTTCACATGCTACCAATACATTCATAACTTCTAGAAGATTATCTGCATTAAAATCCTGTCCGAATAAGTTCTCAAACCAATGTACTCAACTTTCTGTCTTATTTCCATAAACAACAACTTATAGGACCTGATAAATGCTGTTATATCTGTATATAACTTTTTTTCGCAAAATTAAGTGGAAACAATAAGGAATAGCCTCCAACTTCTGTCCTTTGAAATACTCCGATTTCCATTCCTGTAATCAAAACCCTATCTTCTCATCATAGACTATTATTAGAGTCACAAGAAAGTTCCTGATAAAAAACATCCTGACTTCCTTCTCACCAATTTCCTTGACTCTGAACTGTACCATTCCTGAAGTGCATTCGTCTAGTGATTCCTGTACTCATGATTCTATTTCTTCGAAACTCATATTTATAAATACCATTTCTCCATTTGCTATAAAATAGTTCTTTAGATTTAATTTTTTTTGTGATGTAATTATTAGTGTTATATTCCATTCCTTCTTCAAATAAGACCGTAATCCTTAAAAAAGATATATGAAAAAATTATTATATAAAAAATGCTATTATTCATCACGAACAATAGCATCTAAACAATTTTTATCAGTAAACGTTTTTACTGTTTTAGAATAATATTTAATTCAATATAAATGCTACAAAATTAGAGATTAATTTTGTTTTGCTAAAACTATTCTGAAATACGGTATTAAAAAAGGCAGGATTTACCAACCCTGCCCAATTCTATACACAAACATTTTTATTAATTATAATACCTCACGGCATTCAAAAATTAATAAATGAAAAACGCATTATTAGTTGTCATTACAAAACTATAATAAATATTTAAAAAAGAATCATTATACGAAAAAAAGAACAGAATAAACTATATATAGACCAATATACAACACATTAAAAAAAACATTGTAATATAGAAACATTAACACAAATCATTCTGGGAAAACAAAAGAAATGCGTGCAACTGGCAGAAAATACCAAAGAATATATTATCAGAACTATCAAAAAGAAATGTAAGTTAAAAGTTTATTGCAGAAATGCAATATAACTAACAATTGATCAACTTTACAGCAGTTAATTAAATCAAATGGCTTATAAAAAATATGTAAGCACTCAATTTAGGGCATCCCCCTTCGAAAGGGCACTTTTCAGTGCCCTAAACCGAGTTTTGTTAATTAATTAGTCTTGAATTTAACATTGGCTGGCAGCCCAAGTGATTTTGTCAGGAACCATGTTAACATAATCCCTGCACCCGTTAAAGATATTTTTGAAAAAAGTTCCGATGAAGTTCCAGATAGAACTGCCATGAAGCTTTACCGTTCCTATCACACTGTGATAAGTTGCTGCCATCTCTGCACCGGC
>ERZ894177.1281-NODE-1281-length-11520-cov-5.97148_pt1 | contig 11520 bp, 9 predicted proteins | sample MGYA00380277_ERZ894177 | MGnify/ENA primary metagenome ERZ894177 (study PRJEB32331, sample SAMN06328428) | human gut metagenome | biome: human gut microbiome; feature: stool | host: Homo sapiens | collected 2014-06-03 ... | reverse complement strand
GTCTTTGCCAACGCAGTGAAACGACCCGGCCATGAAGGGGTTGTCCTCCACGGCGTTGGCAAAGACCACGAGCTTGGCGCAGGCCATGCCGCCCTGATCGGCCGTAAGCGCGGCGGCGCGCTTGACGGTGCGGCCCATCTCGGCCACGGCGTCCATGTTGATGCCCGCGCGCGTCGAGCCGACGTTCACGCTCGCGCACACCAGCTCCGTCTCGGCCAGCGCCTCCGGGATGGAGGCGATGAGCACGCGGTCAGATTCCGTCATGCCCTTGTGCACGAGCGCGGAAAAGCCGCCGAGGAAGTTGACGCCGATCTCGTGCGCGGCGCGGTCGAGCGCTTTGGCATACGGCACATAGGACTGCGCGCCCGTGCCCGCTCCGACGAGGGAGACGGGCGTGACGGACACGCGCTTATTGACGATGGGGATGCCGAACTCGGCCTCAATATCTTCGCCCGTGCGCACGAGATCGCCCGCAAGGCGGCAGATCTTGTCGTATACCTTCGTGCAGCTGCGCTCGATGTCCGTGTCCGCGCAGTCGAGCAAGGAGACGCCCATCGTGATGGTGCGGATGTCGAGGTGCTGCTGGTCGATCATGGCGATTGTCTGCAAAATTTCACTGCGGTTGATCATGGTCGTGTCCTCTCAGATGCGGTGCATGGCGTTGAAGATGTCCTCGCGCTGGGCGCGGATCTGCAGGCCGCGCTGTGTGCCGGCCTCGTCGAGCGTGCGGGCGAGGTCTGCAAACGGCACGGTGCACTGCGCTGCGTCCACGAGCATGATCATCGTGAAGTATTCCTGCAATACCGTCTGGCTGATGTCCAGCACGTTCACGCCGTACTGCGCCAGCAGGGCGGTCACGTCGGCGATGATGCCGACACGGTCTTTTCCGATCACGGTTACGATTGCACGCATGGTTTGTCCTCCTTATTGACCGATCGCGCCGAGCTCGTCGAGATCGCGCTCGAACGCGGGGATGAAATGCTCCAGAAAATACTGCACCTCCGGCAGGGGGGATGCCTCGAGCGCCGCGCGCGTCTGCGCCTCGGCGGAGAGAAACTCGTTGTTGCCGGCCTTGCGCTCCTCGATGCACTTGATGTAGGCTGAGAGCTTGTCGGCCGCCTTCACGAGCGGGTAAATGTCGCCGTCCTTATCCTCGGCGAGCACATCGGCATAGGTCTCGCGCAGCTCCGGCGGCAGCATGCCGAGCAGCTTCTGCACGGCCAGATCCTCCACCGCGTGGTAGGCCGACATGATCTCCGCGTTGTGATACTTGATCGGCGTCGGCAGGTCGCCCGTGAGGATCTCCGACGCATCGTGATACAGCGCCGCAGTTGCGAGCGCGTTGACGTCGCACGGCTGGTGGAAAATGTCGCGCCGGATGACGCCGAGCGCGTGCGCCAGCACGGCCACCATGTGGCTGTGCTCCTGAATGTTCTCGGGCAGGGCGTTGCGCATCAGGCCCCAGCGCGCGATATAGCGCATGCGCGAAATGAGCGCAAAGAAGTTGGAATCCATGGTCTGTCCCCTCAAAAACGAAAAATACAGATATGAACACATTTTATCATGCCGTTCGGGGAATGTAAACACGAAAAACTGTTGCAATATCAGGTTTTCCATGCTAAAATACAATTTCGTGCGAACAGAAATCATTTGAAATATGTATTTGCGTTGAGGAAGTGTGCAAAATGGAGAAATTGAGAAACGTCGCCATCATCGCCCACGTTGACCACGGCAAGACCACCCTGGTCGACGAGATGCTCAAGCAGAGCGGCGTCTACCGTGAAAATCAGGAGGTCGTCGACCGCGTCATGGACTCCAACGATCTGGAGCGCGAGCGCGGCATCACGATCCTGGCCAAGAATACCGCCGTGCGCTACGGCGACACGAAGATCAACATCGTCGACACCCCGGGCCACGCCGACTTCGGCGGCGAGGTCGAGCGTGTCCTGAAGATGGTCAACGGCGTCATTCTGCTCGTCGACGCCGCCGAGGGCCCCATGCCGCAGACGCGCTTCGTGCTCAGCAAGGCGCTCGAGCTCGGCCACCGCGTTATCGTCGTCATCAACAAGATCGACCGCCCCGACCAGCGTATCCACGAGGTCATTGACGAGGTGCTCGAGCTGCTCATGGACCTCAACGCGACCGACGAACAGCTCGACTCGCCCATGCTCTTCTGCTCGGGCCGTCAGGGTACCGCGTCCTACTCCCCGGATGTGCCGGGCAAGGACCTGCGCCCGCTGTTCGACACCATTCTGGAGTATATCCCCGCGCCGGAGCAGAACATCGACGCGCCGTTCCAGATGCTCGTGTCGTCCATCGACTACAATGAGTTTGTCGGCCGCATCGCCATCGGCCGCATCGAGCGCGGCGTCATCCGTCAGAACGAGGAGATCGCCGTGTGCAACTACCACGAGCCGGACGCCCCGGCCAAGAAGGCCAAGGCTGTGTCCATGTATGAGTTTGAGGGCCTGCAGCGCGTGCCCGTCACGGAGGCGGAGGCCGGCAGCATCATCGCCATGTCCGGCATCGGCGACATTACCATCGGCGACACGATCTGCGCGCCGAGCTGCGTCGAGCCGATCGAGTTCGTGAAGATCTCCGCGCCCACGATGGAGATGACCTTCTCCGTCAACGACGGCCCGTTTGCCGGCCGCGAGGGCAAGTTCGTCACCAGCCGCCAGATCCGCGAGCGGCTCTACCGCGAGACGCTCAAGGACGTGTCCCTGCGCGTGAGCGATCTCGAGGGCGCGACGGATTCGTTCAACGTCGCCGGCCGCGGCGAAATGTCGCTGTCCATCCTCATCGAGACCATGCGCCGCGAGGGGTATGAGTTCCAGGTCTCGCCCCCGCGCGTGCTCTACCAGACGATCAACGGCCAGAAGTGCGAGCCGATCGAGCGCCTCGTCGCCGACGTCCCGGCCGATGCCGTCGGCGCCGTGATCGAAAAGCTCAGCGCCCGCAAGGGTGAGCTGCAGCAGATGGAGCCCATCGGCAAGCGCACGCGGCTGGAGTTTCTCGTGCCGGCGCGCGGTCTGTTCGGCTACCGCAACGAATTTCTGACCGATACGAAGGGCGAGGGCATCATGGCCTCCGTCTTTGACAGCTACGCCCCCTATAAGGGCGATCTCAGCCGCCGCAACACCGGCTCGCTCGTCTCGTTCGAGACCGGCGAGAGCATCACCTACGGCCTGTTCAACGCGCAGGAGCGCGGCCAGCTGTTCATCGGCGCGGGCGTGCCCGTGTATGCCGGCATGGTCGTCGGTGTGTCGCCAAAGCAGGAGGACATCACCGTCAACGTCTGCAAGAAAAAGCAGCTGACCAACACCCGCGCCGCCGGCTCTGACGACGCGCTGCGTCTCGTGCCGCCGCGCAAGCTGAGCCTGGAGCAGTGCCTGGAGTTCCTCGCGGACGACGAGCTGCTCGAGGTCACGCCCAAGAGCCTGCGCATCCGCAAGCGCATCCTCGACCATGAGCGCCGCATGAAGGCCGCCCACGGCAAGGGCGCGAAATAAGTTTGGCCCGTTCCCGCCGCTGTCCGCCGAGACGGCGGCGGGAATTTTGCGCCGCGCGGCGTATGGAGAAAGATTTCTCTTTACAAGTACCGCGGGGTGTGGTATTGTAAAACAGTCCATGTGCCCGGATCCGGGGCTTGCCGCTTTGCAGCGGTGCCTTTCCGCCCGGTTCTGCGCCAGCGGATACGAAAACAAAGAAAGGAAGTCATCACCATGATCACCAAAGCTGAAAAGACCGCAGTCATCGAAGCCAACAAGACGCACGAGGGCGACACCGGTTCTCCGGAGGTCCAGATCGCCATCCTCACCGAGCGCATCCACCAGCTCACCGAGCACCTGAAGGTGCACCCGAACGACAAGCACAGCCGTCTGGGCATGTACAAGATGGTCGGTAAGCGCCGCCGTCTGCTCGACTACCTCGCCAAGAAGGACATCGAGCGCTATCGTGCGATCATTGCAAAGCTGAACATCCGCAAGTAAGTTCGGCTTTTCCGAAGGGTATGAACGTTTGAACGCAGGGGGATAATTTCATATTGTCCCCCTGCTTTTTTCGTTTCCGCCCCGGCAGCCCATTTTCGGGAGCGCCGCTGCCCAGTATTTGAATCTGCGCCCCATCGCGCATGGGACGTGGATGCAAGTGCTGGCTCTGGCGTTTCCGCCAACAAAAGAAAGGAGCACCAGAACCCATGATTATCACCACGCACAAGCAGTTCCCCAACTACAAGCGCTACGAGATCGAGTATGAAGGCCGTCCCCTCGTCATGGAGACCGGCAAACTCGCAGAGCTGTGCAACTCCGCCGTCCTCGTCAGCTACGGCGAGACGACCGTGCTCGTCACCTGCACGGCCTCCGCCCGCCCGAAAGACGGCGTGGATTACTTCCCGCTGTCCGTCGATTTTAACGAAAAGCTCTACGCCGTCGGCCGCATCCCCGGCAGCTTCATGCGCCGCGAGGGCAAGCCCAGCCTGCCCGCCGTGCTCGCCAGCCGCCTGATCGACCGCCCGATGCGCCCGCTCTTCCCGAGCGACCTGCGCAACGACGTCATCATCGCCTGTGAAGTGCTGTCCGTCGACCGCGACTGCAGCCCGGAGATCACCGCCATGATCGGCGCGAGCGCCGCCGTGAGCATCTCCGACGTGCCGTTCAACGGCCCCATCGCCGGCATCGTCCTCGGCTGGGACGGCGAGAAGTACCTCTTCAATCCCACGCAGGAGCAGCGCAAGACCAACCGCATGACCACCACCATCGCGGCCACGCACAAGAAGATCGTCATGATCGAGTCCGAGGCCGACCAGGTGCCGGATGATGTGATGTACGAGGGCATCGTGCAGGCGCACGAGCACCTGCAGCCCGTGCTCGATCTCATCGACAAGATGGTCAGCGAGATCGGCAAGCCGAAGTTTGAGTATGAGCACGCCTCCTTTGACGAGGATCTGTTCGAGCTCCTGTGCGCCAACGAGATGGAAGGCATGGAGTACTGCATGGACACCGACGACAAGAACGTGCGCGAGGCGCGCGTGAATGAATGGATCGCCGCCGTGCAGGAAAAATATGAAGCCGAGCACCCGGACATGATGCAGTACATGGACGAGATCCTCTACAAGATGCAGAAGAAGATCGTCAAGAAGTGGCTGCTTGCCGGTCATCGTGTCGACGGCCGCAAGATGAACGAGATCCGCCCGCTCGACGCCGAGGTCGGCGTGATCCCGCGCGTGCACGGCTCCGGCCTGTTCACCCGCGGCCAGACGCAGGTGCTGTCCATCGCCACGCTCGCCACGCTGTCCATGTCCCAGAAGCTCGACACCATCTGGGAAGAGGAAGAAAAGCGCTTCATGCACCACTACAACATGCCGCCGTATTCCACCGGCGACGCCCGCGCCGCCCGCAGCACCAACCGCCGCGAGTATGGCCACGGCGCGCTCGTTGAGAAGGCGCTGCAGTGCGTCATCCCGCCGGTCGAGGAGTTCCCGTATGCCATCCGTGTGGTGTCCGAGGTGCTCTCGTCCAACGGTTCCACGTCGCAGGGCTCCATCTGCGGCTCCACGCTCGCGCTCATGGACGCCGGCGTGCCCATCAAGGCGCCGGTCGCCGGCATCTCCTGCGGTCTGATCCAGGACGGCGACGACTTCACCACCTTCATCGACATTCAGGGCGTTGAGGACTTCCACGGCGAGATGGACTTCAAGGTCGCCGGCACGAAGCAGGGCATCACCGCCATCCAGATGGACCTCAAGAACGACGGCCTCAAGCACGAGATCGTCAAGGAAGCGTTCCGTATGACACGCGAGGCCCGCTTCCAGATCCTCGATGAGATCATGCTCAAGGCGATCGCCGAGCCGCGCAAGGAGCTGGCCGATTCCGCCCCGAAGATGATCCAGATGAAGATCAACCCCGACAAGATCCGCGAGGTCATCGGCTCGGGCGGCAAGGTCATCCAGAAGATCTGCGCCGACACCGGCTGCAAGATCGACATCGAGGACGACGGCTCCATCTTCATCGCGTCCGAGGACATCGAGGCCTGCCGCGCCGCGCGCAAGACCATCGAGAACATCGTCTTCGAGCCGGAAGTCGGCGAGCTGTACTACGGCAAGGTCTCCAACATCCGCAGCGACTTCGGCGCATGGGTCGAGCTGGCTCCGGGCAAGGACGGCCTCGTCAAGATCAAGGATCTCGAGTTCAAGCGCACCGAAAAGGTTGAGGATGTGCTCAAGATCGGCGACATGACCTGGGTCAAGGTCATGAATGTCGACGATCGCGGCCGCATCGACCTGTCCCGCAAGGACGCGATGCGTGAAAAGGGCCTGATGTAATTTCGGCACAACTGTGTGGGCGGGGTGCGCATACACCCCGCCCACTTTTCCACGGGGGGACAGCACATTATGTACGAAAAACAGACGCTGCCGAACGGCGTGCGCATCGTCTACGAGCACATGCCGCACGTGCGCTCGGCGGCCATCGGCGTGTGGGTCGGCGTTGGGTCACGGTATGAGTCGCCGTGCGAGGCCGGTAGCGCGCACTTTATCGAGCATATGCTCTTCAAGGGGACGGCACAGCACTCCGCCTCCGAGCTGGCAGAACGCATGGACGCCATCGGCGGCCAGGTGAACGCCTACACCACGCGCGAGGGCACGTGCTACTATGCGCGCGTGCTCGACGAGCACCTCGACCGCGCGGGCGATCTGCTCGCCGAGATGCTCTTCACATCGAACTTTTCCGAGACGGACGCAGATAACGAACGCGGCGTCATCCGCGAGGAGATGGACATGTACGCCGACACGCCGGAGGATCTGGTCACGGAGCGGCTCATCGGCGCCGCCTTCCCCGGCGCGCTGGGGCGGCCGGTGCTCGGACGCCCGGCCACGATCGACCGGCTGACGGGTGCGCGCCTGCGCTCGTTTCAGATCGCGCACTATATCGCGCCGCGCATCGTTATCGCCGTGTCCGGCAGCTTCACGGATGAGAACATCGCGCGCCTCGCCGCGCACTTTTCGTGGCTGCCCGTGCGGCCGGATCTGACCATGCGGTCCGGCAGCTACACCCCAGCCTTCACGCTCAAGCGCAAGGCCATCGAGCAAAACCAGATCAGCATCGGCTTTCCCGGCCTGCCGACGGGGGCGGAGGAGCGCTTCACCATGGCGCTGCTCTCGTCCATCCTCGGCGGGAACATGTCCTCGCGCCTGTTTCAGACCGTGCGCGAGAAAAACGGTCTGTGCTACGCCATCTACACCTACACGGCGAGCTTTCTAGACTGCGGCATGTTCGGCATCTCCGCCGCCGTCGGCCGCGAGACGGAGCAGCGCGCGCTCGCGCTCATCCGCGACGAGCTCGAGCGCTTCCGCACCGACGGCGTCACGCAGTCGGAGCTTGACCGCGCGCGCGAACAGGTGCACGCGAGCGTGCTCATGGCGGAGGAATCCACCGCCTCGCGCATGAACAAGCTCGGCTATTCCGAGCTGTACCTCGGCCGGGTGCTCCCGGCGGACGAGGTGCTCGCGCGCTACGACGCCGTCACGCGCGAGGACATCCTCGGCCTTGCGCGCGAGACGCTGGACTTTGACCGCGTGTCGTTCTCGGCCGTCGGCCGCCTGCGGCCGCAGGAAGAGTACGCGCAGCAGCTCAAGGGATAACAAAAAACGCCGCGGAGGCCTCCGCGGCGTTTTTCTGTTTCAGTCGTCCGACTCACCGGCCATGACCGTGCGCCGGATACCACACCCGCGCCGCTTGCGCAAGGGGGCGGATCCTGCCGCCATGTATCGCAAAACGGAACCCCGGCGGCTTCAAGAAGAAGCCGCCGGGGGCGTTTTGCTTTTTCAGGCGTTTTGGATCAGCAGCTCCGCGATCTGCACGCAGTTGGTGGCCGCGCCCTTGCGCACCTGGTCGCCGCAGCACCATAGGCACAGGCCGTTGGGGTCGGTCAGGTCGGGGCGGATGCGGCCGACGAACACGAGATCCTGATCCGACGTGTCGAGCGGCATGGGATACTGCAGCGCGTCGAGATCATCCACAAGGCGGCAGCCGGGGGCGGCGGCGATGGCCGCGCGCGCCTCGTCAACGGAGATGTGGTGCACGAAGTGCACGGCGGCGGAGATGGAGTGACTGCGCACGACGGGCACGCGCACGCAGGTGCACGAGACGTTCATGTCCGGCAGGTGCAGGATCTTGCGGCCCTCGTTCTGGAGCTTCATCTCCTCGGAGGTGTAGCCGTCGCACTGCTCGCCGCCGATCTGCGGGATGACGTTGTAGGCGATCTGGTGCGCGAACACCTTCGGCGCGTAGCTCTTGCCAGCACGCAGGGCGTCGACCTCGTTTTGCAGCTCGATCGGGCCGCCCGCGCCCGCGCCGGATACGGCCTGATACGTCGACACGACCATGTCGCGGATGGGTGAGAGCTTGCGCAGCGCGTTGATGGCGGTCAGCGTGATGATGGTCGAGCAGTTGGGGTTCGAGATGATGCCGTGGTGCAGCTTCACGTCTCCGGCGTTGATCTCCGGCACGACGAGCGGCACGTTTGGGTCCAGGCGAAAGGCCGAGGAGTTATCCACGAACACGGCGCCGGAGCGCACGATCGCAGGGGCGAAGCGCTCGGCAATGTCGTTTTCCGCCGCGCCGAGGACGATGTCCATGCCGGAGAAGGCGGCGTCTGTTGCCTCCTCGAGGGCGATATTCTGTCCCTGCCACGACACGACCTTGCCGGCCGAGCGGGCGCTTGCGAGCAGGTGCAGCTCCCCGACGGGGAACTTGCGCTCGGCGAGGATCTTCATCATTTCCTGCCCGACGGCGCCGCTGGCGCCGAGAATGGCTACGCGATACTGCTTCATATTTGAAAACTTCCTTTCTTATTTCACAAAGCTGTTGTACAGGACCTGGATGGCGGGCGCGAAATCCTTCGTGTCCACGCCGACGATGATGTTGAGCTCATCCGGCCCCTGCGAGATCATGCGGATGTTGATGCTGTGCTCGCCGAGCGCGGCGAAGATGCGGCCCGACGTGCCGGGGCGGAAGGCCATCTTCCGGCCGACGGCCGCGACGATGGAGATGTTCTCCGTCACGTGCAGATTGTCCGGGTGCAGCTGCTTTTCCAGTTCGCCGAGGATGGAGTACAGGCAGGGGGCGACCTTTTCGCTCGAGACGACGAGCGACAGGCAGTCGATGCCGCTGGGGGCGTACTCGATGCTCACGCCGTGGCGCTCGAACACTTCGAACACCTGCCGGAACGTGCCCACGCTCGAGGACATACCGGACTTGGCGATCGTGATGATGGAGTAGTTTTTCTTGCCCGCGATGCCGGTGATGAGCCGACCGTCGTCCACGTCGTCGAACGACTCCATGATGAGTGTGCCGGGGTGGTCGGGGTCGTTGGTGTTGCGGATGTTGAGCGGGATATTCTTCTCGCGCACTGGGAAGACCGTGCCCTCGTGCAGCACCTGCGCGCCGACGAAGCTCAGCTCACGCAGCTCGTTATAGGTGATGCGCTCGATGGGCAGCGGGTCGGGCACGATGCGAGGGTCGGCCATAAGGATGCCGGACACGTCCGTCCAGTTTTCGTATACGTCGGCATCGAGCGCCGCGGCCGCGAGCGCGCCGGTGATGTCGCTGCCGCCGCGGGAAAAGGTGCGGATCTTGCGGTCGGGCGTCACGCCGTAAAAGCCGGGGATGACAACGCTGCGCCCGTCGGCCAGCCGCCGGAGCGCGGCGTAGGACGCCTCCTTGTCGATCGAGCCGTCAAACTGAAAGCGCACCCACAGCTCCGCGTCCAGAAACGAGTAGCCGAGGTAGTCCGCCATGAGCAGGGCGGAGAAATATTCGCCGCGCGACACGAGCTCCTCTTCCGAGATGCCGGCGCGCATCTGCCGGCGCAGCACGTCGAGCTCGGCCTCGATATCGACGTTCAGGCCGCATTCGTCGCGGATGGCGATGTAGCGATCGCAGATCATCTGAAAGACGGCGTCGCAGTTCACGCCGTACTGCAGGTGCGCGTAGCACAGGTACAGCAGGTCTGTGAGCTTGTGGTCGTCCGCGCTGCGCTTGCCGGCGGCGGACACGACGATCACCTTCCGCGCGGGGTCGGCGCGCACGATGTCGCGCACTTTTTCAAACTGCTTGGCGTCCGCCATCGACGAGCCGCCGAATTTTGCAACCTTCAGCATGGGGCCCTCCTTATTGCAGCGCGGCAAAGAAGCTCTCGCTGTCCTGCACCAGCGCCTGCGCCATGAGTGCGTGCATCCGGCTCACGGGCACGGGCTGCGTGATGACGGCGCCGTCCCAGTCGCCCTCGGCGAGAGCGGCCAGCTCCGGCAGCGCGGCGCGCGTGCGCACGTAGTAGCGGTGCTGCACACCGGAATTGTCCGGTACGGCTGGAACGAACGAGTCGGTGTAAAACGCATGCACGCCGCGGCGGATATCCACGAGATCCTGCACGACGTTGTAGGCCGTCGGGTAGCGGCCCGCGCCCTGACCGAAGAAGCTCTGCACGCCCATGCGGTCCCCGTCCATACTGATGAGGTTGAAGTTTGCGGGCACGGCCGCCTCGAGCGCGTCATGGCCCAGCAGCGTCGGCTCGACGTAGGCGCAGATGCTGCCGCTTTTCTGCTCGGCCGCTGCGATCAGCTTGCACGTGCAGCCATGCGCCTGAAAGCGGGCGATGTCCGCCTTGCGCACGTTGCGGATGCCGAACACCGGCACGTCCGCCTCGCGCAGCGACACGCCGAAGGCCACGTTGGCGGACAGGATCAGCTTGCGCTGAATGTCCAGCCCGTCGATATCGGCCGAGGGGTCTGCCTCGGCATAGCCGAGCGCCTGTGCCTGCGCGAGCACGTCGGCAAAGTCGGCGTCGCTGCCGTGCATCGCGTCCATGATGTAGTTGGTCGTGCCGTTGAGGATGCCCCAGACGCGGGAGATGTGGTTGGCGTGCGCGGCCTTTTCAAGATTCGTCAGCCACGGGATGCCGCCGCCGACCGCCGCCGTGTACCGCAGTGCTGCGCCGTGCTCTTTGGCGAGCGCGGTGAGTTCGTCGTAGTACCGGCACATGAGGTATTTGTTCGAGGACACCACGTTCTTCCCGGCGCGCAGCGCGGCCGCCACGTATTCATACGCCGGGTGCAGGCCGCCCATGACCTCCACGACGGTGTCGACCGCCGGGTCGTCGAGAATGTCCTGCATCTCGTAGGTGGTTCGGGCCGTCAGCTCGCCGAGATCGCGCCGGCACAGCACCCACGCCGCGCGGATATCGTCCCGGCCGGCGAGCATATCGTAAACGCCCCTGCCGACAACGCCAAAGCCCAGAAGTCCGATGTTCATGATGTTCCCTCACTTTGTTTTGATGAAAATTGCCCACGTATAGCGGACAGATGTTTTTCGAGCGAGAACAATATACCACGTCTGCCCCCGGATTGCAAGGGCACGCGGGCACATTTTCCCGAAACCGGCAAAAAACCGGCAGAAGCGCACTTCTGCCGGTTGCCTTTGTGCAGTTTTACGGCCCGGCGTCCGGCTGCGTCAGCCAGAGCAG
>ERZ894177.1259-NODE-1259-length-11725-cov-7.86538_pt1 | contig 11725 bp, 14 predicted proteins | sample MGYA00380277_ERZ894177 | MGnify/ENA primary metagenome ERZ894177 (study PRJEB32331, sample SAMN06328428) | human gut metagenome | biome: human gut microbiome; feature: stool | host: Homo sapiens | collected 2014-06-03 ... | reverse complement strand
AAAACTATCTGTTTGCCATGAACGGTCAGACCGGCAAATTCGTGGGTGACCTGCCCGTGGACAAGGGCGCTGCCCGCAAGTGGATGCTGGGCCTTACGGCTGCCCTTTCCGCCGCGTCCTACGGCGTGATGTGGCTGCTGTGGCTGGCACGGATCCTGTAAAGGAGGGACGAACGATGAAAAAGACTTCCAACCGACTGCACTCCCTCTTTGCGGCGCTGGCAGCACTGGTCCTTGCGGCGGCGCTGGCTGTTCCGGCCTTTGCGGTAGAGGGCGGCTTTGCCGACCTGTACTACCGCATGTTCGACGACGCTGAGGTGCTGACCGAGGACGAGGACAACGAGCTGGAGGACGCACTGGAAGAGCTGAGCCTGCGCCAGAGCTTCGATGTGACCATTGCCACCATCGAGTCGATGGAAAGCGTTGGTGCCGACAGCATGGAGCAGTTTGCCGATGATCTGTATGACTACTGCCAGTACGGCTACGGCCCCGATATGGACGGCGTGCTTCTGCTGGTGAGCGTGGGCGACCGCAAGTGGCACATCTCCACCTGCGGCTACGGCATCACCGCCTTTACGGATGCCGGCATCCAGTACCTTGGCCAGCAGATGACCCCCTTCATGGCCGATGGAGACTACGCCGGTGCCTTCCGCACCTTTGTCCAATGGTCGGATACTTACATCGACGCTGCCCGGGCGGGCCACCCCTACGATGTGAATAACCTGCCCCGGGAGCCGCTGTCTCTCATGTACCTGTTCCTTGCGCTGGGCATCGGCCTTGCGCTGGCATGGGTCGTCGTCCATGTGATGAAAAGCCAGCTGCGCAGCGTGGCGTTTCAGGAGAATGCCGCCAGCTATGTGCGGGAGGGCAGCATGAAGCTGACCAACCAGCGGGATCTGTTCCTGTACCGTGACGTGCACCGCACCGAGCGGCCAAAGGAGTCCAGCTCCAGCGATTCCGGCGGCAGCTCCACCCACACCTCTTCCAGCGGCACCACCCACGGCGGTGGAGGCGGCTCGTTCTGAAAGGAGTATGTTCATGAACCCTTATCTTTCGGAAAAAGCCCGCGGCGAGATTCCCCGTGTCCTCAAATGGCTGCGGAACGCGGGGCTTGCCTTCTGCGTGTTCTGCTCCTTTGGTGGGCTGTATACCCTCTGCCTGAGTTTGCAGGATAAGGACTATTCCCACATCGGAGGCTATGTGTTCTGGATCGTGGTGGGCGCAGTGCCCCTTGTTCTGTTCGCACGCAACGAAAAACGCCGCTACCATGCAAGAACCATCGCCCGCAAGGTGGAGAGCTACTCCGGACCGGAGGTGCCCCTGCGGTGGCTGTGCAACAGCGTTGGCATGGACACCAAAGACCTTGCATGGTATTTTGAAAACGGTTATTTTGTAAACCTCAGTCTGGATCTGAACCAGAAGATCGTCCGCAGGCGGACCGTGCCCCGCCATCATGACCCGAACCGGAGCTGAACCCTTTACAGCTGAAACAGAAAGGAGTATTTTCATGGGACTTTTTGATAAGATGAAGCAGGCCGCCGCAAATGTTTCCGGCAACCAGACCGTCACCTTTACCTTTCAGGCTCTGCCGGAAAGCCTTGCCCAGATGCAGGCACTGCCGGAGGCTAGTCTGGACACCCCCTTCAAGACCGCAGCCCTCACCGTCTGCGCACTGTGCGCCTACGGTGCCGATAAAAACATCGGGCTGGAGATGCTCAACTGGCTGCGGGGCCCCCGCCCGCTGAACGGGCAGGAGATCTCCTTCCTGAACGACCGCTTTCGGGACGGCAAGAGCTATATCCCGTTCTCCTACTTTGTGGGTGCGTCGCCGGAAAACGGCTATACCCCCCGCCAGCCCTTCACCCTGCTGGTGGGCAGCAACCACACCTCCAACACCGAGGAGGGCTACTGCAAGCTGTTCATCCCCTGCGGCGGCGCCGACAGCCCCCGCCCCATCAAGCTGCGCCGCAAGGGCGACGGGCAGTGGTTCTTGTGGGAGCAATACCTGATGACCGGCATCCGCATCCCGGCGTCTGCCGACCCGTGGGCATAAAACAAAGGGGCTGACATGAAAGCCATGAAAACTTTTGCAGCACTGCTTGCACTGGCTTTCAGTCTGGCAGGGTGCGGTGCGGTGGACGGAAGCCCCGTCCGCCCCGCTCCCGGCAGCGCCGGGCAGGGCAGCAGCACAGCGGCTTCCGGTGCCGATTCCGCTGAGCCGGAGCAGCTTGCCGCAATGCGGCAGCTGGCCGGGGAAAACGGAGACCTTGCTGGGGTGCTCTATCTAGGCAGCGTTCCGGAGCGCACCACCGATGTGCATGCCGTGCTGGACAGCTTACCGGAACAGCCGTGGCAGTTCGTTGCGGACATCCCGGCAGACCGCTGGGTCACAGCGCCGGGCGGCGGGCGCGAGCTGTACTGCATCTTTGCCGTGCGCAAGGAGGATACGCTTTTTGTCTACGAAAAGCAGGACCCCCAGTACCCGCACCAGACGGGCCGGGAGCTTTATTGCAAGCAGGATGGCCAGCCCATTCTGCTGCTGTGCAACAGCACCCCAGACACCCCCGACATCACGGCGGTGGTCTACTGCACCACCGGCCGCGCGCTGGACTGGACACCCCAGCTTTCCGCCGGGGCCAGCAGCCCGGAGCCGGTGGAGGGCGTAGACGATTTTTCCCAACACCCAACGCCCGGCGCTGCCCCCTGAGGTGCGCCCCGGCAGGGCATGAGAAAGGAGAACTTATGAAAAACCTGAAGCTTCTGGCAGCCCTGCTGGCGCTGACTATCGGTCTGGCGGGCTGCGGCAAAGGCAGCAGCCCGTCCAGCTCCAAGCCCGAAAAAATGCTGGACGGAGACAACATGATCGCATCGCCCTCCGCCAAACAGGAGTACACCGAGCCGGAGGACGTGACCTACATGCGCCTTCTGGCAGGGGAGGACGAATACCGCGCCTGCGTGCTGTATCTGGGCGGCTCCTACGAGATCACCACCGATGTGCAGCAGGTGCTGGACAGCCAGACCGACCTGCGGGAGCTGTGGGGCTTCGTCTACGACATCCCGCAGGATCACTGGGTCGTGGCACCGGATGGCGGGTGCGACCTGTACTGCATCTTCCCGCAGGAGGCGCAGGCCACCCTGTTCGTCTACGAGACGAGCCTGACAGACGATGCCGAAAAACCGCTCCAGCGCGGTAAACAGCTCTATTACAGTGAGGACGGTCAGCCCATCCTGCTGCTGTGCAACATCAGCGATATCGCCCCCAACACCGAGGTGGAGCTGTACCCCAGCACCGGCGAAGAGCTGGTGTTCAGCCCCTCCCTTTCCGGCGAGAACGGCCATGTGGTGGAAGCCGAGGGCGTGTGCGATTTTACCATCTACCCGGAAGGGGACGACTGGGAGACCGACACCAGCCCGTGGTCGCTGGAGGGCAACTGGCTGGAGATCTACCGCGACACCGACGAGGGCATTTTTGACACCGCCCCGGAGGATGCCGACCGGATGTGCTTTTTGCCCACCGACGCCGACACCGAAGGCAGCCAGCTGCCCTTCACCGCCAGCTACATCACCCCCTACCCGGAGCTGAATGTGGAGGAAGCCGACCTGTTCTATCAGGAGGGCACCCCGGAGGTGCCCTTCCAGACCAATCAGGAGTGGTACGCTACCTTTACCGGGGAGGACGGCTCCCGCTACGCCGTCACGCTGGAGGACGAGGACACCCTTGCCCTGAAGTTCTATCTGGACGGCGAAGAGAGCTACATGAGCCTTGTCAATACTGTCTACTTTGCGCGGCAGGAGGCCATGGGCTGACCGCTGCCGACCCACACCGGGAGGAATGCACCATGAAACACACCAAAAAGATCACCATCCTCCACTCCAATGATCTGCACGGAGACTTTCTGGCAGAGCAGGTGGACGAAAAACTGGTGGGCGGCGTTTCCATGCTGTCCGGCTACATCGAAAAGGTGAGGGCAGAGGAGCCCAACACCATCTACGCCATTGCAGGTGATATGTTCCGGGGCTCGGTCATTGATTCCGAATACAAGGGGCTTTCCACCATCGAGATCATGAACGCCCTTGCCCCGGACGTGGTTACCATCGGCAACCACGAGGTGGATTACGGCATCGCGCATCTGCTGTTCATCGAAAAATGCGCGCGCTTTCCCATCATCAACGCCAACCTCTACATCAAAAACACCTCCACCCGGCTGTTTACCCCCTACAAGATCCTGCGGGTGGACGGCATGAACATCCTCTTCATCGGCATCATCACGCAAGACGTCATCAACCAGACCAAGTCCGAATCGCTGGTGGGGTCCTTTGTGGACACCGCCGCCGCTGCCGCCGAGGTGGGCAAGATCTGCAACGCCCACAACAGCATCGACATCGATTTTACCGTGCTGCTGACCCACATCGGCTTTGAGGAGGACCGCCATCTGGCCCGCCAGCTGGACCCGGCCTGGGGGGTGGACCTGATCATCGGCGGGCACAGCCACACCCTGCCAGAGCACGCGGTGGAGGAAAACGGCGTGGTCATTGCGCAGGCGGGCACCGGCACCGACCAGATCGGCCGCTTTGACATCATTGTGGACACGGACAACAACTGCATCGATTCCTACACATGGCACACGGTGCCCATCACCGCCGACACCTGCCCCCGCAACCCCGCCATGGAGCAGGTGCTGCACCGCTTCACCAGTCAGGTGGACGAAAAGTACAGCCACATCGTGGCGCGCTTCCGCCGGGAGCTGACCCACCCGGAGCGCACCCGGGAGACCGAGCTGGGCAACCTGTTTGCGGACATCTTCACCCGCAGCCTTGGCATCGATATTATGCTCATCGGCTCCGGCAGCATCCGGGCCGAAAAGCTGGGCCCCATTGTCACCTACGGCGACCTCATCGAGGGTTTCCCCTACGACGACGGCGTGTTTATGTTCAAGGTGACAGGCCGGCAGCTGCGCCAGATGCTCCACTACATGCTGCGGGAGGAAGCCTACACCGGCCACACCGAGTTCTACCAGCTGCCCTCCACCCTGCGGCTGCGCTACGACCGCGCCAAGGGCGACTTTGATTACTTTACCTACTGCGGCAAGGAGGTGGGCAAGGAGATCAGCGACGATGCCCTGTTCACCGTGGGGCTGCAGAACTACCACTTCAAAAACATCGAGAGCTTTTTCAACATCTCCTACGAAACCATCTGCAAGCTGCAGAAGCCCCGCAGCGTGGCAACCTCCTGTCAGGATGTCCTGATGGAGTATTTCCGGGAGCACGAGATGGTGGACGCCGCCGTGGACGGCAGAATGACCATTCTGCCCCCTGCCGGGCAATGACCACTTTTTTCGGGGGAAGCTGACGCTTCTCCCGAATGGGGCCCTAAAAAAATTTTACCACAGAAAGGAGCACCCCATGAAACAACGATTCTCAAAACGAACACGCCTTGTCAGTGCCCTTTTGACGCTGGCTATGGTATTCACCTTTTTGCCCTTCAGCGCCTTTGCGGAAGGGGGGTGACGGGTGGTTATAGCATCACCTCAATAGTATTGTATCGTTCTTACAGAAAGAACAGTACAACATCATCGTTCGGGTGATTTTGTCCTGTTGTGCTGATTTATGCCTTTTCCCGGTCGAGTTATAAAAAACGGTAACTCGTCTGGGCGATTTCACACGCTATCCGATCACAGTTGCTGTTTGTGGAGGTAACTGTGATTTTTTATTGGGGTAACGCATCAAAAAAGCCTGTCTGCTGCCGTAGACCAGACCGCTCCGAAACAGGCACAATCGTTCCGTTTTGCCACCCACGATCGTGCCGATATGCTGTACTGCGCCAGCTTCCCTCAATGGGAGGCTGGCGTTTTTGCGCTTTTAAGGGCAAGGTGTCGTGGGCCACCACGATCCTTTTTGTCCGAATGTTCACATTTGATAAAATAACTGGAGGATTATTGATAATGAAATCGACCTATTTGCTTCCGTGGTTCAAGATGACCACATGGTACTTCCGACTGTCTCGATTGCTGGAAGTTTCCAACGTCAAAAAGCGCACCAAAAATCATAGTGCTGTTGCCGACCGTATTTTCATGTTGGTGAAAAATCATGTGCTGGCCGTATCCGGCATGGGAGATGAAGCTCCGCCCTCTCACGGCGGAAGAAACGGAGGGTGTGATGCATTATGATCCTGCTGCAACGGGTGAACGAATCTGCAACGAGCTGTTTACATGGGCGGATGTGTACGACACTGCCAACCACGATGAACGCCGCGCCATTTTGCAGCAGTTCATCAAGGAGATTCGCGTCCGAAAAGACTATGAGATCTCGATTACGCTGAACGCCAGCTTCAATCAAGTGGAGCAGCTCAAGGCTGTATCGACCTACGATGGTGCGGAGATTTTTGAAGGGATTTCCGAGAAGGGGGCATAAAAGCGATGCACTTGCCCGCAGCACTCTGCAAAATGCAAAGAAAGAAGCGTGAAACCGATGGATTTTCAAAAAGTACATTGATGACCCCGCCCGGTTCGCATCCGACTTCAGGGTTCGGAGCCCGGCACGGTCTGCCAAAGTTTTTTAGGCATAAAAAACGCCGCATCATACAAAACGATGCGGCAAATTGGTGGACCTAGAGGGATTCGAACCCTTGACCTCTCGGATGCGAACCGAACGCTCTCCCAGCTGAGCTATAGGCCCATATTTGTTTTTCAGAACGAGAACAGTGTAACTCTTTTAGAAGGATTTGTCAAGGACTTTTCACCTGGGCGGCCTGCGGGGAATGTCCGGCTGAATCGGACGCGCCGTTTCTTAAAAAACGACAGATCCTTTAGTAAAAATAACAGTGGCTCTCAGAGAAAAAGCGTGCTACAATAATGCTGAGACTTCTGTACATAAAAAGTCTATCACCCAAAGTCAGGAGGACAACGGTTATGGAATTTACTAAGGTCGTTGCAGAGCGTTATTCCTGCAAGAATTTCAGCACACGTAAGGTAGAAGCCGAGAAGTTGACGGAGATCCTAGAAGCGGGGCGGCTGGCCCCGACCGCCAAGAATTTTCAGGAGCAGCGCATTTATGTGCTGCAGTCGGAAGAAAGTCTGGCAAAGCTCGACAAGGTGACGCCCTGCCGCTATGGCGCGCCTACCTGCCTCGTCGTGGCCTTCGATAAAAACAGCGTCTTTACTTATCCCGGCGGAAAGCGGGACTCCGGCGTGGAGGATGCCGCCATCGTGGCGACCCACCTGATGCTGGCCGCCGCCAACGCAGGTGTGGACAGCTGTTGGCTCAACTTCTTCGATCCGGATGAGCTGGCCAAGGAGCTGGGCCTGCCGGAAAATGAAGAGGTCCTGATGATCCTCGACCTCGGCTATGCCGCAGAAGGCTCAGGGCCGCTGGCAAACCACGGCTCGAGAAAGCCCTTGTCCGCGACGGTCGCATACCTGTAATACCAAAAAACACCCGGAGATGCTTCCGGGTGTTTTTGCGTTATTGTCCGACGATGCGCCAGTGTTCGGGTTTGTTGTGATCGGTGGTCACGCCGTCGTCGGTATACATCCGGTAGGGCGCAGGCTGGCCGTCGGGCGCGAAGCGCCAGAAGGTGAGGGCCGTATCGTTCAGCTGGGCGGTGTTGGCGGCGGGCTGTGCCACCTCCCGGATGTCGGCCTCCGTCTTGTAGCCGAAGCGGCTCTGGGCCAGACCAAACGCCCACTTGGGCGGGATATAGCTGGGGCCGATGAGCTGCCGGAATTTCTTTGCGACCTCTGCCGCTGTAGGGGCTGTGATGAGGTAGAGCGCATAGTTCGGCTCTGCCGTGGCGAAGCGGAGGGTGTCGTGGCGGGGGTATAGCCGATACAACAAAACCGGCATTTTCGGCAGAACAGGCGGCCCAGGGCTTGTTTGGGCAGGGGAAAATGGTATATAATAAGTATATTCTAGGAATAAAAGGGAGAACCATCATGTATCAAAAAGGAATCAAGCGGCTGCTGGCCGTGGTACTGTCGGCCTGCGGGCTGCTGGTGCTGTCGCCGCTGCTGCTTTTGCTCTGCCTTGCCATCAAGCTGGACTCGCCGGGGCCGGTGTTCTTCAAGCAGAAGCGGGTGGGCATCCATAAGAGCTATTTCAACATCCTGAAATTCCGCACCATGCGCATCGACACCCCCCACGACATGCCCACCCATCTGCTCCACGACCCGGAGCAGTATATCACCCGGGTGGGCCGTTTCCTGCGCAAGACCAGCCTGGACGAGCTGCCCCAGCTGTGGAATATCCTTGTGGGCGATATGGCAGTCATCGGTCCGCGCCCGGCCCTCTGGAACCAGTACGACCTGTTGGCCGAACGGGACAAGTACGGCGCAAACGACGTCCGCCCCGGCCTGACCGGCTGGGCGCAGATCCATGGCCGCGACGAGCTGGAGATCACGGAGAAAGCGAAGCTCGACGGCTGGTATGTGGAGCATATGAGCTTCTGGCTGGACATCAAATGCTTCTTCGGCACCATCAAGGCTGTGGCCGACCACGACGGCGTGGTGGAGGGCGGCACCGGGACGCTGCACGAAGAAGAGAAAAATGACCATAAATAAGGGAAACATAACATGCTGAATGAACTGTATCACTTCGCGACTCCATGGGCAAAGGCAACGAAACGCCAGATCAACGTGAACCGGATGCTTGGAGTGGCGGCGAATGCTCTTTACCCGATATATTGTGCATGGAGTCCGCTCCCGAAGCAGAGAACAACGCAGGGCGAAAGGATGGTGGTATCTCTGACCACCTTCCCGCTCCGAATCGGGAAAGTCCATCTGACGATCCAGAGCATCCTGCGGCAGAGCCGTCCGGCGGATCGTATCCTGCTCTGGCTGTCCAAGGAGGAATTTCCGGAGGAAGCACAGCTCCCGGCAAACCTGCTCCGCCTGAAAGAAAAGGGACTGGACATCCGCTTCTGCGACAATATCCGCTCCTTTAAAAAGGTGTTCTACACCGCGCAGGAATTTGAAAATGATGTGATCGTTACGGCGGATGATGATGCGCTCTACCCGGAAAACTGGCTGGAAGGGCTGTGGGATACCCACGAAAAGTATCTGGGCTGCGTGTGCTGTTACCGCGCGCATGAGATCACGTTTGAAGGCGGAAGGGTGGCGCCTTATCAGGAGTGGTACGGCTTGTCGCCAGACAAAAAAGGACCTTCGGAAGCACTTTTCCCGGTGGGCGTTGGAGGGGTGTTGTATCCTGCAGGCTATTTCAGCGGCATCGAGTTCGACAGCGGGAAGATTATGAAGCTGTGCCCGACGGCGGACGATATGTGGCTCAAGATCGTGGGAGCGCAGAAAAGGATCCCGGCAGTGAAGGTGAGCACCAACTCGAAGGAGTGGTTCACCATCCGGAACAGCCAGCGCCAGTGCCTGATGTCGGTCAACACCGCCGGAAGGATGCGGAACGATGAAGCACTTCAGAACCTGATGGAATATTATCACGTTACAGCGGAGATGCTGGGCGGCACATCAACAGAGCAGAAAGGCAAAGGATAAAAGATGGCGGGCAGAACAGATGTGAAGATCAGCGTGATCGTACCGGTCTACAATGTAGAAAAAGAACTTCCCCGCTGCATCGAGAGCCTCCTGACACAGACGTATTCGAATTTTGAGCTGCTCCTGATAAACGATGGCTCATCGGATGGCAGCCCTGAGATCATGGAGAGATACGCGGAGAAGGACCCGCGCATCCGCACCCTGCATAAGAAAAATGGCGGGGTGTCCTCAGCACGCAACAGGGGGCTGGAACAGGCAAAAGGCGAATATGTGTGCTTTGTGGATGCGGACGATGTGGTGGCTTCGTGTTATCTGGAATGGCTTTGCCGGGCAATACAAGAAAGCAGGCTTCCTCTTGCAATTTGCAAACAGGTGGATTTTGAGGAGAAAGAGACGGATCCATTCTGTGACCTTCCGACAGAAATGCCTGCGCTGAAAACACATAAAATTGAAAATTATACATTTTGGGATGAAAATGTGTGTACCCGGTGCGTTCGAGGAATGATGAGAGCGGATTTGGTTCGAGATATTCGATATGACGAACAGATTGCTATCGGAGAAGATGCTCTATTTATGGTGCAGGCCTTGCTGCGGACGAAGGGGGTACGTTTGTGTGCTCTGTGCACTTTATGCCTATTACATCCGGCCGGATTCAGCGATTCATCAGAGCGACTTTTCACCAAAACAATACAGCGAAATAACTACTTGGGAAAAAATTTGTGCCTTGGTGGAAAGACAGCCGGGCAGTATGAGCCGTACAGCGGAAGAGCGGTTCGTGGTGGCCTGCGCCCATGTATATTACCGGATAGCGGGCAGCGACCATGCCGATCCGGAGCTGCAAGCCAAGATCGTACGGATGGCGCGAGAGCACTGGCGGGCGGCCTTGCGAGTCCCGAACAGCAAGAAGCGTGAAAAGAGCAAGCTCTGGATGCTGATCTGCTGCCCGGCGGCGGGACGCTGGATGTGGAGGCTGGGAAAAAAGCTGAAACAGGGATGAGCCGGAGCATCTTGAGAAACGAAGTGGTTTTGTCTTGATTTATGTCGGAAATGTTATATAATAAAACAGTATACAAGACACAGAAGGAGGATTTCCATGGAACGCACCTATATCAATGAGGTACAAAAGGAAATTGGCAGCACGGTCAAGGTGCAGGGCTTTATCGAGAACCTGCGCAACAGCAAATATATGGCCTTCATCGTGCTGAAGGATATTACCGGCAAACTTCAGATCACCGTCGAGAAGGAGGACCACCCTGAGCTGGTGGACACCATCGACAAGCTGACCCCGGACTCTGTCATCACCGTCACCGGCAAGGTGATGGAGAATGACTACGTCAAGATGGGCGGCATCGAGATGATCCCCGAGGCCATCGAGATCGAGAGCATCGCCAACGCGCTGCCCATCGTCCGCAAGGAGATCGCCGCCACCAAGAAGAAGAAGGCTGTGGAGCGTTCCAGCATCGACCAGCGCATCGACTACCGCTGGATCGACCTGCGCACCGATGAGAACCAGCTGATGTTCAAGGCACAGAGCTGCTTCGTCAACGCCATGCGTCAGTTCCTGCTCGAGCGCAGCTTCATCGAGATCCACACCCCGAAGCTCATCGCTGCCGCCAGCGAGAGCGGCTCTGAGGTGTTCAAGGTGGACTACTTTGACCGCAACGCCTATCTGGCCCAGAGCCCTCAGTTCTATAAGCAGATGGCCATGGCCGCCGGCTTTGAGCGCATCTTTGAGACCGGCCCCGTCTTCCGCGCGGAGAAGAGCTACACCAACAAGCACTCCACCGAGTTCTCCGGCTTCGACCTCGAGTTCAGCTACATCACCTCTTACAAGGACGTCATGAAGATGGAGGAAGAGCTTCTGACTGCCGGTCTGAAGGCCGTCAAGGAGCAGTACGGCGAGCAGATCAAGGAGCTGTTTGGTCTGGAAGTCGTCGTCCCCACCACGCCGTTCCCTGTGGTCAAGCTGGCCGACCTGTACAAGGGTCTGGAAGAGGAGTTCGGCTACACTGTCGATGAGAGCGAGAAGGGCGACCTGACCACCGAGGCCGAGCGCCTGAGCTACGACTGGGTCAAGAAGCACTACGGCCACGAGTTCCTGTTCATCACCGACTACTCCGCTGAGAAGCGTGCTTTCTATCACATGCGCGACGAGAACGGCGTGCCGCAGGGCTACGACCTCATCTGGCGCGGCGTGGAGATCACCACCGGCGCACAGCGTGAGCA
>ERZ894177.1206-NODE-1206-length-12060-cov-65.7273_pt1 | contig 12060 bp, 10 predicted proteins | sample MGYA00380277_ERZ894177 | MGnify/ENA primary metagenome ERZ894177 (study PRJEB32331, sample SAMN06328428) | human gut metagenome | biome: human gut microbiome; feature: stool | host: Homo sapiens | collected 2014-06-03 ... | reverse complement strand
CGGCGGAGCCCCGCACAGGCCGCCCGTCTAAGGTTGACAAGGCGGCCCGTGAGGAGGCCCCGCCCTCTGTTCTGGACAAAGTGTCCAGAGGTAAGAAAGCTGACAAGGACAAGGAAACGGGCTCTGGCGGTGCGCCTGCGTCTAAATCCACTAAGGCGGTAAAGCCGGGCAAGGCCGCTCCCGTCAAGGAGGCGGCAGTCCCGCCGCCAGAGATTAAACTGCCGCCCACACCGGAAGTCCCGCCCCGTCCTGTGGAAGAGGGAAAAATCGTCTATCTGAAAATGGCGGAGCTTCATCCGTTCCATACGTTCCGGGAGCACCCCTACAAGGTGCAGGACGATAAGGCGATGGACGATCTGGTGGGGACGATCAAGGAACACGGCATTATGACCCCCGCCACCGTCCGCCCTGAAAAGGACGGCAAGGGCTATGAGATTATCGCCGGACACCGCCGACACCATGGCGGCACACGGGCCGGGCTGGAGGAAATGCCCTGTATCGTCCGGGAGATGACCGATCTTGAAGCTGTCCGGGAAATGCGGAACAGCAACAAGCAGCGCGGGGAGCCCCTGCCCAGCGAACTGGCAAAGCTGTTGGATTTGGAGCTGGAGGCCATCAAACGCCAGGGAGCCCGGCCCAAAAATGACAAGGAGGCGGAGGCCCTGGGTAAGCTCTCGGTGGAGATTGTGGGCAAGGAGCATGACATGAACTATAAAAAGGTACTCCGCTATGTCCGGCTCAACCATCTTGTCCCGGAGCTTCTGGAAAAGGTGGACGCAAAAAACATGGGCTTTATGCCCGCCGTGGAGCTGTCGTATATCAAGCCGGAAAACCAGCGGCTGATTGCCGTGTCCATTGACGGGGAGCAGTCCTCGCCCTCGGTCAAGCAGGCAAAGCGGCTCCGGGAGCTGGATCAGGAGGGATTGCTCAACGGCGATGTCATTGATGGTATTTTGAGCGAAGAAAAAAGGGAGGTTGACAACGTGATTATCAGCACCGATGAACTCAACAAGTATTTCGGCAAGGAGGTCACTCCTGCCAAAATGAAAGAACAGATCATGGCCCTGCTGGACGAGTGGAAAGAGAAACAGCCGCCCGAACTGGCAAAGCCGGAGAAAAAGAACGAGCTCGACAAGTAATCGGGCCCCGCTTCTGGACACTTTGTCCAGAGGTAAACGCTCCCCGTTTGGGATGGGCTCGGTGGTGATATATCCCCCGTCGCCGGGTATTTTTTAGTACAGCCGGGAACGGGCCGTCAAGGGGCGGAACGCCCGCCGCTTGCGGCGGCTTGCCCTTTACGGCCTGCCCCGGCTGTGCTATTCCCGGCAAGGCGGCGGGGGGATATCCTCCAGAGCCGCCCCCTTTCCCATGAATGGGAAAGGGCGGGGGGATAGGGTTGACCCTACCTTATTATATAAGGAAAAGAAACGGAGGTTTTGATTATGAAACGACCCCTTGCGTATGTGACCGCTGCATGGCGCGGTGATGCGTGCGAGGTTACGGAACAGGCAGCTAAATACTGCCGCATTGTTTATGACGCGGGCTATTCCCCCATCTGCCCTATGCTCTACCTGCCGTTGTTCCTCAATGACGTAGTGCCGGAGGAACATAAAAGCGGTATTGATATGGGGCGCGATCTGCTCCGGCGCTCCCGTGTGCTGGTGGTGTGCGGGAATTATGTCAATGAAGCAGTGAAGAATGACATCGCCGTTGCCCAGCGGCTGGGGATCACCGCCACCACCTTGGAGGGTATCCTGACCGTCAAAGGCCAGAGGCGCTGACATGGCAGTAATTGAGGCGTATGTAACCAACCTGGGGAAATATAACGAGGGCGAGCTGGCAAGCGCACTTCTGAAATTCCCCACCACCAGAGAGGCGGTACAGGAAGTCTTAAAACAGATCGGCATTGATAATATCCGCTATGAGGAGATTTTTATTGCCGATTATGACGGCGACCTGTCGGAGCTTAACGCCTGCCTGGGGGAATATGAAAGTATTGACGAACTCAACCATTTGGCCTGTCTGCTTTCCGAGTTGGATAAAAGCGATTTGGAGAAGTTTGAGGCAGTTGTTGCCAGCGGCGAGCATACTTCCGGCGCGGGCGACCTCATAAACCTTGCGGAAAATCTGGATTGTTACGATTTCTATATCGGCGTGTCCGATGATGAAACCCTGGGCCGCATTTATGCGGAGGACATGGAAATGATCGACATTCCCGAAAACCTGCGGAATTATTTTGACTATGAGGCGTATGGCCGGGATATGCGGATCAATGAAGATGGCAGCTTTGTCAAAGGCGGTTTTCTTCTTCCCAACGGCAGCCAGTTTATCGAATACTACCACGGGCGGGAGGACATCCCGACGAACACAAGGTTTTTGCCTATCCACAGCTCTCCATCCGGGAACAGATGGCAGCTTATAAAGAAGTCATTGACCGTTTTCCCCAGGCGGCGGAACGCCCACACCCGGAGCAAAGCCATACAGACCGATAGCGGCACTTCTGGACACTTTGTCCAGAGATGCTTTTTCTTGGAAGGGAGGGATTTGGCTGGTAGATGAAGATATTTCCAGGAGAACCATAGCGGTATCGATCAAGGCAAGCAAACTCACGGCGCGGGGGCTTGCCTATGTGCTGGGAGCGATTGCCCGGAAGATTGGCAAACACCACCGGGCCAAACAGACACCCCACGGCAGGCAGACGGTGCGCCAGCTCATGGGCCACGGGGCCGCCACAAACAGTATTGAAGTGGAGGCCCCCGCCCTCTTTGACCGGGTAGCCCGGAAATGGAATGTGGACTATGCCTTTTATCAGGTCGCGCCGGATAAACACCTGCTGTTTTTCAAGGCGGGGCAGGCCGATGCGATTACCGCTTGTTTCTCCGAGTATTCCAAACGGCTGCTAAAGCGCACAAAATCCACAAAAGCACCGATCCGGCAGCAGCTCAAAGAGGCCGCCGCTGAACTGGCCCGCCAGCCGTCCCGCCAGAAAGAACGCGCAAAGGAGGCGGTGCATGAGGACAGATAGCGTCAAGAAATATGTAATACCAAACATCCCGTACCTGTTCATTGGCTGGGCCTGTCTGAAGCTGGGGACAGCCTACCGGCTGGCCCCCGGCGTGGATCTGCCCCATAAGCTCATGGGCCTGGGGCAAACGATAGGCCCGGCTTTTGCCGACTTTGCGCCGGGGCTTGATCCTCTCGATTGGCTCATCGGCATTGTGGGCGCGGTGGGATTCCGCCTGCTTATTTATGCCAAAAGCAAAAAGGCAAAAAAATACAGGCGGGATGAAGAATACGGGTCGGCCAGATGGGGCGGGCCTAAAGATATAGCCCCATTCGTCGATCCCGTCTTTGAAAACAATGTTATTCTCACCGGGACGGAGTTTCTCACCATGAACACCCGCCCGAAAAACCCGGCCAACGCCCGCAATCTCAATGCCTGTGTGATCGGCTCGTCCGGCTCCGGCAAAACCCGGTTCTGGCTCACCCCACAGATTTTGCAGGCCAGCGCGAAGAAAAAGGACGGATGCAGCTATGTGGTGGTCGATCCCAAAGGCGGGGTGCTCTCCCAGGTGGGAGCCTTTCTGCAACGCAGGGGGTACAAGATCAAGGTTTTTAACAGCATTGATTTTTCAAAATCCATGCACTATAACCGTGCGACTTGTTCGCCGCTGAAAAGGTGGCGCACAGCGCTGTTTCAATCAGTTCTGTGAACTGATAATTCGAGAGGTGGAATGAAGGAGTAACGCCCTGAAACGCCTCCCCTGATACTCCGGCATGCAGAGGCCAAACTCTGTGTGAAGCCCGGTAAAGCCGGCAGAGAGATGCCGTAACAGGTTAAGCTGACGAAAGCTGTCCAGAGGTGGACGGTGCATCCTATATGCCGGGGGTCTATAAGATACCCATGGTGAGAATGACAGAGATGTCTGACGAAACTCCCGAATGTAAAGGTCTAAAAGTGCCACACTCAGAAATGGGTGTGTGGGTTAAAGCCCAGGCAGTACGGTTTAGTAGAAATGGTTGTTACGAAACGCCGTGGCACGTTACAGGCGTGTCCAAGCTGTCAGGCCCAGAGGGAACACCTAAAGGTATGTATGTACAGATAGGATTATCGGAACAAGGAAAGGCAGGAAGTCTACTGGATAATCCGGCGAAGAATAATAAGCGGATGAATTCCTGCTGAAAAGCAGTGGTCGAACCGATGATATCGTCTGCGAAAAAGAGGACGGTTAGGAATGGCCACAAGTCAGGCAAAACGTCAGCAGTACACAACCACTATTCATGCAGTCGAGTAAGAAAAAGAAATTGTCGCTCGGTTTCATAGAAATGGGGTGATGTACATGGCACAAAAAGCTAAGAAGAAAAGCAAGTTGCGCCATGCGGAATACTATGACATGCAGAAAACCTTTGACAGTCTGTATGTCGACAGCAAAAGCGGTGAAGTCTTTGGGAATCTGATGGATATCATCAGTGCCCCAAGCAACATCAAGCTGGCATTCAGAAATATTAAAGGCAATGATGGCAGTCATACCGCAGGCACGGATGGGCGGACAATAGAATCATTGGCAGTCATGCCAGAGGATAAGTTTGTAAAGCTCATCCAGAAACAGTTCAGGAGGTATGAACCAAAAGCAGTAAAAAGAGTAGAAATACCAAAGCCAAACGGAAAGATGAGGCCTCTGGGAATACCGTGTATTATTGACCGAATAGTACAGCAATGTATTTTGCAGGTCATGGAGCCAATCTGCGAAGCAAAGTTCTATGAGCACTCTTATGGGTTCAGACCGTGTCGGAGCGCAGAAAATGCGATTTCCTATGCGTATGGACTCGCCCAAAGGAACAAGCTTCACTATGTAGTCGATGTGGACGTTAAAGGATTCTTCGATAACGTTGACCACAGAAAGCTGCTGAAACAGATCTGGACTTTAGGTATACGGGACACCAAGTTGATTCAGATCATCAAGGCCATGCTGAAAGCGCCAATCGAAATGCCTGATGGGGAAACCGTCCTCCCATCCAAGGGAACGCCGCAAGGTGGTATCCTTTCACCATTGCTGGCAAACATTGTCCTCAATGAACTGGACTGGTGGATTGCCTCTCAGTGGGATGAAATGGTGAGGCACATGAAACATCCGTGTAAAGTGACCTACTATCCCAACGGCGTAGAAAAAAAGTGCAACAGCTATACAGCCTTGAAGAAAAGCAACCTCAAGGAGATGCGGATTGTCCGTTATGCGGATGATTTCAAGATATTTTGCAGAACCAAAGAGGATGCAGAGAAAACCTATTATGCAGTCAAAGACTGGCTATGGAAACGGCTAAAACTGGAAGTGTCTGATGAAAAGTCAAAAGTGACTAATCTCAGGAAACGTGATAGTGAGTTTCTGGGTTTTCGCATAAAACTGCGGCGCAAAAGTAACTCGTGGGTGATAACTTCAAATGTCTGCGATAAAGCCATACACAGAATCGGCAAGGAAATGGCTGATAGTGTCAAGGCAATACAAAGCAGTAAGACGGCTGAAGAAATAAGCCTGAATGTGGGGGACTATAATGCCAAGGTTATCGGAGTGCAGGACTATTACTGCATTGCGACAAGGGTCAACTTGAATTTCAGCGATATCGCCCGTCCAATCAATGGACAGCTTCTCCATCGTATTGACGGAATCAAGAAGCAGGGCGAGATCAAAAACAGATATCTGAGGAAACGATACGGAAAATCGAAGCAAATGCGATGGATTGGAGAAACGCCACTGGTTCCATTAGCCTACGTGCAATTCAAGATTCCAATGAGGAAAAGCCGAAAAATCAATCCGTATACGCCCGAAGGTAGAGCAGAGATACACGATAATCTCAGGATTGACGTAAATTCAATGCTCTGGCTGATGAGGCATCCGATACCGACCGAATCAGTGAGATACAACGACAACCGGGTCTCCCTCTATGCAGGGCAAGACGGTAAATGTGCAATCACCGGGAAGAAACTGGATGTTCAAACCTGTATCTGTTACAGGAAAACAAACAATTGTAAGAAGGGCAATGACAGCTACCAGAACCTGTTGCTTCTTTCTTTGCAGGGATTGGCAATAGTCAGCTCGGAAGACATGATGTCTGTAGTGGCGTTGGTGAAGGAATACTCTCTGAATGCCAAAGTTATTACCAAAGTGAACAAACTGCGTGCTACCGCAGGACTGCCGCTATTGGCAGCAAAGTAGCAAACTTAGCCAATGTGAAAGAGTGATTGTGTATCACTGCTGAAACTATGCTTGATGGAACGCCGGATGCGGTGAAAGTCGCATGTCCGGTGTGAAGTGGGGGAAAACCCGGAGATAATTTCAAAGGGTTACCTATCACTATCGTTGGCGTATATCCGAAACGAGGCCGACATTTTGAAATTTGTGGACGCTTTAATCAGCAACACAAAGGGAGAGGGCAAAGAGGGCGATCCATTTTGGACAAAGGCGGAAACGCTTTTGTATTGCGCCCTGATTGCCTATATCATTTTCGAGGGCCCCGCCGAGGATCGGAATATGAATACATTGGTGGATATGATTTCCGGCATGGAGGTGAAAGAGGACAACGAAAATTTTATGAATGCGGTGGACTATATGTTTAAGGGGCTGGAAAAACGCAAGCCGGATTGTTTCGCAGTCAAGCAGTATAAGAAGTATAAACTTGCCAGCGGTGTTGTATGCTCTAAAAGACTTCTTAATCAAGCGGTTGGGAAGTCTCTTAGAACACACAACCTAAAACCGAAGAAAGGAGCGCAAGTTATGAGAAAAAACGAGAAAATCACAGCTCTGTACGAACGACTGAGCCGTGATGACTTTGGCAAAGATGATGACCAACAGCGTGAGAGCAATTCCATTTCCAATCAAAAGGCTATGTTGGAGGAGTTCGCCGCACGGCAGGGCTTTACAAACATTGTCCATTTCACGGACGATGGCATTAGTGGTACTTGCTTTGACCGTCCCGGATTTTTAGCAATGATGAAAGAAGTGGAAGCCGGGAATGTGGAGTATCTGTGTATCAAGGACATGAGCCGCATGGGTCGTGACTATCTGAAAGTCGGTCAGATTATGGAAATCCTGCGTCAGCGTGGCGTTCGCCTTATCGCCATCAATGACGGCGTGGACAGTGCCAGAGGGGACGATGATTTTACCCCTTTCCGCAACATTATGAATGACAATCTTGCATAAAGAATGACATGGACAATAGCAGTGCGGGTGCAATCAGAAATCTACAACAACGCCCACATACAGGTGGCTGGACAGCAGCTAACCGTATGTGGGCGTTCTTCGTATGTGGGCGTTCTTTTTCTCAGAACCAGAACGGGAAAACCCTTGCGTGGATGATCCGCGTCTGGATAATCCCTGTGTGGCAAATCCCCACGGGGAAAATCCCGCACAAAGAAATACTAAATAAAGTAATTATCAAAGAAAGAAATACCAAGGGAATCGAATATCAATCTATCAATCAGGACGCGGACAGTTAGATGCGCAATCCGGGCAGAACTGATATGATAGACAGATAGGACGGATTTATGTGCGATTTAGGGTCGAAAATGATGGATTTTTTCGCCTGTAAGAAGCGCGAAAAGACAGGGGTGTATGATTTCCCATCTACCGGCAAACGCAGCCCATACGCCAAATATGTGCCGATTTCCGCACCACCGACAATCTGACGGCTGCTGGCTCTCAGAATCACAGACAAAATCACATCGAAAAATCAATCCATGTGCAAACCGTGTAGAATATTGCGTTAAAGAGCAATGATTTCACCATTTCGCGCTTCTGCAAACCGTGTACTAGATTTACCATTACGAGTGCTTTTCTGCGGTATCGTGCAGACACACGCTGTTTCGCAAAGTACGGCAGGGACAGTTATGAGGGATACATTGCACAAACGCAGTGAAAGGAAGGTTGACGACCGCCCCATATAGTGAGGAACGCCGCAGGGTGGCAAGTGAAGCAGCGAAGAAAAACAGCGTAAACGGCATGGGTAGAAGCATTCACAAAAATCTGCTATAATTTTTTTGAGGGAATTTTGAAAATCGTGAAACCAAACCCGATTTTTGTCGGGTTATATGGTGAAAGCATCTGACAGCAGATGAGAAAGGAGGTTCGCCTATGCAGGATGAAATGATCGTTGACTTATACTGGAAAAGAGATGAGAGTGCCATCAGCGAAACGGATCGGAAATATGGGCGGTATCTTTCAAAGATCGCCTACAATATTCTCTCCGACTGGGAGGACAGCAAGGAAACCGTCAACGACACCTACTTAAAGGCGTGGAACTCCATGCCAACGCATAAGCCAAGCGTCCTCTCCACTTATTTAGGAAAAATCACACGACAACTATCCATTGATGCGTTCCGCACACGCAACAGGGATAAACGGAAGCACTCGGAATATGCAGTCTCTCTTTCCGAGCTGGAGGATTGTATTTCCGGCAGCGAAACCACGGAGCAGAGCGTAGAATTGAAACTGCTTGCGGAAGCGATCAATACCTATCTCTACACGCTCCCGGCAGAAGCACGAAACACATTTGTCGGCAGATACTACTTTGCGGATCCTATCCGAGAAGTCGCAGACTACTACGGCATGAGTGAACCGAAGGTCAAGAGTATGCTCTACCGAACGAGGCAAGGTTTGAAAGAATACTTGGAAAAGGAGGGCTATGAGCTATGAAGAAAGAACACATCAGCGACGCTTTGAATATGCTGAACGATGATATTATCGAGGAAACCAACAATGTCCGCACCAATGCGAAGCCAAAGCGCAAGTGGGTTAAATGGGGAGTTGTTGCAGCCTGCCTGTGTCTGGCGGTGACTATCGCCATTCCTGTGTTTCACCATAAGGGAGGTCCTGACACCCAAGATCCCGTGCAGAACATTGCCGCACTTGAGTACAACGGCAAATTTTACGAGGCTGTCAAACTTCCGGAGGTGCTTGAGAAGTATGGTCTGCCGCCTGAAATCACCGCCGATATGGCTGGCGAACACATTTCCTACCTGAAATCTGACGGAGGCATTGGCTATAAAAGCACTGTCAGCCAGACTGACATCGAGCTATACCGGTATGCACCTGCTGTTTGTGATGGCGTATATGTTTTGCGAGACGGTGACACATGGTATGCCGCGCTGTTCTGCAACTTCTATCAGTTTGACAGCAACACAAACTGTTCGTTCACCGAGCTTTATCGTGTGTATGGTATTGAGAGCGCAGACGATATTGCATCCATTACAGAAATGAAGTGGAACAACGAACAAGAAGTTGGCTCACCGGTAACAAATCGGCAGGAAATCACTGAGTTCTATCACATGACGATTACACTTGTGAGTTATGGAAACGATGACTTCCAGGCCGAAGTATTTGATGGTATCCCCGAAGAAAATCAACAGGAAGCGCACACTGCTTTTGCCGATGATCGAAGAAATCTCCGAATCGAAACCGCCTCTGGCTTGCGCTTCTTTATCTCCTTCTATCCGAACTATGACTGGATTGAGGGCGGAGGCACAATGTCCTATTTCAAAATTGATAACCAGATGCACGGATGGATTGAGAGAAATTTTGATTAGGGATTAGGACATTGGACGATACCTCAAGTCCCTTCTCCCTGTCCGCTTAACAGGTGATTGTCTGCCTGTACTCACCAATTTTATAAGGGTTTGGGACTATCCCAAAAGTAAAAAATGCGCGTCTCGGCTGACAGGCCGGGACGCGCATTTTTCCGGTGTGGGTACTCACCGGATTTGCTTGCTACTCTGCAAGTAAATCCCGGTCAACCCACGCCGTTTTTCGCAAGTGTATCTACACTTGCTGTGCTTGCTCTTCCTCAAACAATCACATTGACTCGAACGTTTGTTCTTGTTATAATTGGACTGAGAGATTGAAAAAAGCCTTGGAATGCAGCTAATTTTCATTGGCAAATGGCGGCATCGCCGCCTTGATTACCTATCTGCGCAGCAGAGCATCGCTGTCAAGGACGCGTAGCGAGGCGAAGCCGATTCCTTGACAGCGTTGCTCGGCTGTGCTGCCCATCATCCCAAAATTACGGAGGACATACGAAGATGAAAACAGGCAATTTCTGCAAAGAGAACCGTCCCGAAGCGAAGAAGAAATTGCGTCTGCCCGATCAGTTGGAGCTGGTGATGGAGGACGGAACTGTGTATCGTGTGCGCAGCTTTTTTGTCGCAGAACAGCAGATGGGCGAGGTGCTGGACGCTCTCTCCCTCGAAAAAGTCAATCGGGAGAACTGAATCCCGGCACATTGCCCAGTGGAATCCATAGCCGTGCTGTGGTATAATCCTTGTAGATTTCTGATTGTATCACGCACTGCATTTCGGGAGGTTAAATAAGAAAATGCAGGAAAACTATATCGTTGGTATTTACGCACGGCTGAGCCGGGACGATGAGCGTGCCGGGGAATCCGTGTCCATAGAAAATCAAAAGGAAATGCTCTCCCGCTATGTGCGGGAACAGGGTTGGACGCTGTACGATTATTACTGTGACGATGGCGTTTCGGGTACGACCTTCGACCGTCCGGGACTGAACCGGCTGGTGCAGGATGCCACGGATCACAAGATCAATCTTGTCCTCTGCAAGGATCTCAGCCGCCTCGGTCGAGATTACATCGAAGCGGGTAAGTACACGGACTTTGTGTTTCCGTCCCTTGGCTGTCGCTTCATCGCGCTGAATGATGGCGTTGACACCCTCCGAAAGAACAACGAGATGCTGGTCATTCTGAAAAATGTGATGAATGACCTCTATGCGCGGGACACCAGCAGCAAGATCAAGGCAGTGAAGCTGTCCACCTTCAAGAGCGGCAAATATGTCGGCTGCTACGCGCCCCTTGGTTACAGGAAAAGCGAAGCGGACAAGCACGTTCTTGAGATCGATCCGGTGACCGCTCCCGTGGTGCGTCACATCTTCGATCTGCGCTTGCAGGGATATGGTTTCCGCAAGATCGCCTTGCAGCTTAACGCGGAAAAAATCCCCGCGCCAAGGAGCTTCTATTACATGGCAGAGGGACGGGAAAATCTGCGGGGCGAAACACCGTTCTGGAACGATGTGACGGTGAAAACCATTCTTCGCAACGAGGTTTACATCGGTCACATGGTGCAGAATAAAACCGGCACGGTGTCCTACAAGAACCACAAGCAGGTCAGCAAGCCGGAATCCGAGTGGATTAAAGTCGAGAACACCCACGAGCCGCTGATCTCACAGGAAACGTGGGACGCCGTGCAGCGGATGGACAACCATCCCGCCAGAGGACGCAGCGGAAAAAGCGGTACGATTGCCCTGTTTGGCGGTCTGCTGCGGTGTATGGATTGCGGCTCGTCCATGCGGTATATGCGGGACTATCGCAAGAAAATTTCGGAGAAGGAACCGGAATACAAGGCGTATGTCTGCAACCGCTACGCATCGGGCGGCAAAAATGCCTGTTCGTCCCACTACATCAACCAGAAGGTGCTGACGCAGATCGTCATGACCGACATACGGTGCAAGGCAATGTGGGCACAGAACAGCCGTGAGACGCTGAGGACGCAGCTTTTAGCGAGGGAACAGAACGCCAGCGTGGAGCGTACCCGAACGCTGCAAGCAGAGCTGAACGCCATCGGCAAGCGGCTTCCGGAGCTTGATAAGCTGATCCAGTCCGCTTATGAGGATAAGGTTTTGGGGCGCATCCCGGAGAGCGTGTGCGTCAATCTGCTCAATCAGTACGAAGCCGAACGCCGGGAAAAGCAGGAGCGCCGCAAGGAACTGACGGAACAGCTTGCCGCCAGCCGGGAGACGGAATCCTCCGTGGACGCATGGCTGGACATGATGCAGGACTACACCCAGCTTGAAGAATTAGACCGTCCCACGCTGGTGCGCCTGATTCAGAAAATTGAGATCAGCGAGCGCTATACCGTGGACGATCACGAGGAACGCGATATTCACATCTACTACAATTTCGTCGGTTATATCGAAGCATAAGCCGTCATTCTTTATTCGAGGTTGACTAACGAATACTACGCCAGAGACACCAGCCGTAAAATCCGTTCCACTTTCCAGTCCA
>ERZ894177.1183-NODE-1183-length-12301-cov-8.00335_pt1 | contig 12301 bp, 10 predicted proteins | sample MGYA00380277_ERZ894177 | MGnify/ENA primary metagenome ERZ894177 (study PRJEB32331, sample SAMN06328428) | human gut metagenome | biome: human gut microbiome; feature: stool | host: Homo sapiens | collected 2014-06-03 ... | reverse complement strand
ATTCTGGCCGAAGTGGAGGCGGAACTCGACCGCCCCGAGACGCAGGAGGAAAGCTGATGCAGGGCATCCTTATCGTAGATAAGCCGATGGAGTGGACCAGCTTTGACGTCATCGCCAAGCTGCGCGGCATCCTCGGCACCCGCAAGCTGGGTCACAGCGGTACGCTGGATCCCATGGCCACCGGCGTTCTGCCGGTGTTCTGCGGCGGGGCCAGCAAGGCCGTGGACCTTCAGCTCGACCACACCAAGACCTACTGCGCCCGGCTGCGGCTGGGGATGCAGACCGACACCGGCGACATCACCGGCACCGTGCTGGAAACGGCCCCGGTGACGGCAGGGGAGAAGGAACTGCTGGCTGTTCTGCCTCGGTTCCTCGGCCCCCAGATGCAGACGCCGCCCATGTACTCGGCTGTTAAGATCAACGGCCAGCCCCTTTATAAGCTGGCCCGCGAGAGCGTCACGGTGGAGCGGAAGGCCCGTCCCATCGAGATACTGGACATCCGGTACGGAGGCAGCCCGGTGGAGAACGAATACGTCCTCACCGTCCGCTGCTCCAAGGGAACGTATATCCGCACTCTGTTGGAGGACATTGCCGCCGCTATGGGCCAGAAAGGCACCATGAGCGCTTTGCGCCGCACGACGGCGGGTGTCTACACCGAGGCCGACGCCCACACGCTGGAAGAGATACAGGCGGCAAAGGACGCAGGCCCCGAGGCACTGCAGGCTTTGATGCTGCCGGTGGAGAGCGTGTTCGAGAGCCTGCCTCTGCTGGTGGCAGAGCTGAGGGTGGAGCAGCACCTGTACAACGGCTGCCCCACCAGCCGCTACCCGGCGGCAGACGGCCGCTACCGTGTCCGCAATGCCGAGGGCCAGTTCCTGGGCCTTGCGAACATCACCGGCGGTGTGCTCAAGGTCGAAAAACTCTTTGTAGAGAGGAATTAAAGAACATTCATGCAGATCTATTCACAGCTTGCGCCGCTTGCGCTGGGCGGTGCCCACGGCTCTGCTGTGGCAATGGGCTTTTTTGACGGCATCCACATCGGCCACCGCGCGGTCATCAATGGCGCAGTGGAGTGGGCCAAGGCCCATGGCGCGGCACCGGCGGTGTTCACCTTCCGTCTGCCCACCGAAAACAAGATGAAGGGCAAGCGCCTGCTCTCCACCGAGGACAAGCACGCCCTCATCGCCAGCCTCGGCGTGGAGCACTATCTCTGCCCTGATTTCGAGGAGATCAAGGCCATGACGCCGGAGCAGTTCGTGCTGGGCATCATCCGGGATTGCAACGCCCGGGCGCTGTTCTGCGGCGAGAACTTCACCTTCGGTGCCAGGGCGGCAGGCACACCGGAGCTGCTGCGTCAGCTCTGCGAGCCGCTGGGCGTGGAGGTAGTCGTCCTGCCGATGGCACAGTTTGAGGAGAAGCCTGTTTCCTCCACCCGCATCCGCACCGCGCTGGAAGGCGGTGACATCCCGGCGGCCAATGCCATGCTGGGGATGCCCTACGCCATCCGCTTCACGGTGCATCACGGGGAGGGCCTTGGCCGGACGCTGGGCGTGCCGACCATCAACCAGCTCTACCCGCAGGGCTTCCAGCTGCCCCGGTACGGCATCTATATCACCCGCACCAGAATAGGAGACAGGTGGTACCCCTCGGCCACCGGCCTTGGCACCCGGCCCACCGTCAACAGCGACGAGAGCAAGGTGACCTGCGAGACCTTCATCCCGGGCTTTACCGGCGACCTTTACGGCACCGACCCGGTGGTGGAGTTCCACGCCTACCTCAGCCCCAGCAAAAAGTTCGACACGCTGGATGAGCTGCGCGAGTGCATCGACCACGCAGCCCAGCGCGCGCAGGAATACTTCGCGGAGTGAACTTTATGAAAAAAACAAAACAGAAATGGTGCCTGCGCATCCTGGTCTGGCTGGTGGCGCTGCTGGTCCTTCTGGGGGTGGCAGACTCCTGCCGTGTTCAGGAAGACCCCCACCGCACACTGGTGCAGGGCAGTCTGCAGGAACTGAACGACAGCTGGACGCTGGAAACAGACCAGCAGGCCGTGTATGACATTCCGGAAAGCATGGGGGAAAGCCTGATGCTGAGCATCCGCAGCACGAAGCAGAAGTTCAGCCTCGGGCTGCGGGCGGCGGACGGTCAGGAGACGGTGTTCTATACCTACGACCCGGGCAGCGGCCCGGCAGAGATGCGGCTCTTTGCTGCTCTGCCGGAGGGCGCAGCCGGAAAGACGCTGGTGCTCCGCTGTGCGGAGCCGTCGGCCCTCAGCGCGATGCTGGGCAGCGAGTCGGTGCTGGCCACCCAGACGAAACTGAGCAGCTATTATTTCAGGCGCAGCCTTTACGCGCTGGTGTTCTTCCTGCTCTGCGTCCTCTGCGCCGTGGAGCTTGGCGTTCTGATGGTGACTATGCGCAGCATCTTCACTCCGGAGGTCTGCCATCAGACCCGGGTGATGATCGGGCTGATGCTGGACGTCGGCATCTGAGCGCTGACCGATTCCGAGCTGCTGGCACTGGTGACGGACAGGGCGAATCTCGTCGTGTTCGTCTCACTGGTCACCTTCAGCCTCACAGCGCCTTTCGTGCTGGAATTCATCCGCTGCACCGTAAAGAATGATGGCTGGCTCATCCGCCTCCCGCAGATGGCTGCGCTGGTACTGCTGGCAGCAGACGCTGCGGGTTGGCTGCTGGCCGGACAGCCCATGTTGTGGCTGCTCATGCCCATTCATATCACCGTCATTGCCAGCATTCTGGCAGCATTCCATACCCTCATGGTCTCCTATAAAAAGAACCACAGCGGCGAGGTGAGGAACATCCTGCTGGCTTTCGGCGCGCTGGCAGCGGGTACTCTGCTTGCGCTGGCGACCTTCTACAGCGGCTACCGGGACCGGACTTACGCCGTGTGCTACTGCGCCGGTCTGCTGGGATTTCTGGTGATGCTGGGCCGCATCGTGCTCCACCGCATCCGGCAGGCCAGCGACGAACAGGCCCAGCTGGAAAACTACAAAAATCTGGCCTACGTCGACTCGCTGACCGGGCTTTTCAACTATACGGCCTTCAAGTATATGAAGTCCCGCTGGCCCGAGCGCACGGACTGGACCTACATCGTCATGGACATCAACTGGCTCAAGCAGACCAACGATCAATACGGCCACCGTGCCGGTGACGAACTGCTCTGCTGTGCGGCCCGCTGCATCCGAGAGGCCTTTTACCGGGCCGAGGACTGCTTCCGCATCGGCGGCGACGAGTTCGCGGTCATTGCGGCTGCAACGGATGAGGACGCTGTGAAAGCAGCAGTCGAAACGCTCCGGCGGCTGTGCGCGGAGTGGGATGCGAAGGAAGAGTATCCCGTCTCCATCGCAGTGGGCTATGCCATGCAGGCAGGCCGCACCATGACAGCGGACGAGCTGTTCATGGAGGCTGATGCTGCGATGTACAAGAACAAAGCCGAGATCAAAAAGGCTGTGGGCGGCATCAGCCGCTGAATAAAACAAGAACGCACCTCATCGATGAAAGCGATCGGTGAGGTGCGTTTTTGCTTCGTCAGAAAGAGAAACCGGAAAAATAGAGGTGCTCCACCGTTTCCTTTTCGGCAGCGGAGAGGGACGTGTCTGCGGCCATGGCGGCGCGGATACGTTCCTGAGTATCCGGGTAGGAGTTGAAGGTGATGCAGGCTGTTTCGCTGTCGGCATCGAAGTGGAGGGCGTCGCGGTCTTGCGGCGTCCAGACGTCCCAGCCCGGGGAGCCGCTGGTCATGAAGCCGGCAAGCGCCTGTTTCAGCTGGGCCGAAAGGGCCTGCGCACCTGCCGAAGACAAATCAGCACAGGCAGAATAGCTGCTTTCGGACGAGAACAGCGCCAACGGCAGGCCGTGGAAGGAGCCGAGGCCCGGGATAGTCGTCTGACTGTCGGCTCCGCCGTAGTCGATGAGGCCAAGCCAGACCGGAGCACTGCCGCCCAGCGCTTCGGCGACGGCTTCGGTGCTGCTCCAGCGGCAGAGGGCTGAGCCGTATTTTACGGCATAGGCCCGGGCCGCGCTGGAAACAGGCCGCAGGTCGTCCCGGACAAAGCCGCTGAATTCGGTGGCACTGCTGAGCAGCAGGAGAGGGACAGAACTCCGGGCGTCCCGTGAGAGCACCACATCGTCTGCGTAGAGGATGGCTGGTTTGCCGAGGGCAGCAATGCGGGCCGGTTCGAGGCCGCAGAGCCATTCCCGGACGTCCGCCCCCGGCGTCAGCAGCCATTCGGCGGCGGAAGCCGTGTCAGCGAACCGCCCGTCTTCCACGGCCAGCGGTGCGAAATTTTCGGCCAGCTTCTGGGCGGCGGCGTCCGGGTCGGCGAGGGACAGCCCGCCGGAGATGGCGACGGCCTTCTGGAAGCGCCCACGGAAGAGCGGGCTGCCCGCAAGGGCCGCTGCCATCCGCCCGCCGTCAGAGAAGCCGCAGAGGGTGATGTTGTCGGCGTCGCCGCCGAAGCGGTGGATATTTTCCTTCACCCAGTCCAGCGCCCGGGCGATGTCCAGCAGGGCGAAATTGCCGGCGGCGTTGGAGTCGGAAGTAAGAGCGGGCAGGCAGTTCCACCCGAACAGCCCCAGCCGGTAGTTGAGCGCGACAAAGACGCAGCCCGCGTCCCGCACGAGTTCGCTGCCGGGCAACTCGAGAGATGAGCCTGTGGCGGCGCTGCCGTGCAGATAGACGAGGACGGGCCGCTTTTTGGCCTCGGCGGAGGAATAAATGTCCAGTGTCAGGCAGTCCTCGGTGCCGAGGGGGAAAGTGGTGTACTGGTAGGCCGCCGGGGCGGGGCTGGTGCAGTCCCGCACTGCGTGCCAGCAGGCGGGCTCCTGCGGCGCTGTCCAGCGGCTTTCACCCGTGGGCGCGGCGCCGTAGGGGATGCCGTACCAGCAGAGCTGACCGTTTTCGCCCTCTCTGCCCTTCACCGGGCCGTACTGGGTCTGGCAGAGAGCAGAGACAGGGGAGAACAGGCCGTTTTCGGTTTCAGAAAAAGCCGCATCAGCCGGGAGGAGCGGGCTGGTGAGGGCCGCTGCGGCGGCTGCGCTTCCTTTGAGGAAGCTGCGGCGGGAAAAGCAATGTGTCATTTGATCTACCTCTTTATTACAATAGACAGATTATAACATGATTTGACAGGAAAACAACATCCTCATTTTTGCGGATCTGTAAAAATTTTTCTTGCTTTTTACGTTGGTTTCTGTTATACTAGCCCTGTTACCGCGATACGGGGCTGGGAGTATGCCCACTCGGGAGTACCGTTTTCCCGCTGCTGTGTCGCTGGCAAATAAAAATTTTATAAAGAGGTACTGTTACTATGAACAAGCAGGAAGTTATGGCCAAAGTCGCTCTGACCGAGAAGGACACTGGCTCCCCCGAGGTTCAGGTCGCTCTGCTGACCGCTCACATCAACGAGCTGAACGAGCACCTGAAGAAGAACCCTAACGATCACCACAGCCGCCGTGGTCTGATGAAGATGGTTGGCCGCCGCCGCAATCTGCTGGCCTACCTCCAGAAGAAGGACATCGAGCGTTACCGTGCTCTGATCGCAACTCTGGGTCTGCGTAAGTAATAGAAAACAGAGGGCAGGTACCGCAAATGGTGCCTGCCCTTTGCTCTTTTATGTTGGATTTTCCCTTGTATCCCAGGCACTGGAACAAATAGGCCGCTGCTGCGTGTTGCAGCAGTAAATCGAACGCCTGTGTGAAGCGGCACGGACGCTGGATTTATTGCTATGATGCGCGGCGGGCAGCCTTTTGGAATATCAAACGGACATAAGGAGGCAAACCAAATGGCAATCGAATTTGGTTCCCGCAAAGAAAACTTTGACAACTTCAAAGTTTACGAGACTACGCTGGCAGGCCGCCCCTTCAAGGTGGAGATGGGCAAGATGTGCGGCTTGTCCAACGCAAGCGCCCTCATCCGCTACGGCGAGACCTGCGTGATGTGCAACGTGGTCATGAGCCCCAAGCCCCGCGAGGGCGTGGATTTCTTCCCGCTGAACGTGGAGTACGAGGAAAAGCTCTACGCCGCAGGCCGCATCCCCGGCAGCTTCATGCGCCGTGAGGGCCGCCCCGGCGAGCGCGCCATCCTGACCAGCCGCGTCGTGGACCGTCCCATGCGCCCCCTGTTCCCGAAGGAGATGCGCAACGACGTCTGCATCACCATGACCGTCATGAGCCTTGACCCCGACTGCAGCCCTGAGATCGCCGGCATGATCGGCGCTTCTCTGGTCACCGCTGTGTCCGAGATCCCCTGGAACGGCCCCATCGGCGGCGTGCAGGTGGGTCTGGTGGACGGCGAGATCGTCCTGAACCCCACCCAGGAGCAGCGCAAGAAGAGCGACCTGGCCCTGACCGTCGCCGCCACCATGGACAAGATCGTCATGATCGAGGCCGGTGCCAATGAGGTCGATGAGGACACCATGCTGAACGCCATCAAGGCCGCTCACGTGGAGATCAAGAAGATCATCACCTTCATCAACAGCATCGTGGCCGAGCGCGGCAAGCCGAAGATCGACTTCCAGGTCGTGGGCCTCGATATGGATGTGTTCCACGCCATCAAGGAGAAGTATCTCGACGACTTCAAGGCCGCTATGGATACCGACGACAAGAATGTGCGTGATGCCGCTCTGCTGCCCATCATGGACAAGATCGCTGAGGAGTACCCCGACCTGACCGAGGCCGACCTCGACCTCGTCAGCTACAAGATGCAGAAGTACGTCGTCCGCCGCTGGCTGCTGGACGAGGGCAAGCGCGTGGATGGCCGCGGCATCAACGAGATCCGCCCGCTGGCCGCAGAAGTCGGCATCCTGCCCCGTGTGCATGGCTCCGGTATGTTCACCCGCGGCCAGACTCAGGTGCTCACCACCTGCACCCTCGGCGGCACCAAGGACAACCAGCTCATGGACGACCTGACCGACGAGCAGACCAAGCGCTACATCCATCACTACAATTTCCCGCCGTACTCCGTCGGCGAGGCCCGCGCACCCCGCAGCCCCGGCCGCCGCGAGATCGGCCACGGCGCACTGGCTGAGCGCGCTCTCGTGCCTGTGCTGCCCTCTCTGGAAGAGTTCCCCTACACCATCCGCTGCGTGTCTGAGGTCCTCTCTTCCAACGGCTCCACCTCTCAGGCTTCCATCTGCGGCTCCACGCTGGCTCTGATGGACGCAGGCGTCCCCATCAAGGCTCCCGTCGCCGGCATCTCCTGCGGCCTCATCACCGAGGGCGACCGCTGGATGACCATGCTGGACATTCAGGGCGTCGAGGACTTCCACGGCGATATGGACTTCAAGGTGGGCGGCACCCGCAAGGGCATCACCGCCATCCAGATGGATATTAAGATCGACGGCCTGACCTACGACATCATCGCCGAGGCCTTCGAGAAGTGCCGCAAGGGCCGTCTGTACATCCTCGATGAGATCATCAAGCCCGTCATCGCAGAGCCTCGCCATGAGCTGAGCCGCTGGGCCCCCAAGATGTTCAGTATGATGATCCCCACCGATAAGATCAAGGACGTCATCGGCAAGGGCGGCAAGGTCATTCAGGACATCTGCGCCACCTGCAACTGCAAGATCGACGTGCAGGAGGACGGTCATGTCTTCGTCTCCGCTGTGGACCAGGAGGACGCAAAGCGCGCCATCTTCACCATCAGGACCATCGTGGAAGACCCCGAGATCGGTGCCATCTACAAGGGCAAGGTTACCCGTCTGATGAACTTCGGTGCCTTCGTCGAGATCGCTCCGGGCAAGGAGGGCCTCGTCCACATCTCCAAGCTGGACACCAAGCGTGTCGAGCGCGTGGAAGATGTTGTTGCTGTGGGTGATGCCATCGTCGTCAAGGTGACGGACATCGACCAGCAGGGCCGCATCAACCTGAGCCGCCGCGACGCCATTCTGGCTCTCGAAGCCAAGAAGGCACAGCAGGAGCAGGGCTGATAGATAGCTTCTGAATATGCCCCCGTGCGTACAGCGCGGGGGCATATTTTGTCTCATGTGCAAAGGATCTTCAATTCCCTACTGAAAAAGTTTGTTTTAGGGGGTTGACAAATCCCGTCGAGGCGAGTACAATAAACGCAATATCACTAAAATGGCTGTGAAGAGAAGAGTAAGCTTTCGCATGAGCCTTACCAGAGAGCCCGGCAGGTGGAAAAGGGCAGGAAACAGGGAGCCGAAAATGGTCTCGGAGCTGCGCGGACGAAGAGCAAGAGCACTAGTCCGCGACGGGTGCGCCCGTTAAAGCGTCCGGCTGTAAGCAGAAAAATCCTGCCGCAGTTTTGAGGCAGTGTCCGCGAGGATGCTGTGAACCAAGGTGGTACCACGGAAGTTTCAGGCCTCCGTCCTTGTGCAGCGCATGGCTGGCAGGGACGGAGGCTTTTTTGATGCTTCCGTTCAAGGCGGGCGCGGACTGTGCCGCGCCGCCGCTGTACATTATATCCAATAATAGAGAGGGAAAAACTATGATTACTCGTCGTGATTTTCTGAAAGTTACCGGTGTCGCAGCCGCTGCTGCTGCCCTGACTGCCTGCGGCGGCTCTTCTTCCACCGCAAGCTCTGCTGCTTCCAGCACTGCCGCTTCTTCTGAGGCTGCTTCCGCTGTGGCAAAGCTGGACAAGGTGAAGGTCGCTGTCCCCAACGACACCACCAACGAGGCCCGCGCTCTGACCCTGCTGGAGAAGAACGGCTTCTTCAAGCTGAAGGCTGACGCCGGCCTGACCGCCACCAAGAATGACATCGAGGAGAACCCCCTGAACGTCACCGTCGATGAGGTCGAGGCTGCTCAGGTCCCCAACGTCCTGCAGGATGAGGACTACGCTGTCATCAACTCCAACTACGCCATCTCCGCTGGTCTGGACCCCATGACCGACGCTTTGGCAATGGAGGACGGCTCTTCTGCTTACGTCAATGTTCTGGTCTGCAAGGAGGGCAACGAGAACGAGCCCAAGATCAAGGCCCTCGTCGCCGCTCTGCAGAGCCAGCAGGTCAAGGACTTCATGGATGAGAACTACAAGGGCGCTGTCGTCTCCGTCGTCGAGAACCCGACCGATGGCTATGACGCTTCCATCGACTACGATGCACTGAACGGCGAGACCGTCAGCTGCGCTGCAACTCCCGCTCCCCACTGCGAGGTCTTGGAGGTCTGCAAGGACATTCTGGCCGCTAAGGGCATCACTCTGGACATTCAGGAGTACGACGACTATGTGATCCCCAACACCATTGTCGAGGACGGCCAGTGCGACACCAACTACTTCCAGCATCAGCCGTATCTGGACAACTTCAACGAGGAGAAGGGTACCCATCTGGTGACCGTCGCCGGCATCCACGTCGAGCCCATGGGCATCTACGGCGGCAAGCAGGACAGCCTGGCACCCATCGTGGGCTGAGCTTTACCAACTAAGGAGTAAATCGTGATCGAGATCAAACACCTTTCCAAGACCTTCCAGATGAAGGACGGCGCGGTGAATGCGCTGAAGAACATCGACCTGACCATCCCCGATGGCTCCATCTACGGCATCATCGGTATGTCGGGCGCGGGCAAATCCACGCTGGTGCGCTGCATCAACCTGTTGGAGCGCCCCACCGAGGGCAGTGTCGTCATCGACGGCACCGCGATGGAGACCCTGTCCCCCGCAGCCCTGCGTGAGCGCCGCCGCGACATCACCATGATCTTCCAGCAGTTCAATCTGCTGATGCAGCGCAGCTGCCTGAAGAACATCTGCTTCCCGATGGAGCTTGCGGGCGTGAAGAAGGCCGATGCCGAAAAGCGCGCCAGGGAGCTGCTGGAAATGGTGGGCCTGCCCGATAAGGCAAATGCCTACCCGGCCCAGCTCTCCGGCGGCCAGAAGCAGCGCATCGCCATTGCCCGTGCGCTGGCCACCAACCCCAAAGTCCTGCTCTGCGATGAGGCCACCAGTGCGCTGGACCCCAACACGACCCACGCCATCCTGACCCTCATCAAGGACATCAACAAGAAGCTGGGCATCACCGTGGTGGTCATCACCCACCAGATGAGCGTCGTGGAAGAGATTTGCGACTCCGTCGCCATTCTGGACGGCGGCGTGGTCGTGGAGCAGGGTGAGGTGCGCGAGATCTTCGCGAATCCCAAGACGGCTGCGGCCAGGCGCCTCGTCGCCCCCAACGGCGGCAGCGCAGCCCGCGACCTCTCGAGCTTTGCGCCCGACGATCATGTGGTCCGTGTTACTTTCAATGGTTCGTCCGCCGCAAAGCCGCTGGTGGCGAGCCTCGCTGCGGAGAAGGGCATCCTCGTGTCTGTGCTCAGCGCCGACACCCGCGATCTGAGCGGCCAGTGCTACGGCTCCATGCTGCTCAAACTTCCCCGCGATACCGAACAGGCAAAGCAGGCTGCGGCCTATATGCGCAGCCAGAATGGTGTGACCGTTGAGGAGGTGACCGGAGAATGAGCTTTGCAGATTATGGCTTCGCCATTTGGGAGACGTTCTACGTGACCGTCCTCTCCACGGCATTTTCTCTGGTCCTGGGCCTGCCGCTGGGCGTTCTGCTGGTGGCTGGCGATAAGGACGGCGTCCTGCCCCTGCCGGGCTGGCTGATGCACATCCTGAACATCGTCATCAACATTCTGCGCAGCGTGCCGTTCCTGATTTTGATGATCTGCGTCTTCCCGCTGACCCGTGCCATTGTGGGCACCACCGTCGGCACCAAGGCCACCATCGTTCCGCTGGTGGTCGCGGCCTTCCCCTTCGTGGCCCGTCTGGTGGAGACCAGTCTGCGTGAGCTGGACGAGGGCGTCGTGGAAGCTGCCCAGAGCATGGGCGCGACTCCCTTCCAGATCATCACCAAGGTCATGATCCCCGAGTGTCTGCCCGGCCTCATTTCCAGCATGACCACTGCCCTGACTACCATCCTCGGCTACTCGGCCATGTCCGGCGTCATCGGCGGTGGCGGTCTGGGTAAGATCGCTCTGTCCTACGGCTACTACCGCTACCAGACTAACATCATGATCGTCTGCGTCGTGCTGCTGGTGCTCATGGTGCAGGTGTTCCAGACTGTCGGTACCTTCTGGGCGACCAGGAGCGATAAGCGGCTGAGAAAGTAAGTTTTTGCTTCCTGCAGGGAATAAAATTTAACGAATCGATTCCCCGCAGGAGGCTCATGCTCCTGCGGGGAATTGTGCTATACAGACAAACCCAGTAAAGGAGTATGTTGCAATGAACCGTGATACCATCTGCGTGCAGGGCGGCTACACCCCCGGCAACGGCGAACCCCGCCAGATCCCCATCATCCAGTCCACTACGTTCAAGTACGCTACCAGCGAGGACATGGGCAAGCTGTTCGACCTCGAGGCCGACGGCTACTTCTACTCCCGCCTGCAGAACCCCACCTGCGATATGGTGGCGAAAAAGATCTGCGAGCTGGAAGGCGGCACCGCCGCCATGCTGACGTCCAGCGGTCAGGCGGCCAACTTCTTTGCGCTGTTCAATATCTGCGAGGCAGGCGACCACATCGTGGCGTCCAGCACCATCTACGGCGGCACCTTCAACCTCATCTCCGTCACCATGAAGAAGATGGGCATTACCGCCACCTTCGTGGATCCGCTGTGCAGCGAGGAAGAACTGGATGCCGCCTTCCGGCCCAACACCAAGGTCGTGTTTGGTGAGACCATCGCCAACCCTGCCCTCACCGTGCTGGACATTGAAAAGTTCGCCAAGGCCGCACACGCCCACGGCGTACCGCTCATCGTGGACAACACTTTCCCCACGCCGGTCAACTGCCGCCCCTTCGAGTGGGGCGCTGACATCGTGACCCATTCCACCACCAAGTACATGGACGGCCATGGCGCTGTGCTGGGCGGTGCTATCGTGGACAGCGGCAAGTTCGACTGGATGGCTCACGCCGAGAAGTTCCCCGGCCTGTGTACCCCTGATGAGAGCTATCATGGCATCACCTACGCGGAGCGCTTCGGCAAAGAGGGTGCTTTCATCACCAAGGCCACCGCACAGCTCATGCGCGACTTCGGCTCGATGCAGTCCCCCATGAACGCCTATATGCTGAACCTCGGCCTTGAGAGCCTCCACGTCCGGATGCAGCGCCACTGCGCCAACGGCATGGCCGTCGCAAAGTTCCTTGAGGCTCACCCGAAAGTGGCCTATGTCAACTACTGCGGCCTCGAGTCCAGCCCTTACCATGCACTGGCTGAGAAGTATCTGCCGAACGGCAGCTGCGGCGTCGTTTCCTTTGGCCTGGCCGGCGGCCGCGAAGCCGCCAGCACCTTTATGAAGGAGTTGAAGCTTGCCGCCATTGAGACCCACGTTGCCG
>ERZ894177.1166-NODE-1166-length-12423-cov-5.93136_pt1 | contig 12423 bp, 8 predicted proteins | sample MGYA00380277_ERZ894177 | MGnify/ENA primary metagenome ERZ894177 (study PRJEB32331, sample SAMN06328428) | human gut metagenome | biome: human gut microbiome; feature: stool | host: Homo sapiens | collected 2014-06-03 ... | reverse complement strand
TTTCTTAACTTAGTAGCATTACAAAAAAAGCCGTGATTTTTCACGACTTTTTGATATTAAAATTAAATATTTGTATTTCTTATAATTTACTTTTGATTTTCTTTATTTAATTCCAAAGTATCTATTTTTTTAATAAATGGTAAATAAATAACAAAAGATACAACAATCATCACAAATTGCCATAATGCAACACGCCATCCACCAATCAAAAGTCCTGATATAATTGGTGGTGTTGTCCAAGGAACCATAACCCCGCTAAATAATGGTAAAATTCCCATATACATTAATAAGTAACTACTTATACCTATAATTAAAGGAACAAGAACAAATGGAATTAATAAATATATATTAAGTACAATTGGTGTCCCAAAAATAATTGGTTCATTAATGTTAAAGATATTAGGTACAATGGATAATTTACCTAAGCTACGTAATGACTTTGATTTGGCAAAAAATGTAATATAAATCACTAACCCAATCACAATTCCAGCACCAGACATACATAAGAAATTGTCCCAAAATTGTTGTGTAAAAATATGTCCACCATTTTGAATTGTAAGAGGCAATCCTGAATCTATAATTTTTTGATTAGCTGCCATATTTGCTTGTAAAATTGGTGAAAGAATTCCTCCACATATAGAACCACCATGGACGCCTGTCCACCATAATAAAGACATAACAACCGTCATAATAATAACCCCAAAGAACGAATCTGTAATTCCTTGTAAAGGAATTTGAATTACCGAATAAATAAGTTCTGCAAATGTTGTATTAAATATAAAGTGACATATAGCATAAATAATTGCACAAATAGTAATAATAATTCCAGTTGGTAATAGTGACGAAAATGAATCTGCAACACCACTAGGCACACCATCTGGCATTTTAATGCTAATATCTTTTTTTACACATAAAGAATAAATATATCCAACTAAAAAACCAATTAAAATAGCACAAATCATTCCTTGACCAGCAGTCCAATCTTTAGAAATAATTCCTGTAACTGATTCCCCACTGTCTAATACCTTAGAAGATGGAGTTAATAAAATAAAAGCTGCTAAACCAGTTAAAGCGCCATTTATAGCTGTTATTACTTGATCATTCTTCAAATAAGAATAAGTAATTCCTATTACTGTAAAGAAGGCCATTAATGAAAACGTAGAAGAATATACTTGAGAACATACATCTCCTATTCCACTTTCACTAATTACTTTACTTACTGATTCAATTGGTAAGTTGGCAATCAACAGGAACAATGATCCTATCATTAAAAACGGTAAAGAAAACATCATTCCATCCTTTAAAGCCTTTATAACTTTTGTATTTGTAAACTTCGATATATAAATAACTAATGTTTCATTTATAAATTTGTTCATATTATTTATCTCCTATAAAATTTCACCATTTGATGAAATAACTCTTTTATACCATTCAAAAGAAGCTTTTCGATATCTTCTTCCACTACCTTTAGCTTGGTCATCTAAATCAACATAGATAAATCCATATCTTTTTGCCAATTCACCAGTAGAAGCACTTACAATATCGATTGCTGACCAAGGAGTATATCCCATGACTTCTACACCATCTAACTCAATTGCTTTTTTCATTTCTGAAATATGGTTTCTTAAGTAATCAATACGATAATCATCATTAATGATTCCATTTTCTAATTTATCATAAGCTCCAAAACCATTTTCAACAATAAACATTGGTTTTTGATATCTTTCATAAACTTCATTTAAAATAATCCTTAATCCTGTAGGATCAATAGCCCAACCCCAATCACTTTTCTTTAACAATGGATTTTGCACTTCAATAAAGTCATGTATTTTATCATATTCTGCAATCGTTGATTTATAATAACTAAACCCTATATAATCCACAGTACCTCGTTTTAACTCTTTTAAATCTTCATCAGTTATATCTAATTGAATATTACTCCTTTCCCACTTTTTTAAAGTATAGGTTGGATAATATCCCCTTACATGAACATCACTAAAGAAATACCTCTTATCCATTGCTTTAATTCCTGCAAGAATATCTTGTGGATTACAAGAAGAAGGATAAATTGGGCCAAAATGCAACATGCAACCTACTTGCATAGAGGCATTAATTTCTTTGGCTCTTTGAACTGCTCTAGCACTTGCAACAAACTGATAATGAGATATTTGATACATTGTTTGTTCAATATTTTCATTATCTTCATATAAAACACCTGCTCCAGTCCAAGCATTAAAAGGATTATCGGTATCTATAAGATTATTAATTTCATTAAATGTCATCCAATATTTGACCTTTTTGCTATATCTTTTAAAACATGTAATCGCATATCTTTCAAAGAATGTAATTAATTGTCTATTTCTCCAACCACCATATTTTTTTGCTAAATAAAGAGGCATTTCAAAATGAGATAAAGTAACAATAGGCTCTATTCCATATTTTAAACATTCATCAAAAACATGATCATAATACTCTAGCCCTTCTTCATTAGGCTCTAATTCGTCACCTTGAGGATAGATCCGTGGCCATGAAATACTTAAACGGAAACATTTAAAGCCCATTTCAGCAAATAATTTAATATCTTCTTTATAATGATGATAAAAATCAATTCCATAATGGTTAGGATAATATTTATCATCTAATATTTCATAAGAAATTTCTCGAGGGTGATCAACATCACCAGCTGACATAACATCGGTTACACTTAATCCTTTATGTCCTTCTTGATAGCCACCTTCGTATTGATTAGCAGCAACAGCACCACCCCATAGAAAACTTTTATTCATAATCATTCTCCCATTTTAAATTTATCAACTGCTTTTGTTGTTTCTTCTAAATAAGAATAATTACTTATTAATTTTAACGAAGTAAATATATTAAAAACATACTGTAAAGAAGCAATATAAACAGCATTAGATAGTTCAGTTGTATTTTGAGTGGTCATAATTACAATTGTTTCATCACAATATTTACAAATTTCTCTTTTTTTATGATCACAAATCACAATTGATTTAGCATGATATTTGCGAATATCCTTTGCTATTTTTAACATTTCCTTATTTTGACCTGTATGTGTTAAATAAATGCAAACTGTCTCATTTGGTTTCCTTTGCTTTAAGTATTGAAGATGCATTGGATTTAAACTGTTATATGCTTTAGAAATAACCCCTTCTTCTTCAAAATTCAAACTATAAATTTCTGCTAAAGAAAAATTAATACCAGTTCCATAAATTTCAATATATTTAGCATTTTTAATAAGTTGATAAATTCTTTCTATAACTTGTCTATCTAGTAAACTTTTTGTATACTCTATTGCTCTTTTATGTAAAAGTTCGATTTTATTTAAAGCATCATCAATTGAACTCTCACTTGAAAAAGGTTCAATTTTAAAATCATTTTTCAATTCAAGTAAATGAGAATATTCAGCCGCATATTGATATTTAAATTCTTTATATCCATTAAAGCCCAGTTTCTTACACAACCTAGAAATCGTTGCACTACTGGTATAACTTAATTTTGCCAGTTCATTAATATTCTTTTTTAAAATATCTTCTTGATTCTTTATTATATAATCCACTAAATACTTTTCTTGAATTGTTAAATGGTCTAATGTTTTCATTTTGTCAATAATCATCATATTTCCTCTTTTCACCGGTTAAAAGATTCAAATTAATTATCTTCTTATCTAGAAGACATCTTCATCATAATTAACAACAACTTGTAAGTCAATCTTCTGTAAGCATTTACAATCAAATCGAAAAAAACTTTCAATTTCACAATTATTAACAATAAAAATTGAAAGAAATTATCAAAAAAGGTTATTACGAAATTCAATAAATAATTTCATAACAACCTTTTTATTTTGTATTATTTTTATTTATATAAAAAGAGAACAACATTTCGCATGCGTTCTCTTTTTTTGAAGATTTTCTTACAATATTTTAGGTTGCCTTCTTAAGTGCCTCCTAAACTATTTTTTTGTCCATTTTTCAAATTCTTCATCAGTAGCTAAAACATAATGAGTTCCATCTACTAAATGTTCAGTACCTTTTGTATAATCGACTCCACTTTCTTTATAATCGTAAGTAAATGATTTACGTACTTTTTCTACACGTGGATTAGGATGAGGAATAGCACTTAATAATGATTTTGTATATGGATGAATTGGATTATCAAAGATTTCTTCAGTAGTCCCTGTTTCTACTAAATGTCCTAAATGTAATACCCCAATTTTATCACTGATATATTTAACCATTGATAAGTCATGTGCAATAAATAAATATGCAATTCCTGTTTCTTTTTGAATCTTTTTCATTAAGTTAACAACTTGTGCTTGAATAGATACATCTAACGCTGAGATTGCTTCATCAGCAATAATTAAATCTGGATTCATAATTAATGCTCTTGCAATACCAATACGTTGTCTTTGTCCACCTGAGAATTGATGTGGATAACGTGAAGCATGTTCTCTTGATAAACCAACAAGTTCAAGCATTTCATAGATTTTTTCATTTCTTTCTTCAATAGAAGAATAAGATTTATGAATATCTAAACCTTGACCAATGATATCAATAACTTTCTTTCTTGGATTTAAACAAGCCATTGGATCTTGGAAAATCATTTGCATCTTTGTATGTAATTCTTTAGATGTTTCCTTATTTAATTTTCCACCAATTTCTTTTCCGTTGAAAACAATTGATCCAGAAGTTGGTTTATATAAACGAATAATACTTCTACCAGTAGTTGATTTACCTGAACCAGATTCACCTACTAAACCATAAGTTTCACCTGGCATAATATCAAATGAAATACCATCAACTGCTTTTACAGTAAAGTTACGATTAATTTTAAAATGTTGTTTTAAATCTTTAACGACAAGGATAGGTTCTTTATTTTCCATTATTCAACACCCTCCTTTTTCATTTTTTCTAATCTGTTTTTTAATTCAACTGGCATTTCAACTTTTGGAGCTTTTTCATGCATTAACCATGAAGCAACTTTATGAGTTGTACTACCAGGTACTTTAAACATTGGCGGTTCAATTCTTAAGTCAATATTTAAAGCATACTTATTACGTGGAGCAAAAGCATCACCTTTTACTTCATGTGCTAAGTTTGGTGGTGTACCAGGGATTGTGTATAATTCATCATCATCAGTATCTAAATCTGGCATAGATGATAATAATCCCCAAGTATATGGATGACGTGGATCATAGAAAATTTCATCAATGGTTCCAGTCTCTACGATTTTACCAGCGTACATAACATTTACATAATCAGCTACTTTAGCAACAACACCTAAGTCATGTGTGATATAAATAACTGATAAATCTTTTTTCTTTTGAATATCTTGAATTAATTCAAGAATTTTAGCTTGGATAGTAACATCCAATGCAGTTGTAGGTTCATCACAAATTAAAACATATGGATCACAAGATAAAGCAATTGCGATAACAATTCTTTGTCTCATCCCACCAGATAATTGGTGAGGATAGTTTTTCATACGTTTTTCAGCATTAGTAATACCTACTAATTGTAATAATTCAACTGCTTTTTTATAAGCTTCTTCTTTTGGTGTATTGTAATGATGGATCATTGGTTCCATAATTTGATTTCCAATTGTCATTGTAGGGTTTAATGATGTCATTGGATCTTGGAAAACCATGGCAATTTTACGACCACGAATTTCACTTTGCATTTCTTTTTCACTTAATTGACAAATGTCTTTTGTGATTCTTTCACCTGTATTTTCATCTGTCCAAGTGTAGTTAATAGAACCACCATCAATTGAACCATTTCCAGCCATGATACCCATGATTGCTTTAGTAGTAACTGACTTACCTGATCCAGATTCACCAACGATAGCGATTGTTTCACCTTTATATAAATCTAAGTTAACACCACGAATTGCATTAACAATACCACTATCAGTTCTAAAAGAGATATTTAAATCTCTGACTTCTAATATTTTTTCTCTTTCTGCCATAATTACATCTCCTTCATAGTTGGATCAAGTGCATCACGAAGTCCATCACCAAATAAGTTGAAACTTAACATTAAGATAGAGAAAATAATAACTGGAATTACCATCATGTAAGGGTAAATAGTAATTGAGTTAAATCCATCATTAATTAATGTACCTAATGAAGCCATTGGAATTGGTAAACCTAAACCAACGAATGATAAGTATGCTTCATAGAAGATAGCATTTGGAATAGACATCATAATCATAATAATCATTTGACTATAAATATTTGGTAAAATTTCTTTAAAGATAATAAACATGTTACTAGCTCCTAAAGTACGTGAAGCTAAAACGAATTCTTCTTCTTTTACTCTTAAAACTTGAGCTCTTGTAATTCTTGACATACCAATCCATTCAGTAAATGATAAAGCCATGATAATTGTGAATAATGATGCTTTCATCACCATTAATAACAATGTTAATATTACTAAAGTTGGGATAGAGTTTATGATTTCTTGAATTCTTTGCATTACTGAATCAACTTTACCTCCGAAATAACCAGAGATAAGTCCATATGTCATACCTACAATCACGTCAATGAAGATTGCAACAACGGCAATGAATAATGAATATCTTGTACCTGTCCAAACACGTACAAATAAATCACGACCATAAGTGTCTGTACCAAAGAAATGTTCAGCACCTGGTGAAATACTTGCAATTTTTGTATTGATTGCATCAAATTTATATGATGAAAACATTGGAGCAAAAATAGCAAATACTGCGATAACTAAAATACAAATTAAACCGATAACGGCACCTTTGTTCTTTTTAAAACGATTTAAAGAATCTTTCCAAGCAGGAAGTGATGGAGCAACAACGTCTTTAGTAATGTCTTGTTTATCTCCAACGAATTCAAAATCGTCTGGTAAAAATTCAATCTTTTCTAAATCCATTATTAATCATCCTTTCCTAATCTAATTCTTGGATCAATAATTCCATAAGAAATATCAATAATTAACATCATGAAAATGTACATTGCAGCATATAAGAATGAACAAGCTAAAATGATGTTGTAATCATTTGATAAAATACTATTAATTAATAATTTACCTAATCCAGGAACAGAACAAATCTTTTCAACAACCATAGTACCTGTCATTAAGTTTACTAAAATAGGTCCTAAAATTGTGATTACTGGAATTAAAGCATTTCTTAATGCATGTTTGAAAATTAAAGTTTTACGATCTAATCCTTTTGCTTTTGCAAGAGTCATATATTCACTTGTTAAAACTGAAACCATTTCAGTACGTGTAAAACGTGCAACGTTTGCAATAACCCCAACAGATAAAGCTAAAATTGGCATAATTGATGATTTAATTGCATTCGATGAACTATATGAAGTTGGTAACAATCTTAATTTTGAAGCAAATAGTAATAAAATTAACATTGCAAATACGAATGATGGGATGGAAACCCCAATTACAGAAATAACTGTAGCGATCGTATCCCAAATTGTATTTTTATGTAATGCAGCAAATACCCCTAAGAACATACCAATAACTGTTCCAATAATAACTGCACATAAACCATAAATCATAGATAATTTTGCAGCACTTCCTACTAAAGAAGATACTTGCATATCTTTGTATAAGTTAAATGATACCCCGAAATCCCCTGTTAACATATTTTGAATATAACGTACGAATTGAACCGGAATTGGTTGATCCAATCCATATTGTGCTTCAATAGCAGCTCTGGCTGAAGCACTTAATTTTTCATTGTTAATTGGAGAACCTGGTAAAAATTTAACCATTAAAAATAATACCATTAAAATAACGAATAAAGTAATTAACGAAATAACTAAACGTTTTCCGATATATTTTAAGGTTGAATTACTCATCTTTTTTCCTCCTTTATTTATTTAAAAAAGAAACACAATACAGAATACTATATTGTGTTGTCTTCTCTATGTTCTTTTTTAGATTGAACTATTTTGATACATATTCGAATGTATATGGAACACCAACTGGTTTAATACCTAAGTTTTTAACTTTTGTATTTTGTAAAGTAGCAGTTCCTTTTTCGAATACTGGAATATATCCTAAATCTTCACATAAGATTTTTTCTGCATCGATCATTAATTGCCAACGAGCATTAGCATCAGTTTCACTGTTAACTTTTCCCATGATTGAATCATATTCAGCATTTGACCAATGACCATAGTTGTTATTGTTGTCAGTTAAAGCTAATGTTAAGTAAGTTGTAGGATCACCATAGTCAGGTCCCCAACGAGTTACTGATAAATCGAAATCTCCATTTTTTTGTTTGTTGTAAATACGATCTTGTTTAGTAGTAGCAACCATTTCAATTTTTAATCCTTTTAAGCTAGAGAAAGCGTTTTGTAAATAAGTTGCAAATACATCCATTGGAGATTCATCTGTACCATAAGTAACTCTTAAAGTAATTTCAGATTTTCCTAATTCTTTTAATCCTTCATCTAAAGCAGCTTGTGCAGCTTTTTTGTCATATGAAGTATATGTTGCAGCTTCATCACGGAAATCTTTTCCTTCTGGAGAAATTGATAATCCCGAAGGTACGAAACCTTTAGCAGCTTGTGAACCGTCTTTTAAGACGTTTTCACATAAATCTTTTCTGTTGATAGCTAATGATAAAGCTTTTCTTACATTTAAGTTAGCTAAATCAGCATTTTTTAAGTTTGGTTGAACGTAGAATAAGAATCCTTCAGAAATGTTTTTGAATGATTCATCTTTTTTGTATTTATCAACTAAGTCAGAGTTGATAATAGCGAAATCAGTTTCACCTGCTTCAAAAGCTTGAGCAGCAACTTTTGGTTCTTGAACTAATTTCATTACTAATTTGTCGATTTTTACATCTTTAGCAGCATAGAATTTATCATTTTTTTCAAATTCAGCTACTGAACCTGGTTCCCAGTTTGTCATAACGAAAGCACCATTTCCTAAAATAGTTTTAGCACTCTTACCATATTTGTCACCTTGTTTTTCGCAGAACTTTTCGTTGATTGGGTAGAAACATGGGAATGACATTAATTCATCAAAGAATGAAACACGAGTAGTTGTTGTAACTTCTAATGTTTTGTCATCAACAGCTTTTACACCTAAAGAATTTAAATCATCATCAGTTAAATCTTGTTCTGCATCGATTTTGTCTGATAATTCTTGTGCACCTGCGATGTTAGCAATTCCATCACAAAACATGTAATAATAGTTCCCTTTGTTTTTGAAAATTCTGTGCCATGCATAAACGAAATCGTTTGCAGTAACAGGATCTCCATTAGACCATTTAGCATCTCTTAATTTATAAGTGTGTGTTAAACCGTCTTCTGAAACTTCTGAAGATTTAGCAATACCATATGTAGTAGTACCATCTTTAGCAGGTTTCATAAGCCCATCAATAATTGCATGTAATGCAGTAAATGAGCATCCGTCTTCGGCATCTGCTGAGTCTAAGTTCTTGATATCTAGTTCACTTGAATAAGTGTATGTAGAAGAATCATCACCAGATCCTCCACAACCAGCAAGAGTTAGAGCCATCATAGCACAAAGTACCATAGAAAATAATTTTTTCATTTTTTCTCTTCCCTTCTATAAATCACCTTTGTATACACTAATACATATACAATAAAAATTTATGCTTTAATATTAGTACAATGCGTTATAGAAGTCAACAAAAAAAACGAACTTTGTATACAAAATTGTATTATTGTTTATACAAAAAAATATTTTTCAATCTACATTCAAGAATAAAATAGAACAATTGTTTTTTATACATTTATTTTTGACGTTTATATTAATTGGAAGACAACATATTTTTTATTCTTTTTTAAGAAGAAACACAATACCGAAATATTGTGTTTCTGTTGATTTTATCGACTATTTTGATACATATTGGAATGTATATGGAACCCCTACAGGTCTAATTACTAAACCTTTTACATCTTTGTTTTGTAAAGTTGCAGTACCTTTTTCAAATACTGGGATGTAACATAAATCATCCATCATAATTTTTTCTGCATCAATCATTTCTTGCCAACGAGTATTAGCATCAGATTCATTAGCAACTTTATCCATTAATGCATCTAATTCACTGTTTGTATATTTACCATAGTTGTTACCATTAGTAGAAATACCCATTGTTAAGTAAGTTGTAGGATCACCATAGTCAGGTCCCCAACGAGTTGTAGCTAAATCAAAATCACCATTTTTTTGCTTGTTGTAAATACGATCTTGTTTAGTAGTAGCTACCATTTCTACTTTAATACCATCTAATTTACTTAAAGCATTTTGTAAATAAGTTGCAAATACATCCATTGGAGATTCATCTGTACCATATGTAATTCTTAACGTAATTTGATCTTTTCCTAATTCTTTTAATCCTTCATCTAAAGATTCTTATGCTTTTTTCTTATCATAAGATGTAAAGTTTCCAGAATCTTTTCTAAAATCAACGCCATCTGGACTCGTTGCTAAACCAGAAGGAATAAATCCTGTTGCTGCAAAAGAACCGTCTTTTAATACTTTTTCGCATAAATCATTTCGATTAATTGAAAGTGAAACTGCTTGTCTGATATTCGCATTAGCAAGATCTGCATTTTGAAAATTCACAGATAAATAATAAAGGAAGCCTTCTGGTACTTGTTTAAATGATTCATCATCTTTATATTTACCTACTAAATCAGAAGTAATTGGTGCATAGTCTGTTTCTCCTGCCATAAATGATTGAGCCGCAACTTTTGGATCTTGAACAAGTTTCATCACAATTTTTTCAATCTTTACAGTTTTTGCTTCATAGTAATCTTCATTCTTTTTAAATTCCGCAATAGATCCTGGTTCCCAATTTGTCATAATAAAAGCCCCATTTCCTAAAATTGTTTTAGCATTTTTACCATATTTATTTCCTTGTTTTTCAGCAAACTTTTCATTAATTGGAAAAAAGCATGGAAATGCCATTAATTCATCAAAGAAAGGAACACGTACAGTTGTTTTTACTTCTAAAGTATAGTCATCAATTGCTTTTACACCCATAGAATTTAAATCATCACCTGTAAGTTCTTCACCAGCACCTATTTTATCTGATAACTCTTGAGCCACTTCAATACTTGCAATTCCATCTGCAAACATATAATAATAACTTCCCTTTTTTCTAAAAATACGTTGCCATGCATAAACGAAATCATGAGCTGTTACAGGATCTCCATTTGTCCATTTAAAATCTTTTCGAAGTTTGTAGGTATGTGTTAAACCGTCTTCAGACAATTCTTCACTTTTAGCAACCGCGTTTACGATATTTCCTTTTTTATCTGTTTTTGTAAGTCCATCGATTACTGCATGAATTGCCTTGAGTGAACATCCATCATCTGCATCTGACGAATCTAAATTTTTAATATCCAATTCACTTGAATACGTATAAGTCGTTATGTCATCTCCATTTGATCCACCACATCCCGTTAATGTTAAAACCATTAAACAATATAAAAATAATGAGAGTATTTTTTTCATATTCCCTTTCTCATTTTTTTATCTTTTCCTTCAACCATATCCCATTTTCTACACACCGTCAGCAAATTTATGTATCCGCTCACATTTTTTTATTAAAAAAAGAAGTAGATTTCTCTACTTCATTATTTTACTACACTCATGGCAAGAGCTAAAGCTCCAACAACCCCAGCATTATCCCCTAATTTTGGATAAACGATATAATCTTTAATTTTATCAGTAGTCACTTCTTCTTTTTGAATATAACCATTTAAGAATTCTTGAGTATATTTATGAATCATTGGAAAAAGTTGTTTTTGATGCATAACACCACCACCTAGAATAATTTTCTTAGGTGAAAGAGTTAAAATATAATTTGCCATCGCTTGTCCAATATAATAAGCTTCTAAATCCCATGCCGGATGATCTTCTGGAAGTTCACTTCCTTTTACTCCCCATCTTGCTTCAATGGCAGGACCAGCTGCTAAACCTTCAAAACATGTTCCATGATATGGACATTTTCCTGAATATTTATCATCTTCTCTAACAATCATTTTCATATGTCCCATTTCTGGATGAAGTAACCCGTGTACAAGTTTACCACCAACAACGGCTCCTCCACCAATTCCTGTTCCAATTGTAAGATAAAGGGCACTGTCTAATCCTTTTGCCGCACCGAATGTTGCTTCACCTAAAGCAGCCCCATTAACATCTGTATCAAAAGCCATAGGAATGTCATATCTTTCTTTTAAAGCACCCATAATATTATAATTATTCCATCCTGGTTTAGGTGTTGTTGTAATATAACCATAAGTTGGACTTGTAAGATCTGGATCAATAGGTCCAAAACTTCCTACACCTAATGCTTCAATTTCTTTTCCATCAAAGAATTTAAAAACATTTTCCATTGTTTTTTCAGGTGCTTCTGTAGGAAATGATTCTC
>ERZ894177.1139-NODE-1139-length-12623-cov-49.1911_pt1 | contig 12623 bp, 8 predicted proteins | sample MGYA00380277_ERZ894177 | MGnify/ENA primary metagenome ERZ894177 (study PRJEB32331, sample SAMN06328428) | human gut metagenome | biome: human gut microbiome; feature: stool | host: Homo sapiens | collected 2014-06-03 ... | reverse complement strand
TATCTTATCTATTATATAGATTGGTTCTATGAAGCAGCTTTGTATGAAAAAAAGAATAGCTGTGAGCCGGCTTTTGCTTTGATGCTGCAAGAAATGTATCAAGCAAGGTTTTACACCACCAAGGTAGGCTCTTTGATGGAATTGCTTCATTGCGAACAAAAAGGAGAATGTATGAAAAATATATCCTCGCTTGAAATTTTGCAAAATGCGATGCACATGTTTATAACCAAAATATAAAGCCTTATGAATTCACTGCTTACCATTGTACTGCCAGTCAGAATCGACTGTCGGGAACGCTTGGATAACTTAAAGGCCGTGCTGACATGGATAGATAAGATGGAATACCCCATTATTTTGCTGGAAGCCGACCGAAGTCCTAAGACAAACACCCTGATTGAAGCATTTAAGCACATAAGGTATCATTTTGTGGAGGACTGCCAAAAAGTATTTCACCGGACCAAGTATATCAACGACTTGCTGCGCATGGCTGATACTGAATATGTGGCTGTATGGGATGCCGATGTCATATTACCCTATTCACAAATTGAAGAAGCCGTTGAATGTTTATGCAGTAAAACTGTTGCCATGGTTATTCCTTATAATGGTACGTTCTATATGTTATCGCCTCAACAATCAACACGTTTCCGCGAACAGCATGATTTACTGAGTTTACAATACGAAAAATTATTTTCGCCTATGGGTCGTACAGCCTGTGGTGGAATTTACCTGGTTCATCGCAAACGCTATCTTTCGCTGGGTGGTGATAATGAAAAATTCATTGGTTGGGGACCGGAAGATGCCGAACGACTTCATCGGGTACAAATAGCCGGTGAAAAGGTGGCATGGATTGATTCCGGGCCACTGTATCATCTACATCATGAAAGGAATGATTGGTCGGATGTAAGTTTACAGCAAAATTTGCTAGCTATGCAAAAAGAATTTGTCAAGGTTTGTGGTTTTACGCAAGCGGAATTATGGGCTTACATTCAGGCTGAACTTTTACCCTCTTCCTCACAGCCATGAAAAATGTATTTATCAGATTGCTGGAAGCATTACCCATACCTTACACGTATGATTTTGCCGATGAACTATACACAACACATCCTAATAAGGATAATATGCTCGGACTTTACCAAATGTGTGAAGTTTACGGCATAGCCTCCAAAGGGGTAAATGTTGCGGACAAAAATTGTGACGAACTTTCAATACCTTCGGTGCTGCATGTTGGTGGTCAATTTGTTATTCTGACCGATTTGACAGACGACGAAATCACCTACGATTGGAATGGGCAAAGAACGACACAAAGCAGAAGCGACTTCACCCGTTCATGGGATGGCAATGCACTTATGATTGAAGCGGATACGGGAGCTGCAGAGCCTTCGTTTACCGAGCACCGCAAACAAGATAGGAGAAAACATGCTCAGCTGGTCATTACGATAGCTTTGATGCTGGCATGTGGTGGAATACTGTTTTTTCAGTCACTCAATTCTCCTCATTTACTTTCGTGCATATTTGCTGTAACAGATGCTTTAGGCATTGGCATTTGTTGTCTGCTTTTGCAAAAACAAGTATTCAGTTCCAGTGACATCGGTGACAGGGTTTGTTCCTTGTTTCACCAAAAGGACTGTAACAACCTTCTTTTCTCAGATGCATCGAAAATTTATGGTTATTCGTGGAGTGAAGTGGGTTTGGGCTATTTTGCAGCGCATTTTCTGATTGCCTGTATGCTTCCCGATGCGTTGCCTTTACTTTCCGTTGTCAGTTGGGCTGCCATGTGTTATGGTTTTTGGAGTATCTACTATCAGGCTCGTGTGGCAAAGCAATGGTGCGTTCTGTGCGTATTTGTGCAAATACTTCTTTGGGGCAATGGCATCGTTTCAATGTTCTTTGCTGATTCGCTAATAACTGTTACCCTGACAGAAACATTATTATTGGCACGTAATGGTATTTACTTACTTACCATGGCAATGATTACAATATTTGTCACCCATCAGCTTGCTGCTGCTGTTGCTACCAAACAATCCTTGCGCAAAAGCATGTTCCAATATCGCGCATTGAAATGCCATGCTGAAGTATTCAGACAATTGCTGCATCAAAGTCAGTTTGTGGAGATAGGAGTAACAGACTCTGCCATACTGTTTGGCAATAAAGAAGCTTCCATGCGAATTTCCGTTTTGACAAATCCTCACTGCAACCCTTGCTCGAAAAAACATAAAGAAATTGATGAACTGATTGCCCGATACGGTACACAACTCTCCGTTCAATTTCTGTTTCTGGCTTTCAACGAAACTTTGAAGCGAAGCAACCGCTTTCTGATTGCTGCCTATCAGCAACAGGATGAACAGGCAGCACTTGAGGTGTATCGGGAATGGTATGAACACGGCAGGAACAATGCAGAAGCCTTTATGGCTGAACACCCGAACATTCGTGACAACACCTCTGCCGTAAATCAAGAAATGGAACGTCAGACTTCATGGATAAATAAAGCCGGATTTACTGCCACCCCAACCATACTGGTAAATGGCTACGTGTTACCCCCTGCCTATTCATTGGCAGATTTACCAATGTTTGTGGATATACCACTTTAGAAACAACAATATCTATGAGTCTAACTTATTTGCATTGAAATATATGAAATACATTCTATTCAAGAAATGCTGTAGCCGAAGCACTACGCTACAGGGAGCGAACGCAGGGTTCGCGGAAGAAGCAGTGTGTATTGTTGAACCTATAAAGTATTTTCAACTATGAAAAAGCTTAAAAGTTTTTCGGTGAAGAGTATGGCTTCGCTTTCGCGCGAAGAAATGGCTCAGATTAACGGAGGTGAATTTATCGCTAATTATTGTCTTGTTGAAGGACAAAAATGTGCTGTGGTAGTCACCGGTGGTGTAAATATTGGCACTTGTAAGTGGGTTTATGTTAGTTATAACAAAAAAGAACTTACGTGTGACTATATTTAGTAAATGCAACCTCTGATTTTTTAACACTTAGAGAGACCGTAATATGCTTAAATACTACGGTCTCTTAGCTACTTCATAATCAAAACAAGTGCAAATGAGCAGAGTCAATCCTATTCTATTATTATTATTATTTTGCAGCCTGATAGCTCAACGAGTTTGTGCTCAAGACAGTCTGATTGTTATAGGGCATATTCAAGAAACCTTTTTTAAGCGAGGCATGAAAGATTGCCATCTGCAAATTTTCACGGCAGATAGCATTGAAGTTGAAACTTACCGAACCGAAAATATTCAAATCCACAACGACAGTAGCCTTTTCAATATATACACCGTGGCTTCGCCCGGCAACTACTTGCTGCGTGCATCGAAGGAGGGGTATGCCGATGTGTGGCAACCTTTCTCTGTGCGTGCGGGCGAGAGGGTGGTAAGCGTGCCACGTCTTGTTCAAATGCACCGGAGTTCGCGTGTGCAACAGTTGGGAGAGGCCGTGGTTCGTCCCACACGTATTAAACTTAAAATGCGGGGCGACACGCTGGTTTATGATGCACGCGCCTTCGAAATGCCCGATGGTTCGATGCTTGCAAACCTCATTGAGCAACTGCCCGGGGCTACAATCAATGCCGACGGCGAAATTTTTATCCGTGGACGTAAGTTGGATGAAATAACGCTCAGTGCACGCAGTCTTTTTGGCGGAAATCAGCGTATCCTGCTCGAGAATTTGCCCTATTACACCGTGAAGGAACTCAAGGTATTCGAACGGTTGCCGCTCTCGGCTGTGCTGGCTCAAAATGAAAATGCACCGAAAAAATATGTGATGGACATTTCACTGAAGGACGAATACTCAATGGGCTATTCGGTGAATGGCGACATTGCTGCCGGTACGCGCGAGCGTTACCTCGGTAAAATATTCGGTTTCCTGCTGACCAAAACGCTGACCGTCGGAGGCTTTGTGAACTTTAACAACATCAACGACGAAACGCGAACCATGTGGGGAAACTGGGGAGCTACAAGCAGCAGTTGGGGCGTAATGCCCGATAAACGCAAGGGGGCCGGATTCAGCCTGAGTTACCAGTCGAAAAAACGTGGAAACGGAGGATATGCGCGCTTCTCTTCGGATACGGAATTTTACTACGACATGCGACAGAACAAACAGGAGCATCGTTACTTTAACGAAATGTTCCTTCCTTCTGCGCTACATTCATTTAACAGACAAACGGCACACTCACTGACCCATGAACGGTATGCCGAAGTGAAAGAGAAATTTCACGTCCTGCCATGGCAACTACAGGGCGAAATTCAAGCGACCTTTAAACAAAATTGGGGAAACGGACAAACTGATGCCAAACAGTGGTACGGCAGTCAGCAAACTGCTGACCCTTTAAACACTGCATCTGCCCATTTGAAAAACCAACTTCGTTCGGCCGATAGTGAGCATACAACAACTGCACAGCAAAGCCAAACGATGAACGACGGTAAGGAATACGGGCTGGACTTTGCGCAACTACAATGGTTCATTCCCAAAGTAAAAGGGCTTAGCCTTCAACTCAATGGAAGCTACAAACATGCGGAAATGGAGATGTTTAGCCGAACTTCCTCGCTTCGGGAGGAGGTATTGACCGACTACCGCCATGATTACGGAAAAAACTCGGTAACAAGGTATCATTTCGAACCGAAACTCAACTTTTCACAGCACATCAAGGGAGGATTGGTACTCGGCATTGATACGCGCTACAGATTATACAGCGAACGTATGGACGACGACATATTTCTGTTGAGCAGGCTTGAAGGTTGGGGAGCCGAGGATAGCATTCGGCTTGACCTCATTCCGTCGAACCGCGAAATGTTACTTCGGGCGTTCGACGCTGACAACAGCGAATTTCGCGACCAACGCACGCAAGAGGCTGAGGTGAAGTTCGATTTGCGTCTGCTTCGCAACCCAAAGCGTAAAGTCGATTTTCACCTTATTCTGCCTTTTTACGTGCGTAAGGAGCGTATGGACTATGCCCGACACACCATCGACACCTTGGTACACGACCGCTACTTTACGGTGAATCCAAGGGTGAGTGTCAGCAATGAGTATTTTAGTTTAGGACTTGGTTACGAAGGGTCGTATGCCGGATTGAGAAACCGCATGCCTTATCGCGATGCGCGTAATCCGTTCTTTGTGTACGAAGGTAATCCTTCGCTCGACAATAACCGGGTAGTTAAAGCTGATGGTAGGTGGAAGTGGTACATGGGCAAAGACAAAAAGCTACGTCTGAATTACATGGAACTGAAGTCGGATTTCAGCTATCAGCTTCGTGCCGTGGCACAGGGATTTACTTATAACCCGACCAGCAGTGTCTACACTTACCGGCCCGAGAATGTTAAGGGAAACTGGATGTGGAACACTTCACTCTATCTTACCCAGACATTGGGTAAACGTAGGGAATGGCGGTTCGAAAACACCCTGAGTGCACAGGCTTTTCATTCGGTGGATTATGCTTCGTTGAGCGGGATGCATGAAGCGCAACTCAATAAGGTGGAAAACGTGATGCCCAAAGAGGCATTCAAACTTAGCTATTCGGCCCGAGCCACCAAATTGACGTTGCAAGGGGCCGTAACATGGCGTCGAACTTGGGGACACCATGCTCAACAGCAGTCTATCAATGCCTTCGACTATACTTACGGCGTCACCGGGCAACACACCATTCGCTCGTGGAAAACGACTTTCGAACTGGAAGCTCGCATGGACAGCCGTCGTGGTTATGCCTCGTCCATGATGAACCAGGACGAATTTTTGCTCAATGCCTCGATTACGCAGTCGCTGATGAATGGTCGCATGACGATTAAACTTGAAGGACTCGACATGCTGAACCAACGCTCCGGAACGGTTTATTCGGTCAATGCGCAGGGACGAAGCGAAACGTGGATGCGCATGCTTCCCAATTACTACATGCTCCATCTTACTTACCGTTTGGATCGAAAACCGAAGAAACATTGATTTTACGCCCGTAAATACTGAAGTCGTCTGAACTTTTATGAAATTCAATCTTCGTCAGAAAAGTTTAGACGACTTCAATATCACATTTGCATTGAAATATATGAAATACATCCTATTCAGCAGAAATGCTGTAGCCGAAGCACTACGCTACAGGGAGCGAACGCAGGGTTCGCGGAAGAAGCAGTGTTTATTGTTGAACCTATAATACGGCACCAAGGATTTTTCAATCTGATTGATTTATGAAAAATTACAGACTTCTTTTATTGTTCTTTCTGCTTCATATCTTTGTTTTGTCAGGCCATGCCCAGTTTCATCTGACGGGCACCTGTGTAGACAGTGATACATCAGAACCGCTTTATAACGTGAGGCTTTCGTTGTACAGCCCGGATAGCGTCATGATAATGTCCCCTGTCATATCCCAACAACAATATGTGTTAGAAAACGGGAAACATCATGCCCGCTCTTTCTTTTCGTTTACTTTAGCCAAGCCTACGACTTCGTATCTTATCCGGGCACAAAAGCCAGGTTACAAAACATTGTGGCAAAAGGTGGTACTAAAGGGTGGAAATAATGAATATGAGGAAATTCCTACGCTCAAGCTGCAAATGAATGACCCGATGCTTGTTCATGCCAAACCCATTGAGGTTAAAGGAACGGTGGAGGATGCTTTTTTACAAAAGCCCGTTCCTGCCGTGAACATTGCCCTTACAGACCTTGACAGCAACTTGGTGTGCAATCCGGTGGTGACGAAATCAGACTTGTATCGTGTGTTTGGCGACGAGTCACCCTCGAGCGAACGTGAGGTTTTTTCATTGCAGGTACCGGCACTGCCGCAGTCGTATTACATACATGCCTACAGGGAAGGTTATGGCGATGTATGGCAAAAAATTACGGTGAAGGATACTGCCAATAAAGTGATGGAAATACCGGCAATCAAGATGCGCAAGGTGAATTCGCGCAGTCTGGGCGAAGCCGTGGTGACTGCCACACGCGTCAAGATGTATTACAAGGGTGATACGATTGTGTATGATGCCCTGGCCTTCAATATGCCCGAGGGGTCATTGCTCGAAGACTTGATCAACCAGCTGCCGGGAGTGACAATGAATAACAGCGGCGAAATATTTGTGAATGGCCGGAAGGTCAATGAACTGTTGCTGTCCTCACGTTCGTTTATGAATGGCGACAAGAAGGTGCTGCTTGAGAACTTGCCTTATTACGCTGTGAAGGACATCAAGGTGTATGACCGTACAAGCGACAAAAGCGTGGCATTGGGCTATGACGTGGATGCAAAGGATTATGTCATGGATGTACGTTTGAAAAAGGAATACAACCGTGGCTACATTGCGAATCTGGAAGGTGCAGCCGGTACCGAAAAACGCTGGTTGGGACGTGCTTTCGGCCTGTTTTTTACAGAGCGAATGCGTGTTTCGCTGGTGGGTAACTTGAACAACCTGAGCGAATCGCGCCACATCGGGCAGTACGGATTCTGGACACCGGGTTCTACGCCCAATTCGCTGAAAGTTACCCGCAGCGGCAAAAGCGAAATTGCGTATTTTTCAGAGGACAACAAGGTGACGAACAGTTTCAATGCCGAATACACTTCTACCTCTGACTGTCAGCAGATGCGTCAGCGCAGGGAGCAAATCATGACGGGGCGCAAGCCTACCTCGCTGAACGCTTCGGTGAACAACACAGATGAACAGCATTTGTGGCTTAGGAACAACTTTAAATTTCTGAGAAATTTTTACTTGAACACGCATTTGGAGTTTACGTATGACACACGTAACTCATCGTCGAACGCTGATTTTCAACAGTGGGATGACAGCCTCACGGCATCAAACAGCTCTCGCGGATTTGGCAAGAGCCGTAACTGGATGGCAACGTTGAACACCAATGGTGCCTTCAACATGGGCCGCAAACAGAAGTTTATTGATTTCGTACTGTCGGTCAATTACATTCAATCGAAAGTGCAAAATGCCAACAGCTATATTACGCAGTATTTTGTAAATCCTTCAATCAATAAGAGCTACAATACAAACGATTGCTACTACCGCACGCTATGGGGAAATTTTGAACTGAAGCATAAGGTGGTTTTCTCGCCGCTCGTCAGTTTGGATTTGAGTAATAATCTGTCTTTTTACAATGGCAAGAGTCATGATTATATGTATCACCCCGACTCGTTGATGCTTCCTTCGAAGGCCGAATCCCTGCTGGCTACCTTTGATTCCAAAAATTCATACAACGACCATAAAAAAAAGGTGCAGGATGCCTTGAATGCGCGACTGACCGTAAAAAGACAAACGCACAGAGAGAGTTACGACGCATTTATCGCAGGGTTCAATATGCCTGTATTGAAGGAGGAATTGGATTACCAGAGAGGGCAGATTGACACGCTGGCCCGGGCTACCACCCTGTATTGCAACCCTTATGCCTCATTTATGTACTACTGGAAGGATATGCGTAACAGGGTATCGTTCGACGCAAGTTATACAGCAAGTTCACCCGACCTGAATGACAAAATCAATTACCGCGACGACAGCAACCCACTCGTAGTGCGGCTGGGTAACCCCGAGATACATGGCAGGGCTTACAGCAAGTTGCAGGTCAATTACCGATTCACGAATTTCCTCGGTCATGAATTCAGTGCCGGCACGAGTTTCAAGTATGGACACCGTGACATTGCACAGTCAACAAGCTACAATCCGCAAAGCGGTGTCTACACTTACCAGCCGATGAATGTGCGCGGTGCCTACGAAGCTTCGGGTGGGATCGGGTATAGCTTGGAAAAGCCGGAAAGCAGCTGGCGGTTCCGTGTCGGCAGCAATGTGCGTTACCATCACTCGGTGGATCATGCCATGCTTTCGGGCGAAACGGCAAGTCATCGGAATGTGGTCAACACCTGGACGCAGGGCAATAACATCTATTTGAGATACGGGAAAAAAGGATTTGAAGTGAGCCTTCAGGGCGATATGACGTGGCGCCGCTCGACAGGACAGATGCGCGATTTCACTACGCTCAATGTGTTTGACTACAAGTATGGACTGAATGTCTTTTACACCATACCCCGCCTCAAAACAACGCTTCGCGCAGATGCCACCATGTATTCGCGCCGGGGCTATGCCAGCCAATCGCTTAATACCGACGATTTTGTGATGAACGCCTCGATTAGTCAACCTTTCTTCAAAGGCCGCCTGCTAATCAACATCGAGGCTTATGACATTTTACACCAACTTTCTTCAACAACGTATGAGGTTAATGCGCAGGGACGAACGGAAACGTGGTATCGCACGCTGCCTAATTATGTAATGCTTCATATCGTGTATCGCTGGAGTAAAAATCCCAAGAAACTTTAAGCAAATCTGTGTGACATGTTGATTCATTCTTTTCCGCATTATCTGCAGCAAGAGTCGGCCGATTGCGGCCCCTCTTGCTTGCGGATGATTGCTAAATATTATGGTAAAGCGTATTCAGCAGAAATGCTGCGCAAACGTTGTTTTATTTCGCGCGAGGGAGTGTCGATGCTTGGCATCAGTGACGCTGCCGAATCCATAGGTTTCAGAACGGTTGGTGTACAGATATCCTTTCAGCAACTTGCCGAAGATGCTTTGTTTCCTTGCATTCTTCATTGGAATCAAAACCATTTTGTGGTTTGTTATGGTGTGGATAAGTGCAGACGGAGAGGCAAGACTGTTTACAAAATACGCATTGCAGACCCCGCCACACAGCGCGTGACCTTATCAAGAGAAGAATTTGAAAAATGTTGGCTCAGTTCAAGAAATAGCAAGGACGAAACCGGTGTGGCACTGCTGCTTGAACCTACCCCTGATTTTGGTAAGGTGGAAGATGATTTTCACCAGACGAAAAAAAGCATTGTATCTTTTGCCCGGTACTTGCTGCCTTTTAAATCGCTCGGTTTGCAGCTCGTTATGGGCTTGATAGCCGGAAGCATCATCCAGCTTATTCTGCCGTTCCTCTCACAGGCTATGGTGGATAAGGGTATCAATGGAAAAAATCTGAACCTGATTACGCTAATACTGATTGCTCAGCTCTCGATATTCATAGCCCAATTAGTGATAGGCTACATTCGGAGTTGGATCATGCTGCATATCAACACGCGCATTGACATCAGCCTGATTTCCGACTTTCTGATCAAACTGATGAATATGCCCCTTCACTTCTTTGATACCAAGCGTACGGGCGACATCCTTCAGCGTATCGGCGATCATGGCCGCATTAAGTCGTTCTTGCTCAGTAATTCGATGAACATTGTGTTTTCACTATTCAATTTCATCGTATTCATGGGAATTCTGGCATATTATAACCTAACGATTTTAGCTATATTTATAGTCGGCAATACGCTTTATCTCATTTGGGTGCTTTCATTCATGCATTATCGTCGGGAACTCGACATCAAGCGTTTTTACCAATCGTCCATTGAGCAAAGCCGCCTTATACAAATGGTGCAGGGAATGCAGGATATCAAGCTCAATAATTGCGAGAAACAGAAACGATGGGAATGGGAGCGCATACAGATGCATTTGTTCCGAATCAGCGTGAAAGGCTTGAAGGTAGGACAGATTCAGCAGTCGGGGTCGGTGCTTTTTACGCAGTCAACCCATATTATTATTTCGTTCATTGCTGCCAAATCGGTGGTCGATGGTCAGATGACACTGGGTATGATGATGGCACTTACCTATATTATCGGTCAGGTGTCGGCTCCTATAGGTGAGTTTATCGGCTTTGCCCAATCGCTGCAAGATGCGCGTATCAGTTTGGAACGACTGAATGAAATTCATGCGCAAGACGATGAGGAAAAAGATATTGACCAAAAGCTATCGGTTCTTCCGACAGACCGTTCGATTCATATCTGTAATCTTTCGTTCAGCTACAGTGGGGCGGCCCGCGACTATGCACTGCGAAATATTGATATAGACATTCCCGGCCAAAAAGTTACTGCGATTGTAGGGGAAAGCGGTTGTGGCAAAACTACGCTACTAAAGCTTATTCAAGGTTTTTATTTACCGAGTGAAGGCTGTGTGAAAGTTGGCGATGTGAACCTGAATCTGATCAACTCCCATTTGTGGCGGAAGTCAACCGGGTCGGTGATGCAGGAGAGTTTTATATTTTCAGACACCATTGCCAACAACATTGCCCTAAGTACCGACGATGTAGACGTTGCGCGGATGCTTCATGCCGCACAAATGGCCAATATTTCAGATTTCATTGCATCGCTACCCTTAGGTTACAATACACGTATCGGCATGGAGGGAAATGGCATCAGTGCCGGACAGCGTCAGCGCATTTTGCTGGCACGGGCTATATACAAAGACCCGGAATTTATGTTCTTTGACGAGGCGACAAATTCGCTGGATGCCACGAATGAACGCATTATTATGAATAACCTGAGAAAATGCTACGAAGGTAAAACCGTAATAATCAGTGCACACCGCTTGAGCACAATCAAGGATGCCGACCAAATCATTGTGCTTCATCAGGGAAAAGTAGTGGAACAAGGTACGCATGAGGAACTTCTTCAAGCCCGTGGATATTACTTTAAACTTGTGGAAAATCAAATGAATACCAATACTTTATAAAGTCTGCAATTATGGCTACAGATAAAAGTAATGACATCGTTCAGCTTCGCACCCCCGAGGTGCAGGAACTCATCGGGCATATTCCGGGCGGGTTCATGCGTTATGGTATAGGCTTGATTTTGGCTTTATTGATAGCCGTTCTTTGCGTGTGCAATTACATTCCCTATAGCGACGAACAAACTTTGTCGATGCGTGTACTACCCAATGTACAAACAGTCAGCATTTATTCTCCTTGTGAAGGCAGTATCAACCGATGTTATGTGAAAGAAGGTTCGCACGCTGATATCGGGGATACTTTGCTCACAATCCGCACAAACGAGACTCTTCATACATTGAAGGCTTCCGAATCGGGGTATGTGGAATTTTGCAGCTTTTGTGTGAGCAATGAGTGTGTCAGAAAAGGGCAACCACTCTTCGAACTTTACGAACAGCAGGTTTCACCACGCCCTCTTCAAGCTATTGCCGACACTTTACCACGATCTGTAACTGACGACCAATTACGAAGCATAGATGTAAGGCTGAACGGACGATTTGTGCCATTTAAATTGGTAAAGATTATCGAGGATAAAGTAACCGGGCATAAGCAAGCATTGTTTCAATCGGAATCATGTACAAAAGTGATACAACAAACCAAAGTTTCTGGCATAGTTACCATACATGAAGGTGTGCTGTTAGACAAGTTAATCCAAATTCGACGAAAGTAGGTTGAATGAATCACGAAGATTTGGCATTTTATAGCATGAATTTCAATAGAAATGCTGTAGCCGAAGCAATACGCTACAAGGAGCGAACGTAGGGTTTGCGGAAGAAGCAGTGTGTATTGTTGAACCTATAAAGTATTTTCAACCATGAAATTTCGGTAAAGAGTATGGCTTCGCTTTCGCGCGAAGAAATGGCTCGACTTACAGGTGGCGACTTTACAGTCTACGATTGTAAGGAAGGCAACGATGGTAAATATTGTGCGATATCTTTTTCGGGCGATACTGTTACCCTTGGTATTTGCAAGGTTTATTGCACTACTACTGTTGACGGTTGTGAGCTACCCACGCCTAAAGGCATGAGCTTCGGAGACTGATGTCTCCTCTCTTT
>ERZ894177.1115-NODE-1115-length-12799-cov-5.48321_pt1 | contig 12799 bp, 6 predicted proteins | sample MGYA00380277_ERZ894177 | MGnify/ENA primary metagenome ERZ894177 (study PRJEB32331, sample SAMN06328428) | human gut metagenome | biome: human gut microbiome; feature: stool | host: Homo sapiens | collected 2014-06-03 ... | reverse complement strand
GATGTGAATAACGGACGTGTGGTAAAGGGTGTTAATTTCGTAAATTTAAGGGATGCAGGAGATCCGGTTGAGATCGCAGCGGCTTATGATAAGGCGGGGGCAGATGAACTGGTATTTCTCGATATCACAGCAACCTCAGATGCCAGAGAGACGGTCGTGGATATGGTGCGCAAAGTGGCAGAAAAAGTGTTTATTCCATTTACTGTAGGCGGCGGTATCCGTACTGTGGATGATTTCAAGGCATTACTCCGTGAGGGTGCGGACAAGATATCGATTAATTCTTCTGCAATCAACCGTCCGGAACTCATCAGTGAGGCGGCAGATAAGTTTGGCAGCCAGTGTGTGGTGGTAGCGATCGATGCAAGAAAGCGTGCAGACGGTTCGGGCTGGAATATTTACAAGAACGGTGGACGTATTGATGTCGGAATTGATGCTGTGGAATGGGCAATGAAAGCGGACCGGCTTGGCGCAGGAGAAATTCTTCTGACCAGTATGGATTGTGATGGAACCAAGGCAGGTTATGATCTTGAACTGACCCGTATGATCGCAGAAAATGTTTCTATTCCGGTGATCGCTTCCGGTGGAGCGGGGACGAAAGAGCATTTTTACGATGCGCTGACGGAGGGAAAAGCGGATGCAGCGCTTGCTGCTTCTTTATTCCATTACAAAGAACTTGAGATCTGTGATCTGAAAGATTATCTGGCAGAACGCGGTGTCTCTGTCAGAAGATAATAAGAGGGTAAATATCATGGCAATGATTACGAATGACTGGCTCCCGGCAATTCAGGGAGAGTTTAAAAAGCCATATTACAGGGAACTATTTCAATTTGTAAAAGAAGAATACAGCAGGGCGGTCATTTATCCGCCGGCAGATGATATCTTCAATGCGATGCATTTTACACCACTTAGCGAGGTAAAAGTACTGATCTTAGGACAGGATCCGTATCACAATGAGAATCAGGCACATGGTCTGAGCTTTTCCGTACTGCCATCACAGAAGGAGATCCCGCCATCTCTGCAGAATATTTACAAAGAGCTTCAGGATGATCTGGGATGCTATATTCCGAACAACGGATATTTAAAAAAATGGGCGGATCAGGGCGTACTGCTTTTAAACACGGTGCTGACTGTCCGTGCACATCAGGCGAATTCCCATCAGGGAAGAGGCTGGGAGCAGTTTACGGATGCAATCATACAGGCAGTCAATGCACAGGACCGGCCAATCGTATATATGTTGTGGGGAAGACCGGCACAGAGCAAGATACCGATGCTGACAAATCCGAAGCATCTGATTTTAAAAGCGCCACATCCAAGCCCACTTTCTGCATACAGAGGTTTTTTTGGATGCAGACATTTCAGTCAGGCAAATGATTTCTTAAAAGCAAATGGGATCGAGCCGATCGACTGGCAGATCGAAAACCTGTAAGTTCCCATAAATGAGGAGTGCCCAGACACCTTTCGGCGCCCGGGCTATTATGAAAAAAATTTATCAAGTATATTATAACAAGTTGTCTAAGTATTTTTTAACTGTATTTAGTATATCAATCATATATGAACAAAGTGTGAATAATAAATTAACAATTTTTCAGTAATTTAAAACAAAAAAACAGAAAAAAATACAAAAAAATTGGTTAGGTTATCCATACACCTGAAAAGACGGTTTTACCTGTGGAAAATGCTTGAAAATATAAAGAGAACGGCCTAAAATGACGATATAAAAGAAAACAGGGATGTTTGATTCATAACGAACAGGTTATTGTATTATTTCAAAGGAGTGAGATATATGGCAACAATTTCTGGCTATAATTCATATTCAATGGGAGTTTTGTTTTCTGGTCTAAACACTACATCATCTAAGAATTCATTGTTTTCGAACAGTATGTCAGGAAGTGATATACTTGGAATCAATTACAGTGACTGGGCAACAATCAGATCGGGCAGCTATTTTAAATTGTTAAATGCGTATTATGGGAAAGGTGGACAGGTCAGTGATTCAGACGATACAACATCTTCCTCAACGTCAACATCCAAAGACAGCACCAGGACACTCGCTGTGATTGAGAGTGATGCGAAGAGTGTGGAGAAGTCGGTTGCAGCTCTTCAGGAAACAGGGGATAAATCCTTGTTTAACGAAGTGACAAAGACAGATGAAAATGGAAACAAGACAACCGGTTATGATACGGATGCTATCTATAAAGCTGTTAAAAACTTTACAGACAGCTATAATAGTCTGATCGATGAAGTGGGTAATTCCAATACAAAGAGTATTTTAAGAGCCGGTGCCAGCATGGTGAATGTGACAGAGGCAAACCGTAAATCACTTTCTGATATCGGTATTTCCATAGGTGCAGACAACAAGCTTACCATTGATGAAGAGAAGTTTAAGAAGGCTGATATGAGTAAGGTAAAGGCAATGTTTGCAGACAACAGCTACTATGGAACAGAAGTGAAACGACAGGCAGGCCGTGCAGAGTCTTATGCAAAGAGTGAGGCCGCAAAGGCGAATACCTATCAGAAATCAGGTTCTTATACCTATAATTACAGAACAGGCGAACTTTATAACTCTACGATCTGATCGCAGAGCTGCAGAAAAATATGTTGCTGTTTTTCATACATTTTGAAAGCGGACAGCAGCGGTCATACTGGTATGATGTGATCCGGACGGTGGAAGGATTATATCACAACAATCATTTATGAGAAACTCGGATTGGGTTTCTCATAAATTTTGCAAAAAAATAATCAGCGCACCGGAAAAAAAGATTGCACAATGGGGCGATGTATGGTCAAATAATAGATAGTGTAAAAATGGATGTTGACATCTGGCAGAATAGAAAATATTTGAGATAGATGAAATGGAGAAAAGAATGGCAGCAAAGAAAGTAGTAGTCGGTATGTCAGGCGGTGTGGATTCCTCTGTGGCAGCATACCTTTTGAAGGAACAGGGATATGATGTGATCGGTGTGACCATGCAGATCTGGCAGGATGAGGATGAATTTGTGCAGGAGGAGAGTGGCGGATGCTGTGGCCTTTCGGCAGTGGATGATGCCAGAAGAGTGGCAGACCGTCTTGGAATTCCTTATTACGTCATGAATTTCAAACAGGAATTTAAAAAAAATGTCATGGATTATTTTACTGCGGAATATTTAAAAGGCAGGACGCCAAATCCGTGTATTGCATGCAACCGTTATGTAAAATGGGAAGCATTGTTAAATCGGAGTCTTGCGATTGGTGCGGATTATATTGCAACCGGGCACTATGCGAGGATCGAGCAGCTTTCCAATGGAAGATATGCAATTAAAAATTCCGTGACAGCAGCCAAAGATCAGACGTATGCACTTTACAATCTGACACAGGAACAGTTGTCACACACATTGATGCCGGTCGGTGCCTATCATAAAGATGAGATCCGTAAGATTGCAGAGGAGATCGGTCTTATGGTTGCACATAAAAAAGACAGTCAGGAGATCTGCTTTATCTCTGACAATGATTATGCCGGATTTATTGACCGGGAATGCGGCGATCAGGTACCACCTCCGGGAAATTTTGTTCTGACAGACGGAACTGTAGTCGGAAAACATAAAGGGATTACGCATTATACGATCGGACAGAGAAAGGGACTCGGAATTGCATTCGGGCATCCGGTATTTGTCACGGAGATACGGCCGGAGACAAATGAGGTCGTACTTGGTGAGAACAGAGATGTATTTACTTATGAACTGGATGCAGATCATATTAATTTTATGTCGATCCCGGATATTCAGGATGAGATGCTTTTGAAGGCAAAAATCCGTTATTCCCACAGCGGAAGTATGTGCAAGGTGACAAGAACCGGAGAAGATACGATACACTGTGAATTTTTAGAGCCGGTGCGTGCGGTGACACCTGGACAGGCAGTCGTATTATATGATGGAGAATATGTTGCCGGAGGCGGCACGATCCTTTAGAAAAGCGATATGACGGAAAGCCGCTGGATGATAAAAAAGACAGCAGATTACACAAGATAAAAATGATGTGAAAAGGAAAGGAACTGGCAGCAATGACAAGAGAAGCGTTTAGGGAGCTGGTAAAAAAAGGCCCGGTACTGCTTGATGGTGCAACAGGAACGAATTTACAGAAGGCAGGAATGCCGGTCGGAGTATGTCCGGAGCAGTGGATCCTGGAAAATTCAGAAGTGTTGATCGATCTGCAGAAACAGTATGTAGAGGCCGGAACCGATATTTTATTTGCGCCGACCTTTACCGCGAGCAGAATAAAATTAAAAGAATATGGTTTGGAAGATCATTTAGAGGAGATGAACCGCAAGCTTGTCGCACTCTCAAAAGAGGCTGCAAAGGGTACAAATGCGCTGGTTGCCGGAGATCTTACCATGACAGGAGAACAGCTTTATCCGTTGGGAGATCTGATGTTTGAGGATCTGGTGGATGTTTATAAAGAGCAGGCGAAAATTATTGCGGATGCCGGAGCAGATCTTTTTGTGGTTGAAACGATGATGAGTCTGCAGGAATGCCGTGCGGCTGTGCTGGCAATCCGTGAAGTATGTGACCTGCCAGTCATGGTTTCATTGACTTATAATGAAGACGGAAGAACACTGTATGGAACAGATCCGGTGACAGCGGTTGTTGTGATGCAGAGCCTTGGTGCGGATGCGGTCGGAATGAACTGTTCGACCGGACCGGAGGCAATGTTAGAGCCGATCGCGAAGATGGCAGAGTATGCAGCGATACCACTTCTCGCAAAACCAAATGCCGGAATGCCGGAGCTGATCGATGGTCAGACCGTCTTTAATGTAGAGCCGGAAGAATTTGCCGAAGTCGGGAAAAAACTGGTCGAAGAGGGTGCTGCCATCATTGGAGGATGCTGTGGAACAACACCGGAGCACATCCGTGCTTTAAAGGAGGCAGTAAAAGGTATCCCGGTCAAAGCACCGCTTCAGACGAAGAGAAGAATGCTGACTTCAGAGCGTAAGTCTGTAGAGATCACGCTTGATGGACGTTTTATGGTCATTGGAGAACGTATTAACCCGACCGGAAAGAAAAAGCTGCAGGCAGAGTTAAAAGAGGGTTCCTTAAATCTTGTCCGTACCATGGCATTAGAACAGGAGGAAAATGGAGCATCGATCCTTGACATCAATATGGGTATGAACGGTATAGATGAAAAAGAGATGATGCTGCGTACCATTTACGAAGTGACTTCGACGGTGGATTGTCCGCTTTGCATTGATTCCAGCCATGTGGATATTATTGAGGCCGCGCTCCGCATCTATCCGGGACGTGCACTCATCAATTCGATTTCACTGGAAAAAGAAAAGTTTGAAAAACTGCTTCCGATTGCAAAGAAGTACGGGGCAATGTTTATCCTGCTTCCACTCTCGGATGAGGGGCTGCCAAAAGATTCTGCTGAGAAACATGGCATTATCCGCACGATCATGGATGAGGCGGTGCGGATCGGCATGGCAAAAGAAGATATCATTGTGGATGGACTGGTTGCCACGATCGGAGCAAATCCGAATGCTGCGTTAGAGTGTTTTGAGACATTTTCCTATTGCAAAAATGAACTGGAACTGCCGACAGCATGCGGACTTTCTAATATTTCATTTGGACTGCCGGAACGTACTTACGTCAATACGGCTTTTCTTACAATGGCGATCGCAAATGGTCTTACGATGGCGATTGCAAATCCGTCACAGGAACTTCTGATGAATGCCGCATTTGCGTCGGATATGCTGTTGAATAAGAAAGAAAGCGACATCCGTTATATTGAGCGTATGAATTTTCTGTCAGAAAAATATGCCGGTATGGAACGTGTCATGGTTCAGAAAACACCTGCAGGTACATCTGCGGCTGGCGGCGAAATCAGGAAAGAGAGTACGGGAAGCGGCGTATTTCAGGTAGTTTTAAAGGGAAACAAAGAACATGTATTAGAAGAAGTAAAAAAGATGCTGGATGGCGGAGCCAAACCGGATGAGATTATCAATGAGCATCTGATCGCTGCGATCAATGAAGTAGGAGAATTATTTGATAAAAAGAAATATTTCCTGCCACAGCTGATTTCTTCCGCTAATACGATGAAACTTGCAATCGAGTACTTAGAGCCGATGTTAGAACGCAGTAATACAGAGGCAATGGCTACGATCGTTGTTGCGACAGTTGAGGGCGATATCCATGATATCGGAAAAAATCTTGTTGTTCTGATGTTGAAGAATTACGGTTATCATGTGATCGACCTTGGCAAGGATGTTCCGGCAGATGTGATCGTGGATACCGCAATGAATGAAGGTGCGAAGGTGATCGGACTTTCCGCACTGATGACGACCACAATGATGCGGATGAAAGACGTTGTGGAGCTGGCAAAAGAAAAAGGCTGTACGGCGAAGATTGTAATTGGAGGAGCGGCGATCACGGAGAGTTTTTCGGATGAGATCGGAGCAGATGGCTATTCGAAAGATGCAGCGGAATGTGTGAAACTGGTCGAACGCTTACTGGAATAAGACACTTTTAGTATAGCATAACATGTAAAACGAGTCTTGTAGCTTGTTTTACATGAAGTGCCAGTATAGAAAGCTGGATGTGTTGTTATGTTTTTGAAATTTTTAGGAAAATATGAAAAAAAGTGTTGACTTTCATCTTCTGTAATAGTATACTTTAGAAGTCGGTTGCAAAAAGCAAAGGACAAAAATGGGATCTTAGCTCAGCTGGGAGAGCATCTGCCTTACAAGCAGAGGGTCATAGGTTCGAGCCCTATAGGTCCCATTACATCAGAAGTTCTGATGACAATTTAATATGGCGGAATAGCTCAGTTGGCTAGAGCATACGGTTCATACCCGTAGTGTCGAGAGTTCGAATCTCCCTTCCGCTACTTCAAGACCTCAGAGATTCTGAGGTCTTTTGTTGTATACCGGCAAAATTTTTTATATAATAAGTTTATGATACGAATCCTATACAGGCAGAATTCAATTTTACTTTTAAAGATGCAGGAGAGGAGAACTATGAAACAAAAATATAAGAAGCTGGCATTTTTCATATTATTACTAAGTATGCTTACCGGCTGTATGTTATTGAGTGGCTGTACGGAAAATACAGAAAATGGATCACAGAGCAGCTATATTGTAGATTCGGATGAGCTGCAGGATACAGAAAATCAGATGGAATTCGTACCGGGTTCTATGAAAGGTTCAAAACAGGAGGAAACGTCGGAAAACGAAGAACAGGGTCAGACAGAGCAAAGTCGTCAGACTGTCGCGGAAGAAAATGATGCGGAGCAGGTAAAGACGGCAGGTAATCTGGAAGTACATTTTATAGATGTGGGACAGGGGGATGCGACTCTGATCAAATGTGATGGTCATTCTATGCTGATCGATGCGGGAAATAATGATAAAGGTACACTTGTACAGAATTATCTGCAGCATCAGGGAGTGGAGACTCTTGACTATGTGATCGGCACGCACCCGGATGCAGACCACATCGGAGGAATGGATGTCGTTCTTTATAAATTTGACTGTAAGACGATCATCATGCCGGATGTTGCAAATAACACGCGCACTTATGATGATGTTGTGCAGACGATGAAAAATAAGGGATATAAGACCACTTATCCGGTTGTCGGGGAGACATACACGATCGGTGGAGCAGCATTTACGATCATTGCCCCAAACAAAGAGTATGGAAATGATATGAATTCCTGGTCGGTCGGCGTCCTTTTACAGAATGGAAACCACCGGTTTTTGTTTACCGGGGATGCGGAAGAGGGAGCAGAACAGGATATCCTGCAGAATGGCATCGATATCTCGGCGGATGTCTATAAGGTTGCACACCATGGAAGCAATACGGCAACATCCCAGGCATTTCTTGATGCAGTACATCCGACGTATGCGGTAATCAGTGCTGGGGAAGGCAATTCTTATGGACATCCGCATGCGGAAGTATTAAACAGACTCCGTGCAGCCGGAGTATCTGTTTTCCGCACGGATGAGCAGGGAACGATCGTTGCCGCGTCAGACGGAACAACACTTACCTGGAATATGTCTCCATCAGAGAGCTGGCAGGCAGGGGAAGCAAAAAAGAGTCAGGACACAGATAAAAGTGAAAAGTCAACTGACAGTCAGAACAATGCAGAAACAGATGCAGCCGTAAGTAATCCGACAGACCAGACGGATGGAAATTCGGATGTGATCGTTCACATCACGAAAACGGGAGAAAAATATCACTCTGCCGGATGTCAGTATTTAAGAAAAAGTGATATTGAAGTGACATTATCAGAGGCAAAAGCAAGAGGACTTACACCGTGTTCAAAGTGTAATCCACCACAGTAAAAATATTAATAGAAGGGAAAAGAAAAATATGCGCGTAGGAATGGGATATGATGTTCATAAATTAGTGGAGGGCAGGGACCTGATCATTGGAGGGGTAAAGATCCCACATACATTAGGACTTTTGGGACACTCGGATGCAGATGTATTGCTTCATGCCATCATGGATGCACTGCTCGGAGCAGCAGCACTTGGAGATATCGGAAAGCATTTTCCGGATACAGATCCGAAATATGAAGGAATTTCAAGCATGAAGCTGTTGGAACATGTGGCAGAACTGATCGCAGAAAAAGGGTATATTGTGGAAAATATCGATGCGACGATCATCGCACAGAAACCAAAGATGCGTCCACATATCGAACAGATGGAGAAGAATATTGCAGCAGCACTTAAAATATCAGAAGACCAGATCAATGTGAAAGCGACCACAGAAGAGGGACTGGGATTTACCGGAACGGAACAGGGAATCTCTGCGCAGGCAATCTGTGCACTGACAACGATCTATGAGAGCAGTGTCAGCGTGGCGGATTCTGCAGGAGGCTGTGCGGGCTGTCCCGGACGTGCCTGTGGAAGATAAAAGTATAAATAAAATATAAAATGTATTGACACGATCATAAAAATAAGATATGATAAACCATATTTTGGCGAATTGAAATGAGACTCAGATATATTTTTTGTAAGGACATCAGTGGATATTCAAAACAAGGATATATATTGGGTCTTTTTATGTACAAAAGAAGGGAAAATGAGTATATGAAAAAAAGGACGATACGTTTCTGTTGTGGAGTTATGGCTGCGGGCCTGCTGATCTGTGGCATACCGTCTGGGGGAGCAGAGAGAGTAACCCAAAATCATTTGCTGTGGAATGTGGCTGCGGCGGCTGAGACAGCAGTTACAGTGTCGAATGAGAATGAGTTTCTGTCGGCACTTGCACAAAAGCAGAAGAATATTGTTGTAACTGGAAGTTTTTCCGTCAGAGGTCAGGCAGAAGCGAGCGGACAGATGATGCCTGTTGAGATACCAGACGGGACAGTGATTACTGGAAATAATACAGGAAGTATTACGTTCAGCGGACCAATCCAGATCATGGGAGACGGTGTTGTGATCCGGGATATCCAGATTGGTTTTATCTCTACCAATAGTATGAATTCTGTGCCGCATCGTGAGATTTTTCTTGCAGGGCACAGCCTTACACTGGATAATGTAAAAACATATTTGCCGGGAGGAGGGGACGCCAGCCTGGGTGGTTTTGGCGGCACAGAAAAAGAACTTCTTCCAACCATCTATGCAGGAGGATATCACAGTAATACAGCGGTGGGGACGAAAGCGTCACTCACAGTTGTAAATGCAAACAGTGATACAATGTTCCAGAATATCTATATGGGACATAAAGCGTCAGCAGGTGAGAGGACTGCCTATACGGGGAGTGTGGAGTTAAATCTGGACGCAGATGCAAAAGTGCGGGATATTATTTCGGCAGAGGACACAACATCTGCATCACTTGTTTTTTCAGGTGGACAAAATGGAACGGATGAGATCAGCATTTCAGGGATCAAAGGAAATGCCAACACGGTGTTGACTGTAAAAAATTGTGCTGTGTCAGGTGTCGTTACAACAGGGATTAAAGATATTGTTTTAGAGGCAGGAGGAAGACTGCAGCCGAAAGATGAAACAGCGCAGTTAAACAATATTACACTGAAAAACGGTGGTTGTCTGGATCTTACAAAAATAATAGATGCTCAGGTAAAGGGCAATTTCACAAGTGGTGGCAGTGCGGCAAAGGGAAAGCTTGTTCTTGATCAAAATGGATACGTTCAGATCAATGGACAGGTAAGCGGTGTTACACAGTTTCAGGTGGGAAGTCATGCTATATCTGGTAATCTTTTAAATGAGCATACCTATATCATAGCAGAGAACGGAACAGCAGGAAATTTTGTGTTATCAGATAAAGATATCAATAACAACTATAGCCTGGTCTGCAAAAATGGGATATGGACAGCGTATCGCAATTATGTACCGGAGAAACGTGAACTTGAAAGTATCGAGATAAAATCCTGCCCGAAAAATGTTTACACCGGTAATATTCCGGCAGACATTACAGATAAAACTGATGATGCGCCATATCTGGATGTGATATGGAAGGATCAGTATGGAGAAGATTACACGTTTGATGAAGTTGCAAATGAATATGATGGCTATGGATTTTATAATCATATGATACTAATCCGCTCTGATGACTGGAATAGTGATGATGAAGAAATTCAACAGAAAATGGACTGGGGAAACCCAATCTATCTGGATGTGGATAAAAATGAGTCAGACCGCTATTATCTGATTGCATATGGTGAAGTGAAAACAGGAAAATACACCTTATTATTATGTTCGGAGCCGTTTGATGATCTTGATACTGTGGCAGATGTAAAAGCACTGAAAGATACCGTGTTGGCGGAAAAGGAAATAATATTCACAGATGAACCAGGTGTATCACATCAGCATGTGGAGGGCGAGCCGGTAAAAGAAAACGAGATAGCTGCGACCTGTACCCAAAAAGGAAGCTATGATAAGGTAGTTTATTGTAAGGATAAAGATTGCGGGGAAGAGCTTTCCCGTGAGAACATAACGGTTCCGGCATCAGGACACAAAAAAGGAGAGCCGGTCACTGAAAATCGCGTGGAAGCGAAAGTGGGTGTGGAAGGAAGCTATGAAAAAGTAATGTATTGCACCACATGTCATGAGGAGTTAAGCAGAGAAAAAATAGTGATTCCAGCCCTGAAAGAGCCGGACACAGAAGAGCCGGGAACAGAGACACCGGCACCGGAACCGGATACAGAAGAGCCGGGAACAGAGACACCGGAGCCGGACACAGAGAAACCGGTGCACAAACACAGTTATGTGTTGAAAAAAACGACAGAGGCAACCTGCATGAAAGAGGGAGAAAAAATTTATTCCTGTGCATGTGGGGACAGTTATACAGAAAAAATTGCAAAGAAGTCCCATACACCGGAGAAAAAACTGACACCTGCAAAACCGGGCAGCAATGGAAAGAATGTGACCATGTGCAGCTTGTGCAAAACAGTATTGAAACAGGTGAAAATCAATGCACCAAAGACGGTAAAATTGTCGAAAGATCATTACAGTTATGATGGAAAAGCGAAAAAACCTGCCATCAAAGTGACGGATAATAAGGGAAAAGTGATTTCAGGCAGCTTTTATAAAGTCTCGTATCAGAATAATAAAAAAGTCGGAAAAGCAACAGTGACCGTGAAGTTTCAGGGAAATTATTCGGGAATACTGAAAAAGACATTTGAAATCTGTCCAAAGGGAACTTCTATTTCAAGTGTAAAATCCGGGAAAAAATCCATGACTGTGAAATGGAAGAAACAGGCATCACAGACGAGCGGCTATGAGATAGTATATACAGCAGATGCATCGTTTGGCAAAAAAAATACGAAGACGGCTGTGATCAAAAGTAATAAGACGACAGTTAAAGAAATCAAAGGATTAAAACCGGGAAAGAAATATTATGTAAAAGTACGTACATATAAAGAAGTAAAGTCCGGTACAAAAAAAGTGAGGATCTACTCAGACTGGTCAAAGAAAAAAGCAGTTCAGATAAAAAAATAGTTCAGATAAAGAAACCGGATGAAAGAAAAACAATGGTCAGATGAATGATAAGTAACATCTGACCGTTGTTTTTTTACAGGGTTTGATGTTTTTTGATACGTCCTTTTATGCTTTCCACATCAATCGGTTCAAAAATGAGATCATTGATCAGATCAGATAATATGGCATTTCGAATCTGAGTCAGATTACCCTCTTTGCAGATTGCGATAATGGGAGTTGACGAAGCCCAGGACTCATGACTTAATTCATCCCACAATTGCCTGCCATCATCTCCGGTTTCGGATACATCTATGAAAACGGCAGGAACATGGTTATTTTTATCCATAATGGCATAGCGTATTTCCGTAACGGAAGATACTTTTATGAGTCTGTCCGGGTAAGAATATGCAAATTTTAAAGTGGAAGCAACATTTCTGGAATGTGTATATAATAAAATATTTTTCATGGCAGTGTCTGGTTTCTGTGCAGAAACACCATACTCGGAAAAACATTGTTTCCCGGATTTTTTTGAATTCCCAAGTGCAGTGTCTGCTTTCTGAAAAAGTGTTGTGTAGGAAGTTTCATAAGGCTCTGTGAATGCAATACCGATACTGATCGTAACGTTTTCAGGAATGGATAAAGCTTCTTTATCTAAAATTGCATCTAAAAGTTCCTGTGCTTTTTCATAGACAGCCTGTCTGGAGGCTATATCCCGCATAAAAGCAACAAATTCGTCTCCGCCGATGCGTCCGATAATGTCGGAACCGGAAAAATGAGATGCAAGAATACCGGCTACGACAGAGATTGTATGATCGCCCATTTTATGCCCAAAGATGTCATTGACAGCTTTGAAATTGTCGATATCTATGGCAAACAATGCATGTAATTCTT
>ERZ894177.1087-NODE-1087-length-13065-cov-26.1398_pt1 | contig 13065 bp, 17 predicted proteins | sample MGYA00380277_ERZ894177 | MGnify/ENA primary metagenome ERZ894177 (study PRJEB32331, sample SAMN06328428) | human gut metagenome | biome: human gut microbiome; feature: stool | host: Homo sapiens | collected 2014-06-03 ... | reverse complement strand
GAGAGTCTGCGGCTATGCGAAAGTCCTCGACAATGCGAAAGTCTACGGCAATGCGGAAGTCCTCGGCAATGCGAGAGTCTGCGGAAAAGCGGTAATTAAGAGTAAATCTGACTATATCGTGTTCAAAAATTGGTGGAGCAGTGGAAGATATTTTACTTGGACACGCTCGAACGATATGTGGTCTGTTGGGTGCTTTTACGGTACGGGTGAGGAACTTATCAAGAAGGCTTATGCTGACAGCGAGGAGAAAGGTCGTGAGTATGAGAGAATTGTGAAATATGTAGAATCAATCAAATCAGAAATAAAATGAAAAAGTACATTATCAAAAACACGGATGGAAGCGAACAGACTGTTATGCGAGCCGTCTACAATTCCCGCAAAGAAGCTGGAGCAAGCATGATGAACTACATCCGCTACCACAACGAAAATTGTGACGCTGACAATTATTTATCACCATTCGACTTTATTCTTGAAGAAGTATATGTTAAAGATGTCAATGAAACCGTTACAGATTTTAATAGTGCAAGAAAGGCACTTGGTGGCAAGCCGAATGCGGACTTTACCGTTGCAAAGAAGATTCTTTCCGGAAACGTTGTCCAACTTGAAGATGTCGCAAGACTTGTGACCGACATCAACCCCAAGCACATTGAAGCATTGATTGCCTTAAACAAGTTGTTCACCATCGCACAGGCATGGAACAAGGAAGATGGATTTGTACCCGATTTCTCGGATTGGGAACAAGACAAGTGGTTTCCTTGGTTCGTGTATGACAAGGATGCTGCGGGGTTCGTGTGCGCGTATACGAATGCCGCGCGTACGCATGCGCTTGCGGCTGTCGGTTCTCGGCTTTGCTTCAAGACATCCGCGCGTGCTAAGCAATTTGGTAAGCAATTTGAAGACCTTTACAACATGGTCTTTTTGTAAGAACTAAAGCAAAAGAAAAATAAGATATTATGAGAAGAATTAACAAAGACGATTGCAGAAATGCAGCAAATAAATTATCAGAAATTGCTTTTGATAAGAAGATAGAGGAAATTGGCGAGGAGTTTAAGGTTATTGGTGATAAGCTGGTAAACGCTTATATTCCGAAACCATTAATAGCTCTATCAAAGGAATATCCAGATTTGTTTATCGACAAGAAATGTATTATTACAGTTCGCACAGAACAAGAAAGATATTGGACAGATACAATCTATGTTCCGTCTAACATCATAAATCCTTTGGGTGAACGTAAGGTATTCTTTATTGACAATAAAACTTACAAGGAATCGAAAAGCCTTGTAGACAAAAAAAGAAATCTATCTAATCGTAAGCAAAAATACAAGGAAGATGTAACAGCAGCACTTTGGGCTTTGAGAACGAAACAAAAGATTGAAGAGAGTTTTCCTGAAGCCTTGCCGTATTTAGATTTTGATGACGGTAAAACTAATTTGCCTGTTCCGAAGTATGAAGAATTAAGAAATTTGTTGAAAAAATAGATAGCAATGTACAGCTTAGATATTGTTGATGATAAACATAACCATGCTTTTATAAATATAGAGGCAAATGAAGAGTATGTTTTGATTTCTGCGTATGAAGATGGAAAAATAGCGAGAAGCCTATTCTACATAGATAAACAACGTTTAGAATCGCTTATAAAAGCACTCTCTGCAGTAAAATTACTATTAAAATGATAAAGCAATACAGGATGTGGCTCCTCCGCCAGCGGAGGCGGAGGGCGCAGAGAAGAAATGAAGAAGTGTGCGCGAGCCTGTCCGTCAGACTTATCGACGGCTCGCTATATATCGCCTACGGATGCACGCTTATCCACAAGTTTTCAATCGACAATTCAGTCGCTGAAGTTATTAACCAGATAAACGAAATAAGGAGGATGAATCTATGATACCATTTCTTTTAATATCCACATTGATTTCCTTTTTAATTCTAATCAGTGCCTGGGTGGATTATTGTCGAATAAAAAAATTAAGGCACGACATTGATGTATTGTCGGAAGAATTAGAGCAATTGAAAAAGAATTAATATAACGAATTTATGAAAAAAGAGATTAAGAGCGTGTTGAAGAAGCTTGCAGACGAAGCTTCTGAATTTCGCGAATGTTTCAAGAAGCCGTTTGTGTATGGCGAATGGATTGTCGCAACGGACGGATATTCTTTGATACGAGTTAAGAAGCAAGGAAACAACGGCGGTTACTCGCCATTAACTAAGCAAATTGATATTGATCACTGTTTTCCCTCTAAGACTTGCAATTGCTTGGTGGACATCGAGCAATTGCGAGAAAAACTGAAGAGCAAAAACTACGCCTATTGGGGAGACCTTTTGACCGTTTGCGAAGAGTGTGGAGGTGTTGGAAAGGTCTGGTATACATACACTGATAGACTTGGAAATGATTATAAGATTACAGGAGTATGTCCAATATGTGACGGAGAGAGTCTTGCTGAACGAACAGGCGTGGTTAAGATTGCCGACGCAATCGTCAAGCCGAAATATCTGCTCCTCTTGTGCGGGTTGGCAAAAGCGACAGACGGAAGAGTTTTATTGCTGAATAGAGGCGGTGCAGAGCGACAACACTTATATTTCAAGATTGGAGAAGACATAGAGATGGTTATAATGCAGGTGTTTCCGTCGGTTGCTCGGCAAGAGGAATTACTTTTTGAATTAAAAATTGATTGAAGAAAATGGAACAGAAACAAGGAACGCCGATAATCGGCACACACAATTCAATGACTTACCTCCGACCGCAGAAGTGGTATGGATGGTTTATGATACCGTTCGCTCGGTGTCAGCGCAAGACAATCGAGGAACAGTGGTACGATGGCGCGCGATGCTTCGACTTGCGCATCCGCTTCACCAAGCAGGGCGAACCCTACTTCGCCCACGGACTCTACGAATGCACACACGAGGTCAAGCCTATCGATGTCTTGGTGCGGTTGGACAGACTGATGATCCGCTACAATCAACCTGCCTTTGTCCGTCTGATTCTCGAAGACCCAGACAAGCAAAACCATAATGTCTTTTACTTCAAGGAGTTCTGCCAAGATTGGAGTAAAGGCAACAAGTTGATACGCCTCTTCGGTGGCAACCGCAAGGGCGATTGGGCGCAGATTGTGGAGTTTGGCTACAAGCCGAACCTTACCCAGTATGTAGGCTCCATGATGGAGGACGCCAGGTGGTACGAGAAGATAATGCCGTTCGCCTATGCGTGGAGGCGCAACAAGAAGAACAAGCAGAACCCACAAGGCGATATTGCCATTTATGATTTTATTTAACATTTATTATTATGACAAAAGAAGAAGTGAGAGCCTATTTGCAGACTTACTGCAATATAGACTTAAAAGAAGAATACTGCACGTTGGAGAATGTACTGAACCTAATTCCTAACGTCCAAGATTCAGAGCAGAGTGAAGAATTAATTAATGAGCATTGTTTTGATTCTTTAGCAGAGAGCAACTGGCTATCGGGTGATTTGATTGTATCAAGAAATAATTATGGAATGTGGTCGCTGGATTGGGATTTTGATGGAATGGTTGGCGTTTTGCCACAGGGCAAAGACCTTATGACCGCTGCACTTAGTATGTGCGAGTTCTGTGTCGTCAACGGAATCAGATTGAACATTAAAAACTTAAAGAATAACATTTAACATTATTAACCTCCCTCTGTTAATTAGGTTAAAGCTCTTGTATCTACGATACTCTCTTCACTATCTTTGTGGTGTCCGAAGGGAGTCAGCCGAAAGGCTGTGGATTTAAACAAAAATCGATTCAGAATTTCTACTATTGTAGATAAAAAACTTTAACACCAGAGGACAACAGGGAGGAAGCATCGGTTTCCTCCCTTTCTTTTTCCCAATGAATATAGCGTACAACATTGACTGCATAGAGTATATGCACACTCTCCCCGATAAGGCTTTTGATTTAGCCATTGTCGATCCTCCTTATGGTCTTAAAGCGAGTGGCGTGGGTATTACGGGAGGCAAGAAGCGTATAAGGGTGTTGAACACAATGCCGATGGAATGGGATATTCCGCCTACGGATGAATATTTCCAGGAGTTGTTCCGCGTGTCGAAGAATCAGATAATTTGCGGTGGGAATTATTTCAATCTTCCTCCTTGCAGATGTTTCATAGTGTGGGACAAGCGACAGCCGTGGAAAAACTTCTCTGCGTGCGAATACTTGTGGACATCGTTCAAGGCGCCAGCGAAACTATTCAGTTATTCTTACAGACAGAAACGTATACACCCAACGCAGAAACCTGTGGCGTTATACGAATATCTCATTAAGACCTTTGCAAAGCAAGGTGACAAGATTCTTGACACGCATTTAGGCAGTGGCTCGTCAAGGATAGCCGCGTATAATCTCGGCTTTGATTTTGTAGGTTGTGAGATAAACAAATCTTTTTTCGATAAACAACAAGAACGATTTATCAACGAATGCCAATGATACTATTTCCTATCAGACTGACGGCAGCGACCGCAAGACGCACTGCTGTAGCTTCGGAGCTGCCACCAAAACCGCTCCAACCTTGCGAGGTCAGAAACCTCGTGCTTAAACCACTCTTCATCGCACTGCTCACGATCCGTGAGGCGGAACGGCTCCGCTATCTGTGCTTCAACTTCAAAACCAACGACAAAGGAGAACTTATCTACAAGCGTGTCAGTTGCGACCTCGGCAACGCAATTCGTGACCTCAATAAGGAATTGACAGGAGGAATGTTCGGTGCGGAACTGCAATTGATGCAGTTCCTCGAATACCGCTTCTTCGAGGACACGAAGAAGGTGTTCTCGCTCCTCCGCCTTAACGTGGAGGAATTTATCCGCTCGCTCAATTATGATGTCGACGATTCCGACATAAACGCACAGAGTGAGGTGGTGCGGTTTCTCTCGCTTATGGCGATTGAGTTTGCCGAGGAATACACAGAACGTCTTGCAGCCGCGTGTGCGGAAGTGCCGCTGAAAATCACTCCGCCAAGCATTAACAACCTCGTAGCGATACAAAAAGCGTGCATCGCCATCGAGGAGAAGAGCGTAGCAGCACAGGTGAACGAAGTGAACAAACGCAAGCGGGCGGCATTGGAGGCTTGCATTGACGCTGCCATTAGAGAGTTGAAGGGTATCAGCGTGGCACAGTCGGACAAGTTCCGCTGCTGCGGAGTGTGCGCCAACTACAGATATGAGGTCGCCGCAAAAGGCAGATGCAAGTGGCCTTCATACAACGCATCGCAGATGCGCCCTGCGTGCAAGAGATTCAAACGTGTAAATGACAAAACGGAGTTGTATAACAACTATTCTGCAAAAGGGGTGAATATTAAGTAAGTGTTTATATATTATATTTATAAAATAAAAAGACTATGCTAAACAAAGCGCAAGTAATCGGATATGTCGGTAAAGAGCCGAAAATATCCACGACTCAAAACAATGCGAAAATCGCATCATTCAGCATCGCAACGACAGAGAAAAGTTACACAACACAGAATGGAGTGACGATTCCCGAACGCACGGAGTGGCACAACATCGTGGTGTTCGGCAAACTTGCCGATGTTATTGAAAAATATGTGCATAAAGGCTCTCGGATGTACGTCGAAGGGAAAATGCGTACACGAGCGTTTACCGATAAAAACGGAGTGCAGAAAACGATTACCGAGATTAATGTCGATAACTTGGAGATGCTTGATAGCAAACCGACACAGCAGTCAGCATCAGCAAATGCAGATGTTTCGCAAACAAATATCCGTCAAACATCTCAATCGCACGAACAATCCGTAATGTTCGCAAGCGAGGAGATGCGAAGTGGTAATGATAATCTTCCATTCTGAGTCTTATGCGACACGAAGAGTCAAAAATACAGCAAGTGTGCGTAGAGTGGTTTCGCTATCAATTCCCAGAATATGCACGAAACCTTGTCGCAATCCCCAACGGCTATAAGACCACGCTTTCACAAGCACGGATTGCAAAAGCTGAAGGGATGGTTGCTGGGGCGGCAGATTTGTTTTTGTTTGTCCCGTCGCACAACGGCAAATATCACGGACTTGCGATTGAGATGAAAACTGCCAAAGGTCGGCAACAGGAATCGCAGAAGATATGGCAGCAATGCGTACAGCGTGAGGGTTATCACTATGTGATTTGTCGTTCCTTTGATGACTTTCGGATGGAAATAAACAACTATCTTTGTGTGAGATAATTTTTCCACAGATTTGTTTTTTTTGAGTTTAAGACCGCTTTTTAGGCGGTCTTTTGCTATATTTGCGGAAAAGGAACTGATTTTCTTGCTTTTATTTTTTTGCAGTCAATAAAAAACAAACCGATATTATGGATGATAAGACAAACAACGAAAGGGGTATCACGATGCTGCCGATGTCGGCAATCGAGATAAACAATGGGCAACTAAAAGGCTTGCCGAAAAATCCGCGTCTGGTAAAGAATGCAAAGTACAACAAGTTAAAAGAGAGTATCACGAATTATCCCGAGATGCTTGCGTGGCGCAGCCTGCTCGTTTATCCGCTTGACAATGGCAAATATATCATTGTTGGCGGAAATATGCGTTACCGAGCAATGAAAGAATTGGGGCATAACGAAGCTCCTGTTTTCATCATCCCCAAAGAAACGCCGATTGAAAAAATAAAAGCATACACGATTCTTGACAATAATGGCTTTGGTGAATGGGATTGGGATTTGCTTGCAAACGAGTGGGACGCAGATATGCTTGACGATTGGGGTCTTGACATTCCAACAGTCGAAGAAAAGAAGAAAGAAGCCAAAGATGACGGCTTCAGTGAAGATGACGGCATCGAGCGTCTTGTGCAGCCAGGTGACGTGTGGCAACTCGGCCGACATCGTTTAATCTGTGGTGACAACACCAAAGCAGAAACATATCAACGCCTGATGAATGGCGATGTTGCAGACCTTACATTCACTTCACCGCCCTACAATGCAGCGGCCACAGCGACTGAAGCTAAATCTAAAAAGAAATCAAAGTATCTGAATGATGATGACAACAGAGCTGATGACGAATACACAGACTTGCTCTGTCAATTCACAAAACAATGTCTGACACATTCGCAGTACGTGTTTGTGAATATTCAGTCGCTCTCAAATAACAAGCTATCACTGATTGACTACTTGTATTGCATGAAGAAATACTATGCAGATACAATCATTTGGGATAAGCAGCACGCTCAACCGGCAATGGCGAAGAATGTGCTGAACTCGCAATTTGAATACATTCACATCTTCTCGAACAAAGCAAATCGCGCTATCGGAGTGAAAGAGTTTCGCGGTACAATTCCTAATGTCTTAAATCTGCCGGCGCAGCACAAAAACGAATATTCAGAAATTCACAACGCGACATTCCCGGTTGAGCTTGTTGAGTTTGCTGTCGATAACTTCTGCAATAACTCTGTTCTCGAACCTTTCGGCGGCACTGGCACAACGCCCATCGTGTGCGAGCAGTTAGGCAAAACTTGCTTCACGATTGAGTTACAGCCGCATTATTGCGACCTGATAATTGCACGCTGGCAGTTGCTGACCGGCGAAAAAGCCGTCAAGGTGGAATAATCGCAACATCACAAAACTAACGAAATATGTCTAAATTTTATCCCGACACGAAGCGGCTTTTTGAAAATCTTCGCGGTCGCAAAGCGCGTTACTCGCCCGAAGACCTTGCTGAAGAGTTCGAAAAGTACATCACAGACCTCGAAGAAAATCAAATTGAATTGGAAACAAATTATCGGCAACAAACAAGCAAAGATGGCAAAGATGAACGCAGACAGCAGCGCAGAACACAGAAGTATGCAAGACCGCCCAAGATACTTGACTTCGTTACCCGATGGCTTGGCATGACGCATCAATGGTGGTATTCCTTGCCGCAAGGTAAGCGAGGGGAAGAATACACTGCCGTTATAGAGCGTATCACGCAATATTGCTACGACGTGAAATATGATGGAGCTGTTGTCGGGTTGTACAACGCGAATATTATTGCGCGAGACCTGGGTTTGAAGGAGAATATCGAAATCTCAAAACGAGGGAACGAGGAGTCGATGACGCTCGATAATATCGAAAAGGAAATCGCACGTCTTGACAAATTGGATAGAGATGTGAGGAAAAACAAGGATTGATGAAGCAGAAAGATGCAGAGCGGTTGTTAGAATTGAAGCGAGCGAGATTAAGATTGCTCGCTCCCACATCGTTTGCGCATTTTCTCGGTTATGTGAATTCAAGGTATGAACTTGAATGGTTTCATCGTGAGATAGCCAAACGATGCGAAATGCTTGTCCGTGGCGAGATTAGAAGGTTAATGGTTTTCATCCCTCCGCAACACGGAAAGTCGCTCATCATCTCGCAACTGTTCCCAGCATGGGCGCTCGGCAACAATCCCGATTTACGTATTGTCGGCTGTTCTTATTCCGCCGACCTTGCTTGTCAATTCTCGCGGTCAATACAGAGAACGATTGAGTCGGAAGAGTATCAGCGATTGTTTCCCGAAACCAAAATGACAGGAATGAACAACGTGTCGACACGTGGATATATTCGCAATGTTGACCTCTTCGAAGTAGTCGGGCATCGTGGCTTTTATAAGGCGGTCGGTGTAGGCGGAGGCTTGACAGGAACACCCGTAGATATTGCCATTATCGATGACCCTGTTAAGGACGCGCAAGAAGCAAATTCAACAACATATAGACAACGCGTGTGGGACTGGTACAATACGGTTCTCACAACACGTTTGCATAACGATTCTCGACAGTTGTTCATCATGACGCGTTGGCACGAAGATGATTTGGCGGGACGAATCTTGCAAACGGAAGCGCAAGACTGGACAGTGCTATCAATTCCAGCTATCTGCGAGGAAGAACACGACGGAACGCTGAATAGTTGTCGGCACGTTGGCGATGCTCTGTGGGAGAACAGGCATTCGATACAGAAGTTGTTGAAACAACAAGTGCGTTCACCGCGTGAGTTCTCTGCATTGTATCAGCAGCACCCTGTCATCGAGGGAGGAAATATCATTCATCGTGACTGGTTTCGCCGAATCTCGCTTGCGGATTTCACAGCGTTACGCTTCCGTGAGCCGATTCATTTTTTTCTCGATACAGCGTATGATGAGCGGAAGGCGAAGACTGATAATGACCCAAGCGGCATCATTGGTGCTTGCAGAATCAAGAACAACATCTACATCACTTGTGCCAAGAAAGTGTGGAAGACATTCCCCGACTTGCTGAAATTTCTGCCTGAGTATCTATACGCGAACGACTACGATTCTGCGCAGTCAACGCTCCGTGTCGAGCCTAAGGCGAACGGCAAATCGGTTGTTCAGCAGTTGGAGGAGTCTACGGATCTGAATGTGACCTACACCCCTACACCACGCGATCCGAAAGATGTGCGCTTACACGCAGTCGCTCCGAAGATAGAGTGTGGTAGAGTTTTCCTTGTCAACTCTGATTGGACAGAAGATTTTATCGACGAGATTTGCGGTTTTCCAAACAAGGCCCACGATGAATATGTGGATGTCCTTGGCTATGCGATTAACTACCTTAGCGATAATGCGGACATAGAGCTGTCTGATGATGTGAGCGTGGATGATTTATTGCCGATATAGGCAAGATATTTCGATAATAAAAACAATAATTCAAAAACAAAAAGAAGAGATGATAAGAGATTTTTTTCAGACAGCAGTCAATTATATCAACGCTGCCGTCGGTCGCAATCAAGAGTTTGAGGATTTAATCAAGGCGCGGGATATTTCGCGCGTCAAAACACTGTTTCGTAGCTACGAGCAAGAAACGAACGAAGCGATGCGCGAGTACAATCCGCTCGCTCACGAGATTATGCATCGTGAAGATAAGATTGTTCGGAACAAGCTTGGGCAACGCAAGTCGACAATCAAGCGATGGAAGCTGCCATTGAATTACCCCCAGTACATCAATGAGATTTCGGTAGTGTTTATCTATGGACAGCCTGTCAAGTGGCTTCAGCAGTCAGACAATACCGATAATGCTTTTGAGAAATTTGGCGATATAATCAAGTCGACGAGGTTCAATTCCAAGATTCGGCAATGCAAGCGGTTGGCTGGTGCGGAAACGCAGTCGGCAATGCTGTTTCACGTATTCCGCAACGAAGATGGCAAGCCCGATGTTCAAATTCGTGTACTCGCTCGCTCGAAGGGTGATGAGATATATTCGCGTTGGGATATCTATGAAAATCTCGTGTCGTTTGCGTGGGGCTATTATGTCAAGGAAACAAGCGAAACATCGGTGTATCATTTCGACATCTACACGCCGAGTGTGATATATCGTTGCAAGCAAACAAGCGGCGGTTGGGAGGTGACGCCCGAAGAAAACCTTGTAGGCAAGATTCCTGTAATTTTGTTTCAGCAAGAAAAAGAATGGAGTGGTGTAGAGCCGTTGATAGAGCGTGAAGAGTATATCGGCTCGAGAACAGCGGACACGAACGATTATTTCTCCGACCCAATGTTTCTGATTCACGACGATATTATCAAATCAATGCCCGAGAAAGGCGATGAAAACAAGACGTTGCGTATCCATGGAAACAATGTTGATGATGTGTCTAAATATGCAAAGTATCTGACGTGGGATAGTGCGCCCGAAAGTAAGAAAGCAGAAATCGATTGGCTTCAAAAGCATATATTATCCAAGACATTCACGCCTAATATTGAGTTTGACAATATGAAAAGTTTGTCAAACATCAGCGGAAAAGCATTGAAACAGATGATGCTGCTTGCTGATATTAAGGCGAACCGACATAAGGAACAGCACGACGAATTGCTCGACCGAACAAGTAATCTGATACTGGCTATCATAGGCAATGTGCTTGACATTTCTTTGCGCGAGGAGTGTCAACGTTGCGTGATTCAGCACGAATTTCAAGAGCCGTTCGGTGAGAATATCACAGAGACGATAGATAATATTACCAAAGCGCGTGATGCTGCGATCCTGTCTGCTGAAGGTGCGGTTGAATTGAACCCACTCGTCAAGGATCACAAGCAAGAACTCGAGCGGCTCGCCCATGAGGAAGAGCAAGCATCGCAGAATCAACGCGATTTGTTCGGATTGAATCAGACTAAAGAGGATATATATGGCGGTGCGGAGTAAGATGCCGACAATAAAACGGCGGCTTCCCGATTGTGCGGATTGTGTACACTCTTACAATCCGCACAATGCGGATTACCTTGGCAAGCCGATATTGTGCGATTGCAGATTGCGCCAATTCAGCCGTTTCCTTTACGCTCACGGCTGCGAAATGTTCAAACATAAGTAACTATGCTTAAAAAAAAGATTGACTACGACAAAGCCGCTAAAATGCTTTTCTCGCGTACAGAGCATTATGCCGACAATGTGCGACGGCTTTACGCTACCGCTACCGATGAGCTGTTGAAGCTTTCTGCGATGAAGGCGTCCAACGGAGTGTCTGCGGCATTCTCGTTTTCCGACAACAAAAGATTAAGTGAACAAGCAAATGCTATTCTCCGAGCGTTGTATAGCGGTGTATACAACGAAATCAAGGGCGGCGTCATTGCAGAGTGGGAAAACGCGAACAAATCTTGCGATGCGCTGATTACGTCAATCTTTGGTAGAAAAGTTAAAGAGGATAATCACTACGCTCGGTTTTTCGCGCGGAACAAAGAAAGCGTGGATGCGTTCTTCAAACGCAAATCTGAGTATGGTGGATTGAATCTGTCACAGCGTGTGTGGAAATACGTTGGTGATTTCAAAACCGAGATGGAAATGGCTTTATCCGTAGCGATGGGCGAAGGCAAGAGCGCCGCCACAATCTCACGAGAGGTGCGCAAGTATCTTCAGCGTCCAGATATGATGTTTCGTCGGTTTCGTGTCAAGACGGGCGAACAAGACATATTTGATGCTGACGGCAACGTTGTCGGAAAAGAGCCTGTTTATGGGCGCGTGTGGAAACGCAAGGTTGTTGACGCTGTGACGGGCAATGTGTCATGGCAGACGGTGAACCTTAAGGACTATTCTTTCGGTCGCGGTGTGTATCGCTCGTCATACAAAAACGCTATGCGTTTGGCGCGCACAGAAACAAATATGGCATATCGCACTGCGGATCAAGAACGATGGCGACGACTTGATTTCGTCATCGGCTATCGCGTCGTGCTATCCGACAATCATCCAGAGCCAGATATTTGCAATGATTTGTCGGCAAAACGTGGCGAGAAAGGCAATCGAGGAGTGTACCCGAAGGACTTTGTATTCAAGGGCTGGCATCCGCAATGCCGTTGCTATGTCGTGCCGATACTTGCAGATGAAAAAGAGTTTGATAAAATACAGGAGGCTATCCTTAACGATGAGCCTATACCAGAAAGTAAGAGCGTGATTCGGGAGCCAAACAAGTATTTTCAAGATTGGTGGATGAAGAACAAGAAGAGAGTTTCTGAAGCGCAGTCGTTGCCGTATTGGGTGAAAGATAATAGTCGGATGTTAGGGATAAATGGCAAACGAACCGTTAAAGAGCCTCTGCCGCAAGACGTCAAAAATCGCCGAAAGGTTATCCGACAACTTGCTAATGAAAAATTGGTCGGGAAAGAGTTTTCGTTGCCACAAATAGGAGAAGTGGCAACTATCTCGAAGCGCGGTGTAAAGGAATGGTTAAACCAGCCATTTTTTGATATACAAGCCAAAAACGAGGCTTTGCTTGATTTGCAAAACCTCATTGAGAGTTCAAGATATTGTGGTAGCGGTGTGGACAAGCATTTTCAAGAGGTAACATTACACCTGTTTGAAACAACTATGGGAGGGCGCAAGTGTTGGATAATCGTAAGGCAAAACCATACAGGCGAATATTTGATTTACAGTGTTTCGGATAATGAAACGGTATTGAAAGCGATACAATAAAAAGGGAAACATTGCCATTGGTAGTTTTTCGCGGAACTACAATCCGCGCCTCTTCCCAATTTCAATGTTTCCTTTTCTTGATGCAAAGATAAAACTTTTTGATTTACCAATCACTATTTTATGAAAAAAATTCCTTTCAACGCATGGAAAGTTTCCAAAACAAGATAATCAGCATCCCCAATCTTTACAGGGACTTGATGGTGCATTTCG
>ERZ894177.1066-NODE-1066-length-13216-cov-66.4347_pt1 | contig 13216 bp, 8 predicted proteins | sample MGYA00380277_ERZ894177 | MGnify/ENA primary metagenome ERZ894177 (study PRJEB32331, sample SAMN06328428) | human gut metagenome | biome: human gut microbiome; feature: stool | host: Homo sapiens | collected 2014-06-03 ... | reverse complement strand
GCATTCAGATAGAGTTCCGACAGACGGAAAACCGGGATATTGGCATCTTCATACGATTTAGAACCTTGTGCCGGATATTTCAAGCAATAAGGTTTACTGCTACTTGCCGTAGACACCATCTGACTACGAACATCATCGGAATTGTCTTTCATGTAGTCTTTCCAATACTTTTCGGTAGCTATCAGATTATATTTGGTGCTAAGATAACCGATGGATGATTTTCCCGGACTATCAGTTGTCAGATTCACAATTTCGAACAACAGTTCACTATTGAACGGAGTAGCCCATATCTTGGCATATTCATCATTGGTCCACAACTTATAGCCTTGTTTTTCCGCACCTTTAATAGCTTCGGCAGCCACATCGTATGCCTCTTTGTCATTCCCCATATAGAGATAAACCCGGCTTAATAATGTCATTGCCCCCCATTTATTGATCTTACCCTCTTTCTTTACCGGACGAAGCAGCTTCACCGCATCTGTCAGGTCGTCTGTGATGGCCTTATAACATTGGGCGGTCGTATTGCGGGAAGGTTTGATATTCTTATCTTCTACCACTTTATCAATAATGGGCACAGCCAGTGATGCCCCGTTATCTTTCAGATAAGGATACCCGTAAATACGTGTCATATCGAACAGCAACAAGGCACGTATTGCCAAAGCCTCTCCTTTCAAGTCATTATAATACTCCTGCTCTGTCAGCTTCTCCAGTTTCGGGGTTGTAATTTCCCGATCGGGAACAAGCTTTATCTTTTCAATATCCCGGAATAAAATGTTCAGGTTCTTACCAATACCGTAGTACATCCCCCAGAAACCACTAGGTCCATTCGTCTTATTGTACTTGAATGTATAGAAACTGACATTGGTGCTGGAAGACTTATAAGATTTCATGTCATCTCCCCTCAAATCACCATAACAGAACATATCTGCTCCATAATAACTGGATGACTGCATACTGCTGTATGCACCGTTCAGCACAAATTCAAAATCTCTTAATTCGGTCAATGAACCATCGGTTTCTATAGCTGTGGAAGATTGCAAATCCAACCAGTCATTTCCGCAACTACTCAATAAGGTTGCAAAGACACCTAAAGCTATATATTTTATCTTTTTCATACTTATTCATTTATAGATTAATGCACTTAGAATTTCACTTCCAAACCGAATGTATAAGTTCTCATCGGAGGAGTATCCCAACTAGGTGATGAACCCGATTCGGGGTCAATATAATCGTATGCCGCCCAAGTTAACAGGTTATTGCCCGATGCATACAGACGTATATTGTCTATACCCACTTTCCGGGTCCATGTCTTCGGCAGTGTAAAGCCGAAAGTCAGATTCTTCAGACGAACATAATCTCCACTGTATAAACGACGTGTGGTAGCATAATCGGTCATGGAAATTGATCTACCGACTACAAAACGTTCAATACTCGTTTCATCACCCTCCTTCTGCCAACGTTTCCGGTAATAAATAGGAATATTCAGCGTTCCGTCGCCACCGTGTTCCAGTTTGCCTGCCGCGCCGTCATAGTTCCATGCCCCAAAAGAGAAATTCACATTAAAATTCAGATCAAACCACTTATAAGAGATGCTGTTACCCAGTCCACCGGTGATAGTAGGATCGGCACATTGCAGTATCACTTTTTCCGCACTACGCGGATCTTTAGTAGTTTCTTTGTTCAGATTTCCATTTTCATCCGTCGTATTCTTATAGAACATCGGTTCACCGTCTACCGGGTCGATGCCTGCAAATTCAATCATATAATAGGTAGAATAGGGCAAACCTACCTTATGAATAGATGTTCCGCTGGTTACTTGTTTCAAATCTCCGTCCAACTTCAGGATTTTATTGGCATTATGTCCCAGATTCAAACTAGTGCTCCAACGAAAATCTTTTGTCTCGATATTAGTTGAACGAATTTCCAATTCATATCCCTTGTTTTGTAATTTGCCTATGTTGGCAAGATAACTTGAGAAACCTGTTGCAAGAGATAATGGCCGGCTGTAAAGCAGATTTTTCGTTGTACGAACGTAATATTCAAATGTAACATTCAGTCTGTTGTCGAAGAATCCCAAGTCGATACCGGAGTTGAAGTTGTAGTTGGTTTCCCAAGTCAGTTCCTTGTTTTCCAGTTGCGACTGCGTGATACCCGGATTATCGTTATAATTACTAGTCAGACTGCTCAATCCCATATATCCATAATAAGAAGACGGCAGAGTTCCGTTCACACCGTAAGAAACTCTAAGTTTCAAGTCACTTAACCAGTTCTGAAGAGGTTTCATAAAACTCTCGCTACTCACTCTCCATGCACCGGACAATGACCAGAAATTTCCCCAACGATTCTCTCTTGCCAATCGCGAACTTCCGTCTGTTCTCCAACTCGCTCCCAAATAGTATTTGTTGTCATAATCATAGTTGGCACGTGTAATATAAGAGACAATACGCGTCGTACTGTTAGAACCTCCCATACTCTGATACACTACACCATTGTTGACTTCCGGTTTATCCCAGCGTGCAAAATTAGAGATAGTAGTTCCCAGTCCATCCGACTCCTTACTGTTGATTTCATAACCAGCCAAAAGGTCCAGATTATGTTTTTTCTTGATCTTTGTCTGATAAGTCAGAATATTAGACCATGTCATATTGGTAATATCATTATAATCTTTGCTGAAACGCCCGTTATCATCGTCACCGTCACTGGTACGCGGGTCTTTCCATGCACGAGACTTGTTCATCACAAAATCATAGCTGAATGTAGACGCAAACTTGATTCCTTTCCAAATATCGAATGATGCATATACGGTATTGAAAGAACGAGTCGCATATTCTCTCTTAAAATTATAAGAATTTGATAACATCGGATTACGGTCATCTAATTTGATTAATGCACGGTTCCAGGTGCCGTCTTCATTCCATATAGGGTCAGACGGTGTGGCTCCATTACGCGTACCGTAAATTGGAGAAGTATACGATGTCCCTTCCGAATAAGTATCCTGATTCACTTTGGAGAACTGTATCTTTGCACCGATATTCATCCATTTAGCCATCTGATAGTCTACATTCAAACGTGCAGAAATACGTTCCAGACCGGAGTTTATCGTAACACCATCCTGCTTCATATAGCCGATGGACGTATAGTATTTAATCTTTTCCTGTCCGCCGGAAGCTGAAAACTCGTAATTCTGGTGGCTACCGTTACGGAACAGATAATCATCCCAATTTACAAAACCACACCAAGGGATCGGTGCATACTGGTCAATATTCGAATCGGCATAAGCCCATGCTTCATTCTCGGTCATCCCCTGATGAAGTCCCACCTCATCATCGGTCTTACCGCTATAAGTTAAAGCATAATTTCGAAGCCCCTCGTGGATCAAGTTACGACGTTCCTGTCCGCCCATCAATTCGCGGAAAGGCATGGCAAAATTAGAGAATCCCCAATCCGATTTCAATTTAAAGACCGGTTTACCTGCTTTTCCTTGTTTCGTAGTAATAATGACAACGCCATTCGCTGCACGTGAACCATAAAGTGAAGCAGCAGCGGCATCCTTGATAACAGTGATGCTTTCAATATCCGATGTATTCAAGGTAGACATTACATCCAAACCGGAATCACTACCAGATGCACCAATATTACCCGACAATACGGGAACACCATCCACTACATACAGCGGAGAATTGGAGGCATTGAACGAACCCATACCACGGATACGGATGGACGTTGACGAACCCGGTATACCCGAACCGGTATTTACGCTGACACCGGGAGCCGCCCCCTCCAACATCTGTTGGAAAGATACATTAGGCACATCTTTCACAGCATCTGTCTTTACGATACTGGCAGAACCTGCATAAGCCGATTTCTTGAAAGTACCATATCCCGTTACAATCACTTCGTCCAACAGGTTATTATCCACTTTCAGGATTATGCTCATCGGCTTGCCGGGAGTTGCAACGACTTCCTGTGACGTATAACCGATATAAGAAACCATCAGAGTCACTTTCTTGTCTGTAACTTCCAGATGGAAATTACCGTCCATATCAGTCATCATACCGTTAGTTGTACCTTTCACGATGACATTAGCTCCGATTATCGGCTCTCCACTATCTTCAATTACTTTCCCTGTAATCGTATATTTCTCACGTGCAACAGTTTCCGTCCTAACGGGTTCAGCCTTACGGATGGCAATTACTCCATCATGAACCGTATAAGTCAGTCCGCTATTTCGCAGGCATTTGTTAAGCACTTCAGAAATCAGTTCATTCTTCACATCCAGATTTTCCACTCTGACTTTCTTCGCATCATTTGTGCTGTAGATAAAGGTAAAGTCCGTTTGTTTCTGAATTTCCCAAAGAACTTCATTCAGTGTTACATTTCTGAATTTGGCTGTAACCGTGGTCTGTGCGAATACAGATGCGCGCATCAGCCCTGAAGTCGTAATACAGAGAAAAAGGAACATCATACAAAGACGTTTTCCATATTTCCCAAATCTGGCAACATTACGTAGTTTTTCCATAAAACAGGGATTAATGATTAGTGAATATTTTGATAGTTTTTCCTTCTACTGTGACTGTTACTCTACCCGTTTGCTCCAACAATTTCACCAATGGGGTAATCTCATTATAGCGGTTAACATAGCAGCCGAAGCGTAACTCCTTGGTCGCTTCATTCTCATAGACTACATCCATATCATACCATCTGGCAAGAGTTTTCATGATGTCGTCCAATCGCTGATCTTTGAAATTGATCTTTCCATGTATCCATGAAGTATAAAATGCAGTATCTACATTGCGTACATTGATCTGGTTGCTGCCCGGAGTAATACAAGCCTGCTCCGATGGTTTCAGAATCCGGTTACTTCCATTTTCAGTCTGTACTTTTACCGAACCGCTGACAAGTGTAGTTTGATATTCTTCGTTTGCGTAAGCTGATATATTAAAAGTAGTTCCTAATACTTCTATTTTCATCCCTTTGGTTTGTACAATAAAAGGCTGTCCGGTTTTGCTTACTTCGAAATAGGCCTCCCCCTCCAATTCTACCAGACGGCAATCCTGTGCAAACTGAACAGGGAAGCGGATGGAACTCATAGAATTCAACTGTACCTTGCTTCCATCGCTCAACATCAGCTGATATTCACCACCACGAGGAACGTTTACCTTATTATATGCAAGTTTTTCGGATGTCCGGGCAGGAGCCTGCTGATAATTCAATGCTGTAGAATCCACCTGAATGACTGTACCATCTTTTTCTTTCAATTCCACGCCGGAGGTAGACTTCAAATCAATTGCTTCTCCATTATCCAGAATAAGAACGGCTTTCTTACCACCCGGAACAATTTGTTCCGCTACTTGAGATAACGGCTGGGGCTCATTACCGCTCTTATATATTGCCACAGTAGCAATAACCACCGGAAAAATGAAAATAGCAGCATATTTACATATATTCAGTATCCGATGTCTGAACCGATGGCGTTGGATTTTTCTTTGCACTCCCTCCCATCCGTCCTCTGCATGGAAAGTTTGCCGCTTCTGCATATTCTGCTTTATGTTCTCTTCCTTGCAGATTTCCCGAAAAAGGCGTTCGTTTTCGGACGATTCATTTCTCCACCGAGTCAGTTCCGCCTGTTCTTCTTCCTCGATTTCATCAGATAAGTATCTGGCAATGAGTCTTGCAATATAGAAATGTTGGTTTATCATAATTCACATGTTTTAATCGTTGTTTATACTAAAACAGGTGAATTGAAAATCAGGGTGTATTAAAAATGATTTTTTTTAAAAGAAACTATAAAAAGTAAAAAACCAGGTAGTAATAGTCTTTCAAATATACGCGTAATTTACGGTAGGCAATCTTTTTCTGGGAGTGTACCGTTTCGCCGGAAATATTCAGTGTTTCAGCAATTTCCGGATTGCTTTTTCCCTCAAGTGCCAGTTGCATAATGCTTTTCATCTGCGGTGGCAGTTTTTCAATGGCATCCACTAATATCCGGTAACTTTCTTCTGCTATGACCTTGTCTTGGAAAAAAGAGTCTTTACTCATTTCCTGAACTTTCTGTGCATACTCGTTCATGACCTTGGTATGTTCCAGTTCATTTAAAGATTTATTGCGTACCGACGTATAGAGGAATGATTTAATCTGATGCACATACATGAAATCATCGCGCAACTGCCACAACTTCACAAAACACTCCTGAACAATATCAGCCGCTAATGCATCATTTTCGACATACTGATTAGCAAACATACATAAAGATATGTAATATTTGTCGAATATAGAACGAAACTGCGTCTCATCAGTTAACTTAATACTAATATAGTCTGTTGTGCCAATCACGTATTCTTTATTTTGGTTACAAATATACCATTTGAAAATTATGTAACCAAACAAAAATGAAAAATCACAATCTTTGTTTCATTACAAAACCCTCAAAGAAGTCGTCCCGATAACTATTACCGATAGCAATTTCATACGATTTTATAAATATATCATTATTGTCAAATGACTCGATGTGATCGGTATTGACGATATAGGATTTATTCACCCGCAAAAAAATAGATTTTGGTAATAAATCGAATATGGCTTTCAGGCTCATGCGAGTAATGATACGCTGGTCGTTCAGTTGAAGAATGACGTAATCTTTCAATCCCTCAATAAAGAGAATATCGGAGAAATTCACCTTGAAATACCGGCGCTCTGCCTTTACGAAGAAATATTCAGCGGCAACAATCGTTTCGATAGCTTCTTTTTCTTCTTTCAATAATAGAGAATGATAGGATAACGCTTTATCCACCGCCTTTTGAAAACGTTCCGCTTCGACAGGCTTAATCAGATAGTCGATTGCATCTACTTCATAGCTATCCAACGCATATTCTGTATAGGCTGTGGTGAAAATAACCAGTGTCTTTTTGGAGATTGTACGGGCAAACTCTATTCCTGTAATCCCAGGCATCTGAATATCCAGAAAAACCAGATCGACTCCCTGTTGCTCCATAAAGTCGGAAGCAGTTGCAGCACTGTTAAAACTGCCTATCAACTGGAGGTTATCGGATTCTTCTATCAATAACTTCATGGCCTCACGTGCCAAGGGTTCATCATCTACAATGATACAATTCATAATGTTATACTTAAAATTACAGAATAGAGATTTTCATCTTCTCTTTGTTCCAACTTATAATGTTCAGGATACAGTAATCCTAACCTACGCTGGATATTGGCAAGTCCGATTCCACCGACTTTACCCTGCTGGACTGCAACAGCCGGTTTAGAATTCTCACACCGGAATTCCAGCCGGTGAGCCTCCACCTTAAAAAAGACATGGACATACGAAGAATGCTCACTATCAAAACTATGTTTCACCGCATTTTCCACAAAAGGAATGAATAATAAAGGCTGAATCCAAATGGAATCCACTTCTCCCTCCTGCCTCAACGTAAACTGGAAATTGTCACGGCGTATATTTTCCAAATTCAGATAGTCATTCAGGAAACGGATATCCGAAGCCAATGAAACTCTTTCACGCGAACTGTCATTAATCTGATACCGTAGCAAATCTTCCAGTTTAAAAAGTACTTTGGAAGCTTCTTCCGGATTTCTCTTTATCAGGACATTGGCATTATTCAGCATATTGAAAAGAAAATGCGGGTTAATCTGATTCTTCAGAAATGTCAGTTCGGATTGCAAAGTAGTGGACTCGAGTTCGTCAATACGCAGGTTGTAGCGCAACCAATGGGTAAACAGCGATATGGCTGCCGAACCTGCGGTAACAAAACCGATGGTCAGTATCCCCGAAAAAGTATTAATGAAAGTAGCGAATCTGCCAGGATCTTTTCCGGGCAGAATTACTTCAAAGAGTAATCCCTGGGTGATTGAAAGGAAGACGATGACTACCAAATTCGTCAGGACAGCCGCCAGGACATAATGACCTAAGCGGTTCTTCAACAGAAAACAGGGTACTAATATATACAGGTTCATATAGATTACTGTATTAATGGAAACAAAATATGCCAGGAATCCACCAAAACGCCGCCAAAAAGAAACTGACTGCAAAGGTTCGTACCAAAAGACATTAATAGTCATCAAAAGAACTATTATTTGCAGTAACAGATGTCTACATGTCCGGTAATGAGGACTTAACAGAAAAGCTGTGACACTTTTATCTTCCATTCTTCTATGTTCTGTATTCAGGTTCATACTTCACCTCCTTTCAATTCCAACCAGATGCTTTCTGTCGTCAGGAATAGTCTGTAACGATTGCCATATAATAAGTTCAGTCTTTGGCGGATTCTTTCAAGTCCTTTATCTTCCAAAAGATTCACTTGTAGGCAAAGACAAGTGAATATAATTGTGTTCTCTTCTACTTTCAAATGGATTTTGAGAGAAACAGGGATTGATGTTCGCTGTTCGTTGATTGATTTTACAATATATTGCACAAATGGAATGAAAAGCAAGGGTGGAACCAGTGTTCTATTTACTTCTCCATCCGCAAGCAGTTCATAATTGAATTGTGCCTGAGAATTCTGTTCCAAGGTCAGGTAATTATTCAGGAAATTAATTTCACTACCAAGCAATACCTTTGTTCTGCTGCAATCATATAGCTGATAGCGAAGTAGTTGACTTAATTTCATCAGCATCTTCGAAGCTTTTTCCGGTTCGCTCAATGTCAGTTCCCCCGAATGATGCAATGTTTTGAAAAGAAGTTCGGGGCTGACTTGTTCTTTTAGCTGTTCCACTTCCGAAAGAACGTGAACCTTTTCCATTTGTGAGACACGTTGATGATCTATCATCCATTCTTTCAGGAGAACGGTCATTGTTCCTCCTATCATGCAGAGTGTGGACAACATGAAAGAAGATATATAATCCATCACTATAGGTATGGAGAAATAGGAGGCACGTTCGTAAAATTCCGGCCAGCAGGAATAAGATACATATTCCGTTGCCATTTGTATTGCCAGGGCAAGCATCATTGCTACTGAAAGTAAGGATATGTAGGTTAGATAGCGTCTTTTCAGCAAAAACTTTGGAAAGAGCCAGAAAAGATTCAGATAAATAACTCCTATATAAGTCAGTAGATATAAGAAAGTGAATGTATAAATCCATCCTCCCAATATATCCCGATAATCGAGGAATATAATAAAAACCTGATTGAATGATATGGTAGCCAACACCATAATAAGCACCAGATAACGCGCCCATCGAAGTTCCGGACTAACGAGGAATCGATATAATAAAGTAGATTTATTGTCTGTTGTTATTGTTTCAGCCATCGTGTATTTAATCAGGGAAGATGTTTTATCTCCGGGGACGAAGATAAAACATTTTTCCGGTTGGACTTCTATATCGGTTATCTAAAATTCAAGTTTATAACTCACATTTGTCAATGTTGTAGAACCGTCGCTAACATCAATTTTTCCAGTTTTCACATTATATTCATGTCCATAGTGTTCTTTCGCACCGGTAAAGTTAAGTCCTTTCACTGCAAACTCATGAGAGACTTTCTTCTTGTTGATGCGGTAACTCACGGTATAGTTGCCGATAAGCATGGGAGAATACTGTTTAGAAAATGCTTTCGTTTCGTCATACTGTACCTCTTTATCAGGATGATTCATCGTTGCTTCCCTGTCAATCGGAGAATACCGGTCACCTCCTTGTAAGGTCAATTTCAGATTGATGCTAAGAATATTCTGTCTGTTACGTCCCAGCATCCATTCCTTTCCAATCAGTCCGTTGATGACATAATTCCGATTAAACTTCGTATTGTACCACACACCGTCTCCGCCCCGGTAACGGGAATCGAAAAGAGAACCGGAAATCATGTAATAGAGTCCTTTTTCCAGGAAACGTTCTAAAGTGATGTCAATACCGATGTTGCGTCCTCTTCCTTTATTAACCAATGCGTCTTCCACATAGAAATCAGAACGGTTGAGTACGGAATAAGAGCTGTCAGCCATCACAGGCACATCATGGAGAAATTGGATATAAGGTTCTATTTTCAGATTCATGCGATCGGATATTTTGTATCCAAAAGATAACATGACGTGCTGCGCTTTGGTGAAATCGAGTTCCTTGTTGACGGATTTGTCTCCTGTACTTTTCGTTTTCACAAAATAGACGTCCATTTTCTCCATGCGACTGTACATACCATAAGCCAGTGCGAAAGTTGCTTTCGGAGTAGCTTGCCATTTCAAACCAATACGGGGCTCAACAGACCATTTATTATTCAGAGTCAGAAATTGCCCGTAAATACCGGCATTGAGCGTCCAGCGTTCCGTCAATCCTACAGAAGAACTATTGTAGGCAGATATCAGACTCGTATTGCCTTTTCCTTGAGATACGGTTTCCAGTGATTCGGCTTCATAAGGAGCAATGGCAAGGTTCATTTGATAGAACATGGCATTATACGTAAATCCTGTCTTATTAGTAAAACGGTTACTGAATTTACGGTTGAAAGTTGAAGTCAGTATCAAGTTGGTATGTTTCGAGTTAAGATCCATGTAGGGAGTAGATTCCAGAGAGTGGTTAAACATGGTTGCTCCTCCGTCCAGTTGTGAATAAGTACCGGCAATAGTGGTTTTCAATGATGCGTCATTGTTGAAGAAATAACGGTGGCTGATACCTCCGGCAGCCATATACTGTTTGTCTTTTGATTCGCTACGGTCGCTCATATATTCCCATTTATCCGTATTCTTTTCAAAATCACTGCCGAATTTATCAATCAGGCTGGTTCCCCAGACAGAGAATGTTCCTGCTTTCTGTGTCGGGAAATTCAGTTTGAAGTTCAAGTCCTGATAGTCCATCTTTCCGCCCTCCAAGTTCAGAAGTCCTGTTGTGGAATACCGATAATTGAAAATATAGGATGCTTTGTGCTTCTTGCTTAACGGTCCTTCGGAAGCTACATCAATTCCCATGATGCCCACTTGAAGCGTATTCTCATTCTTCTGGTTATTGCCATTGCGCAATTTCATATCAAACACACCGGATACCGCATTTCCATATTCTGCCGGAAAAGCTCCGGTAAAGAAATCGGAATTACCCAATACCTGCGAACTAAGAGATGAAAGTATTCCTCCACCCAATGTGGCAATATCCGCAAAGTGATTCGGGTTGGGAATTTCAACGTCTTCCAATCGCCATTGCAACAAATGGGGAGCATTGCCATGAATGGATATTCCATTGGAAGATACACTGGGGGCCACTCCGGCAAAGGAGGATACCAAACGGGCAGGGTCGTCAAAACCTCCGGCATAGCGGCTCGCTTCTTCCACACTCAACATACGGGCTCCGGTAGTAGCCATCTTATTCATCGCCTCCTCTTTATTGGTTCTGGCACGAATCACTACTTCATTGAGTTCGTTTACACTTTCTTTCAAAGGAATTTCCAAATAAACCTCTTTGGCGGAAGTTACCAGTATCTCTCTGAAAATACCCGGTTCATATCCCATAAAAGCTGCCTCTACCGTATGCCGTCCAACAGGAACCTGTGGTATGCTGAAACGACCGAGACTGTCTGTTATCGTACCAGTTCCCTCTTTTTCGGATAATCTCACCGTTGCATACGGTATCGGGTGTTTTGAATCCCCGTCAATAACCATTCCCCGGATTGTCTGTACCGGCGGGCCTTTTCTCTGCGGTGTCTGACTAAAAGCCACTGCGGATACCAACAAAGCAACCAACAAAAGTATCCACCCGCCATAACGATGTGTTTTTCGGGTTAACTCTTCACCAAGAACTCTTTCAAAGGTTTTGAGTACTGTGCTGCATTCATCTGCGGAGATACCCGACTGAATAGATATTTTTTCTAATAATCTAGTTTTATTCATCTTCATGATTTTATTCTGTTTTTATTTCGTCACGAAGATAGAGTATAGAAGATTGCCGATTTTTGAAATGAGACGAATGCATCCCGTTCGTAGACAAAACACAAAATTGATAAGACGAAAAATCGTCCGAACTATGGAATTTCACTTAAAGAAGAACCTCTTTTTAAAAGACACATCACTTTCAGAACGATTTATATCCTCTAAAAGTGATGTGACTTTTTTTAATAGCACACGCCAACCTACCCTAAAAAGTCGGTCTTATCTTTATCCGTGATCTCCCGAATTACTTTACATGGCACTCCCGCAGCGATTACATTTTCCGGCACATCCTTAGTCACTACACTTCCTGCTCCGATTACCGAATTTCTCCCAATGGTAACACCACCCATAATATGAACGCCTGCACCAATCCAGACATTATCCTCTATTACAATCGGATGTGCATAGCAACCTCCCATAATGCGTTCCCGGGCATCAAGTGCATGATTTGCTGTGTACAATCCCACACGTGGCCCCAACAATACATTATCCCCTATTGTAATAAGATTCCCATCCAACATGATGCAATCAAAATTAGCAAAGAAGTTGTTTCCTATAGTGATATTAAATCCAAACTCACACCGGAAATTGGGTTCGAAGTGAACATTCTCCCCAATGCCTTTCAACAAATTGCGTAATAATGCTTCACGAACCTCTTTGGGTTTTCCATAAGTAGAGTTATAATCATTAGTCAGAAAAACGACTTGTTCTCTTCTCTGAACCAGTTCTGTAGACAAATCATTATACATAGTCCCCGACAACATTCTTTCATACAATTCTCTATTTTCCATATCTATATCATAATGATTGATTAAAGTCCTTTTGTAATCACCGGTAATCCGAAAAAGCCTTTTTGTAAAGTCAGTATCTTCGATGCACCTGCCTTGGCCTTATTATAAGTGGAAAGTGACACATGCAGCTCTTCCACAGCTCCATTCTCAAAAGCTACCTGCAGATAGTATTCCTTACGTATGCCATCCGAAACATAACGATGCCTGCCTACTCTACGGGTCTTCTTATGTGTTTCCACATATTTTTTCTGTACCATCACTGTTTCTTCGTGTGTGGAAGCAGGATCGGCAAACCAATAATTACCGCCAAGAAACAAGACATAACTGATGGCACCGATGCAAGCCAAATGACACAAACAATTAATTACTTTACCATCCATGGTTGTCAGCCATATCCATTTCTTATAGAATGGGATAGTAACAAGAGCAATCAAAAGCGCCATTCCAAGAGGTATCCACCAGGCAGTCAGTGTATCTTCGTAGATAACATATCCAATGCCACACGAAGCAATAAATATCAGAAGCATCAAAAAGCGAAGTATCCTAATAAATAGAGTTTTCATCATATTT
>ERZ894177.1064-NODE-1064-length-13239-cov-29.4763_pt1 | contig 13239 bp, 11 predicted proteins | sample MGYA00380277_ERZ894177 | MGnify/ENA primary metagenome ERZ894177 (study PRJEB32331, sample SAMN06328428) | human gut metagenome | biome: human gut microbiome; feature: stool | host: Homo sapiens | collected 2014-06-03 ... | reverse complement strand
ACTATATTTCAATAATTTCAAAGAACTATTTATCCACTTTTACGGGACAGTAGTGACCTCTAATATAGAAATACCTCTAATATAGATAGGGGGAATGCATTTAGAAGGGAATACGTTTAGAGGGGGATGCATTTAGATGAACTATGCACCCTACTTCACATTTTCTTAAACTCACACTCTTTCTGATTCGAAATGAAAAAAAATATACTTCTTTTACTCTCGGGCTTGTTGTGCGTGAGTTTGCAGGCACAAAACCCTAACGGAGAACAAAAGGCTCCGAAATTTCAAAAAATCGAAAAAAGCTACCGCTACCGCATTGCATTTACTGACAAAAAAAATAGCCCGTTCAGCGTAAAACAGCCCGAAAAGTTTCTTTCGGCTAAGGCTATCGAACGACGCAAACGCTATAAGGTAAAAATCGACGAACACGATTTGCCGGTGAACCCGGCTTACATCGATGGCGTGAGCCGCTGCGGCCTTAAACTGTGGAACAAAAGCAAATGGAACAATACGGCGGTGTTTGAAATGGCAGACACCGCGCTGCTCAACCAGGTGCGCAAACTGCCTTACGTCAAGGAGGTGCGCTGCGTGTGGATTAGCCCTGACAGCCTGCCTGTAATGCCTAAAGTGGACCGCAGCAGCATCGTGACGAACCGACGCGATACCTTGCCCGACTACTACGGACATGCCGAGAAACAGGTAAAAATGTTGGCTGTCGATCAGCTGCATCAAGCGGGTTTCACGGGAAAAGGAGTGACGATTGCGGTTATTGATGGGGGCTTTCTGAATGCCGACTTGGTGAATGGTCTGAAAAAGGCGCACATTCTGGGCACGCGCAACTTTGCACACCCCGACCGACTGATTTACGACGAACTGATGGACCACGGCACCATGGTGCTTTCGTGCATTGCGGCCAACGAACCGAAATCGATGGTGGGCACGGCTCCCGATGCTTCGTTCTACCTGATGCAAAGCGAGGACGGCGACAGCGAACAGCTTATCGAGGAGGATAACTGGTGTGCAGCCGTGGAATATGCCGACAGTTTGGGCTGCGACATCGTGACGAGTTCGCTGGGTTACTTCCAGTTTGACCACGACTTCATGAATCATACTTATGCCGAACAAAACGGACACACGGCACTGAACAGCCGAAGTGCTTCGCTTGCAGCAAGCCGGGGGCTGATGATGCTCAACAGTGCCGGAAACAGCGGCAACGATGCGTGGAAACGTATAAACTTTCCGGGCGATGCACCGAACATTCTGACCGTGGGTGCGGTAAATGCTGCGGGCGTGAACGCGGTATTCTCGTCGCTGGGCAACACCACAGACGGACGTGTAAAACCCGATGTCATGGCTATTGGCGAGTTTTCGGCACTCTACGGACCCGACGGCTGCGTAACACAAGCCAACGGAACTTCGTTCTCGACGCCCACGATGTGTGGCGCAGTGGCTTGTTTGGTGCAGCAGTTCCCCAACAAACGACCGACAGAAATTATCCGCGCCGTGCAGCAGAGTGGCAACAATGTGGCTCACCCCGATAACGTGTTTGGCTATGGTATTCCGAACATGATGAAGGCTGCAGAGCTGCTGAAAAAGAATGGTAACTGAAAGGCTAAAACTTGTACACAGCGCATTAAAGGCACGGATGCTTTGATGCGAAATTACTGAGTGGTTCAAGTTTGACACGCAAACGGCTTTACTTATGTCACAATTCATAGATTATTCAAAACACGCCGACATCACCGACCCGTTCGAGCCCGAGACGGAGGCTCAGCAAACGCAGGCTCAGCAAACGCAGGCTCTGACGCTTTTCGAACTGAATGCCATGGTGCGGGCGGTACTGCAACACACGCTGGCCAATCACTACTGGATAGTGGCTGAAATCAGCGAATTGCGGGTAGCCTCGAACGGTCATTGCTATCTCGAACTCATTCAAAAGGATGGGGCTGGCAGTGTCATTGTGGCCAAGGCGCGTGCCAACATTTGGCGACCACAATATGTGAAACTGGCTTCGCGCTTCAAACAGGCTACGGGCCAACTGCTATGCGCTGGCATGAAGGTGTTGGTTTGCGTTTCGGTCACGTTTCACGAGCACTATGGTTACTCGCTCGTCATCTCCGACATCGACCCGGCATTTACCCTGGGCGACCTGGCGCAACAGCGGAGACGCATCCTGCAGCAGCTCACTGACGACGGGGTGATTGACCTAAATAAGGAACTGCCTCTGCCCCGCCCCATTTCGCGCATTGCCGTGATTTCGAGCAAAACAGCGGCAGGCTACGGCGACTTCTGCAACCAGCTCTCGCAAAGCGGATTTGCCTTTAAACTCAAACTCTTTGAAGCGGCCATGCAGGGCGAGCGGGTGGAGTCTACGGTCATCGAAGCGCTCGACCGCATCGCAGCCGAGGCTGAACAATGGGATGTAGTGGTCATTATCCGCGGTGGAGGTGCCACAACCGACCTGAGTGGTTTCGACAGTTACTTGCTGGCGGCCAACGTGGCGCAATTTCCACTACCGGTTTTCACGGGTATCGGTCACGAACGCGACGAAACAATTATCGACATCGTAGCGCATACGCGACTGAAAACGCCTACCGCCGTAGCGGCTTTCCTCATCGACGCGCAGGCTGACGAGGCGGGACGTTTGCACGAACTGCGGCAGCGTTTGGCAATGGCTGTGAACAGCAGTTTGCAGCAAATCAGTCAACGTACTCAAGCCTTGAATCACCGGTTGCAACTGGCGACCATGCAGAACATGACGCAACGACACCGCCAGCTCGATGCGCTGAACACGCGTTTCCGAGTTTCGTACGCGAACTATGCCAACCGGCAGCGCGAAAAAATAGTGCGCTTCTCGTCGCGCCTTGAAATGTCAACGCTGCGCCGCATGCAAACCGAAAAGCAAGACCTTATGCGTATGCCCGACCGCCTCATCCGTGCCCTTTCGCTCAAATTCGACCGTGAAAAAATGCGGTTAACTTTGGCTGAAAAGAGCGTAAAGCTGGCGGGACCAGACCGCATATTGGCCATGGGTTTCAGCATCACGCTGCACAAGGGTAAGGCTGTGCGAAACGCCGACGCGCTGACACCGGGCGATGAGCTGACCACGCTTTTTGCGCAAGGAAAGGTGCAGAGTGTGGTAACTGAAAAAAAAGATACACACGCATAAACTGCTACAGTAAACGGCTTGCAAGAAATGACTTGCAAGAAATGACTTGCAAGAAACGGCTTGCGAGAAATGACTTAAAAAACATGGCTCGTGAAAAATGGCTTAGAACTTGCAGCTATCGGCCGGCTGCCTTCAACCTGATTATTTTCAATCAAATATATTTCCTATGAAAAAGGAACTGACCTACGAAAAGGCCATGCAAAGGCTGGAAAACATCGTAGAGGGCTTTGAGCAAAACAGCCTTGAACTCGACCAGCTTACGGCACAACTGGCCGAAGCGCAGGAGTTAATTAAGTTTTGCAACGACAAACTTCAAAAAGTAGAAACCGACGTAAAGAAATTACTACATAATGAGCAAGAATAAACTCGCCAAATTTGCCGACATGGAAACCTATCCGCACGTATTTCAAGCGGCGGATGTGGCAGTAAATCCCGCGCCTTTCGAACTGAAAGGAAAATGGCACAGCCAATTCTTTAAAAACGACAATCCCATCGTGCTGGAACTGGGCTGCGGCCGCGGCGAATACACCGTAGGCCTGGCACGACTGTTCCCCGACAAAAACTTCATCGGTGTCGACATCAAGGGAGCGCGTATGTGGACGGGAGCTACCGACTCGCTGAACGAGGGACTGAAAAACGTGGCTTTCCTGCGCACACACATCGAATTTATCGACCATTTCTTTGCCGAAGGCGAGGTAGCTGAAATTTGGCTCACCTTCTCCGATCCGCAGATGAAAAAGGTGACCAAGCGACTCACAAGCACGCACTTCATGGCGCGCTACCGCCACTTCCTCACCGACGGTGGATTGGTGCACTTGAAAACCGACAGCAATTTCCTCTTCACCTATACGAATTATATGGTGGAAAAGAACAACCTGCCGGTGGAGTTCCGCACCGACGACCTCTACCACACGCTCGAGGCTGAAACCGACACCGAGGTGCAACGCATTTTGGGTATTCAAACCTACTACGAGCAACAATGGATTGCGCGTGGGCTCACCATCAAATACCTCAAATTCCGTCTGCCGCAAACTGGCGAACTCGCTGAACCCGAAGTGGAAATTGAACTCGACGACTACCGAAGCTACAACCGCTCAAAACGTAGCGGACTGCAAACGGCTAAATAAACACAGCGGACTGCAAACGGCTAAATAAACGCAGCGGACTGCAAACGACTCAGTCGCAAAAGCATGTGGTACAATTCAACAATGTATCCGGGGTTTCAGACAGGCCTACCTGCCTTACTTTCTGTGGTTGCAAAATGTCAAAGAACGCTGAATGAATAAATAAGGGATATTGTTTTTTCATCTGTGGGGCTCCACTCGCAGCCTCACTTAGCAAGTGCAATGTCAGTGCAAACCGAATGCAGAACTTGAAAACTCGTTTTCGAAAGTTATGCTGAGGTGCAGCCTGACTTCGCGAAGCAAAGATACAACATGCACACCCCGAAATCCAATTTTTTTGACCGACTAATATCGCAGCCCGAAAGTTTTCCACACTCCCAAATCGGCATTCATCCCTTTATCTACGGGCATTCCTGCGCGTTTTCCACACGCGAAAAAAAATGAAATCGGGATATAACATTCTCTCTCATGCCGATTCTCAAAACGTACAAAGCTGCAACGTTTTGCCTCACCCTAATGCTGCAGTCCCCATACCTTTTTGCTACTGATTCCTGCAAACAGCTAAGTAAAAACATACTCTTATACATCCAATGATTCAAATATATCCCAAACTCATTACCGATGCTCTCGCCACCGTGCGCTATCCGGGCACAGGTAAAAACCTTATCGAAGCCGAAATGATGGAGGACGACCTCCGCATCGACGGCATGCACGTTAGTTTTTCGCTGATTTTCGAAAAAAGCACCGACCCTTTCATGAAGTCGGTTATCAAGGCTGCCGAAACGGCCATCCACACCTACGTCGACAAAGACGTTCAAGTGGAAATCAAAACCAAAACCTTGCAGGCTGCGCGCCCCGAACCGGGCAAAATGTTGCCGCAGGTTAAGAACGTGATTGCCGTGAGCTCGGGCAAAGGCGGTGTGGGCAAAAGCACTGTGGCTGCCAACCTCGCTGTGGCTTTGGCCAAACAGGGTTACAAGGTGGGCTTGCTCGATGCCGACATCTTCGGTCCTTCGGTGCCCAAGATGTTCCACATGGAGGCCGAACGCATTTTTGCTGAAATGAAAGACGGTCGCCAGTTGCTCATCCCGGCTTTGAAGTACGGTGTGAAAGTGCTGTCCATCGGCTTCTTCGTCAACCCCGACACCGCTACGCTTTGGCGCGGCGGCATGGCCTCGAACGCGCTCAAGCAGCTCATTGCCGATGCCGACTGGGGCGAACTCGATTACTTCGTGCTCGACACCCCGCCGGGCACTTCCGACATTCACCTCACGCTGCTGCAAAACCTCGCCATCACGGGTGCCGTCATTGTCAGCACGCCGCAGGAAGTGGCGCTGGCCGATGCGCGCAAGGGTATCGACATGTATCAGAACGACAAGGTAAACGTGCCCATTCTGGGTCTGGTCGAGAACATGGCCTGGTTCACGCCCGCCGAACTGCCTGAAAACAAATACTACATCTTTGGCCGCGAAGGCGTGAAGCGTCTGGCCGAGGAAATGCAGGTGCCCCTGCTCGGACAAATTCCTTTGGTTCAGGGCATCCGCGAAAGTGGCGACGAAGGCGAACCGGCTGCCGTAAAGGAGAACACGCTGACAGCACTGGCCTTCGACAATCTGGCTCAACGTGTGGTCGAGGAAACCGAACGCCGCAACCGCGAAATGCCGGCCACGCAAATTGTGGAAATGAAGAAATAATGCTGACTTATGAAAATTGGAGATAAAGTTCGCTTTCTCAACGATGTGGGCGGCGGCATCATCACCGGATTTCAGGACAAAAACACCGTACTGGTGTGTGGCGATGATGGTTTTGAAATTCCTACGCTTGTCAAAGATGTGGTGGTTATCGACACCGACGACTACAACATTGCCAAAAAAGTGAGCAAAACGCCCAAACCGAAACCCGCTGCCGAGGAGCGAAAGGCCACCTCGGTAAAACAGGCACTGGCTGTTGCCGACGATGAGGAGGAGGAAGAGGAAACCGACCCTGCCGACCTCGAACTCTCTTACCGTCCGATGGCGCAGGAGCGTCGTGGTGCCAACGAACTGAACCTACTGCTGGCCTTCGTGCCGCGCAAGCCGAAAGCCATGAGCGATACACCCTTCGAGGCTTACCTCGTGAACGACTGCAATTACTATGTGCACTACTCCATGCTGAGCTATGCCGACAATGCCTGCACACTGCGTCACGAGGGCGAAATTGCGCCGAACACCAAAATATTTTTGGAGGAATTCACGCACAACGACTTGCACACCTGGGAACGCATCACGCTGCAAACCCTGGCCTTCAAGCGCGACAAGCTGTTCCTGCCCAAGCCGGTAATGAGCATCAACCTGCGCATCGACGGCACCAAGTTCTACAAACTGCATGCCTTTCAGCCCAACATGTTCTTCAATGCCCCGGCACTGATTTACGAGGTAATCAAGAACGACAAGGCAATGCGCAACTTCTTTGTTGATGCCGACGAACTGCGTGAGGCCATGCAGACACCGCAGGAGTTTATGACGGGCAACGAGGCTGCTCCGCTGAGCGGTGCCGAACGCCGGGCCACCGACAACGCACGCAAGCGTTCGGCAGCCAACGAGCCGCTGGTCATCGACCTCCATGCCCACGAACTGCTCGACACCATGGTGGGCCTTGCGCCCAAGGACATCCTGGACTATCAGCTCAAGGTGTTTCACGACACCATGCGCGCCGAACTCAAACACAAGGGTCGCCGCATCGTGTTCATTCACGGCAAAGGCGACGGTGTGTTGCGCAACGCCCTGATTAAGGAACTGACGCGCCACTACGCGCAGGCCAACTATCAGGATGCTTCGTTCCGCGAATACGGCTATGGTGCCACCCTCGTCACCATTGGCTAACCTTAGCAGCTGTGCTGCGTACGCTACCCTCTGAGGCAAAGCGTCGCACACATACCTGCTATCCCTTACTTTACACGAAACGTCCTGATTGCTTAGCTGCTGCCATAGTAATCGGGGCGTTTTTTTGAGGAGAGAGAGAGAGAAGGAAAGAAAGTATTGTATGATTCACAATACTTCGGTAATTTTTTACCGAAGTAATGCCTACTTATATCTCTATCTAACACAATTCTTAAAGAAATAACGCAATTCAAATGTAAAAATAATTTTGAACACCTACTTAACTGTGATTTTTTGGAACATAGTTGGGCGCACATCGCCATTTATTTTGTACTTTTGCAGCATACTGCTCAAAAATCGAAATTGTGAGCAATTTTCAAGAATGATTTTTTACGAAACTAATTAGCTAAAGATACATGACAAAGCGTAAGATTCAATTTAGTCTTGTCTATCGCGACATGTTCCAGAGCAGCGGTAAATTCCAGCCGCGCAAGGACCAACTCGAACGTATAGCACCGGTTATTATCAAGATGGGCTGCTTTGCCCGCGTCGAAACCAACGGTGGTGCCTTTGAACAGGTGAACCTGCTCTACGGCGAAAACCCCAACCAGGCTGTGCGTGCCTTTACCAAGCCTTTCAATGAAGTGGGCATCAAGACGCACATGCTCGACCGCGGCCTCAACGCACTCCGTATGTTCCCCGTGCCCGCCGACGTGCGTAAGCTCATGTACAAGGTGAAGCACGCGCAGGGTGTCGACATCACGCGTATTTTCTGTGGTTTGAACGATGTGCGCAACATCATTCCCTCTATCCACTACGCCCTCGAAGCCGGCATGACGCCGCAGGCTACCCTCTGCATCACCAATTCGCCCATCCACACGGCCGAATATTACGCTAACATCGCCGACCAGCTCATCGAAGCCGGTGCACCCGAAATCTGCCTCAAGGACATGGCCGGTATCGGACAGCCCGCCATGCTCGGTAAGCTGACGAAGATGATCAAGGACAAGCACCCCGAAGTAATCATTGAATACCACGGTCACTCAGGCCCCGGCCTCTCGATGGCCACCATTCTCGAAGTGTGCCGCAACGGTGCCGACGTTATCGACACGGCTATCGAACCCCTGTCGTGGGGTAAGGTTCACCCCGACGTAATCAGCGTACAGAGCATGCTGAAACACGCCGGATTCGACGTGCCCGAAATCAACATGGAGGCTTACATGGAAGCCCGCAAGCTGACGCAGGAATTTATCGACGACTTCCTGGGCTACTTCATGAATCCTTCGAACAAGCTGATGAGCTCGCTCCTCCTCGGTTGCGGTCTGCCCGGCGGTATGATGGGCTCAATGATGGCCGACCTCACTGGTGTGATGGGTGCCATCAACAACAACCGCACGGCCAAGGGCGAAAAGGAACTCTCTGAAGACGAACTCCTTGTCAAGCTCTTCGACGAAGTGGCCTACGTATGGCCGCGTGTGGGTTATCCTCCTCTCGTTACGCCGTTCTCGCAGTATGTCAAGAACATTGCCCTCATGAACCTGCTCACCGAATCGATGGGCAAGCCTCGCTACTCAATGATGGACAACGCCATCTGGGGTATGATTTTGGGCAAGAGCGGACAACTTCCCGGCGAAGTGGCTCCCGAAATTGTGGAATTGGCCAAGGAAAAAGGCTTTGAATTCACCAATGCCGACCCGCAGAGCTACTACCCCGACGACCTCGCCCGCTTCGAAAAGGAAATGGAAGAAAACGGTTGGGAACGTGGCGAAGACGACGAAGAACTCTTTGAATTTGCCATGCACGAAACGCAGTATCGCGACTACAAGAGCGGTGCCGCCAAGAAGCGTTTCCTCGCCGACTTGCAGGCTGCCAAGGACAAGGCTGGTGCTGCTGGCATGAGCATTGAAGAGGCCACGGCGCTCAAGCATGCCAAGGCCGATGCCATCGTAGCTCCCGAAAGCGGTACGCTGCTTTGGGAAATCGGCGGCGACGGCGAATGCGTCAAGAGCATCGAACCCTTCATCGGCAAAACCTACAACGAGGGCGACTTCTTCTGCTACATCGAAAACACGCACGGACAGATTCTTGAAATTCCGGCTGCACTCGGTGGCAAACTTGTTGAAATCAACGCCAAGCAGGGTGCACACGTCAACAAGGGCGACGTGGTTGCCTACATCGAACGCGCTTAAAAAGCAGCAACCGTGTCCGCTTGTCATTTAATTTTGCCCAACAGGTAAAATAGCGAACACGCCATACACACCGACCCCCAAGCCGAAGTGGCTACACTGCTTCAGCTTGGGGTTTTTGTTTAAGTAGGTGTTACTAAAAACGAAATAGCTTTTACACAAACCCATTGATTCATCATGAGCAAAAAGAGCGAATACAAACAGCGTAATCTGGAATTTCTGAAACAAAAGGCTGCGGAACCGGGCGTACAGCAGTTGCCCAAAGGCATTCTCTACGAAGTGCTGGGCGAAGGCGATGCCAGCGGCAAAAATCCCACGCCGCGCAGCATTGTGTGCGTGCATTATTCGGGCAGTTTAATCAACGGCCGCGTGTTCGACGAAACCGACCGCACGCAGTGTCCTGCCGTGTTCCGCCTTTACGAAGTGATTGACGGTTGGCAAATAGCCCTGAGCCGTATGCGTCCGGGCGACCGCTGGCGCATCTACATTCCTTCCGACATGGCCTACGGCTCGCGCACCATCGACGGCATCCCCGGCAACTCCACCCTCATTTTCGACGTCGAGCTGCTGTCAATTGCCTAAATACCCACTGGCTTGATTTCAAACCAACGCCTTGAGCGAACCGAGAAGGGTTCAACGCTCTGCTTTTTCTGCAACTCTACGCACAACCATGCCCTGCAAAAGTCAATTTTAAAACTTTTGCGGGGCATTTTTATTTTCGGCATTACTCTTTTTTCTGCAAAATCAAGATTTCAAATGGGAATTTTAGGGCCTTCCGGATTGTTTTTTGTTTATTTCATGTTTGATTTTATATCTTTTAATATTTATTATTTTCCGTTTACCCCCCCCATTGATTTTCTATGTACTTTTGCAGCCGTCTCAAGAACTTTTAAGAATTTATTTTTCAACAACCTATAATAAATCACAATCTATCAATGAAAAAGATTCTATCTTTATTCACCTTACTCTTTGCCTTCTTCGGAATGGCTTGGGCACAGGGAATTACTGTGACCGGAATTAAAACAATTCCTACGGATCCGGTAAATCCGAGCACAATCAAAACCGGTTATTACTTGCTGAAACAAGTGAATGATCATCAGGATTGTGCAGGCGGACGCGGTGTCGGCTTTATCAAGTACAATTCTGAGGCAGCCAGCTCAGTAGTTACCTCTGTCGGTACCGAAACTAATCCCAACACTCCTAACTATGTATGGTATGTTGAAGTATTGGAGAATGGTAATATTTATATCTCTACTGCCAACAAAGTAGCTTCTTGGCAATTGCCAAGTAATGCAAGAGACCAAAGAAATTTGGTTGCTTACGCCCAAAAGAGCGAATTGGTAAAAGTTTGCGGTGTACCTGACAGACTGAATGCTGACCCTGTAGCTCCAAAAGAAAATTCGTGCTACATTACCAATACTCAAAAAGACACTTATTTTCATTTTAAACAAAATAATTTAGGAAGTTGGACAAGTTGTGGTTCAAATTCAACTTTCATGGTGCAGTTCTTCCCCCTCGCTATAACTCAATTGGAAACAACCCCGTTTTTAGTTTCTGAAGCTCCTGCAAACGGACAATGGGCTGAGAACACTACCTGGTACAACTTAAAAATCAATGGTACCAAATGGATTTCGGTTGACCCTGCATACTGCGATAATCAAGGCAACATCAAATTGATGAATACTGAAAAGCCGAATAATGATGCAGGCTTGTGGTGCTTTGTATTAAACGAAGATGGAACTTTCACGGTTTATAACAAAAGCAATGTCACTACCAATGTTTTAGGATTTACCAATGGTAATGGAAACGGTGGCAATGATAGAGCCAAAATGCATGCCAACAATGAACAAAACGTGTTTACCAAATTTGAGTTTAAACAACAAGATGCCACTCATGGTTATTTCGCTTTCCGCGTAGGAAATAAATACCATATTTTGGAAGACCGAGGTGATGGAGCAGGTACCCAGTGGTTCGCTTCATGGATTGCAGACGCCTTTAATGGAAGCAATGCACGAAAAGTTGAATTTGTAGCTCATACAACCAACAAACGTCTTGCGTTGCGATACAAAATTGATGATGCTGAAACTAATTGGTTGCCTTACGAAGGTATTGGCCCTAACAAATACACCGCAGTAGGTAAAACCCAAACACTTGAACAGGTTTTGACCGATGCAGAATTGCTTTACAATACTGAAGGTACTACCGACGAAGAATATCAAGCTGCAATTGATGAAATTGACGCAACCGTACAGGCAATGACTATCAACCAGCCTGAGAACGGAAAATTCTATCGCTTACGCTGCACTCAGGGTAATAAATACATCCTACCGACAATTAAAGACAATTGTTTAGAAACCAAGAATGAAAAGCAAAACGCTGCTTTGTTTTACTGCCAGAATGTTGAAACAAACAAGAAAACATTCTTAGCTTTCAACAATGGTCAATACTTTGGCAAGACAGAAAATAATAAATTTGCTTACATCGCAGTTGGCACTACCAGTGGAAAAGACTTCTTGTTTACCGAAGGTGGTCAAAAAGGTTGCTACAAAGTTCAACAAGGCGGTCGCTACATCTATGGTGCAAGCGATAAAATGGATGCAGGAAGCAATCCTAATAGCAACGGTTACTACTGGTGGTTGGAAGAAGTAACCACCCTCCCCGTCACCGTATCAGCAGCCGGATGGGCAACCCTCTATGCTCCTGTAGCTTTGACTATTCCCACAGGTTTGACAGGTGTTTACACCGCCGCCGTTGAAGGCAACACGCTGAAGTTGACGGCTCTGAAAGGTACGATTCCGGCTAATACGCCCGTACTCATTGAAGCTGCTGAAGGAAAATACAACTTCAACATCAACTACAATGCTGCTGCTCAAACCGCACAAGCTGTCGGCAAGGGCCTCAGCGGTACGCTCGAAACCATCAACAAGCCCGCCGACAAAACCATCTACACGCTACAAAAACCTGCCGCTGCCAACAACGAAATCGGCTTCTACAAGTACGGTGGAGAAACCCTCCAAGGCTTCCGCGCTTACGGCGAGAACCTGCTCGGTACTACCTCAACTGCTGAAGGCTTGATTTTCGACAAGGGCGATGTAACGGCTATCGAAAACGTAGAAATCAACGATGGCAAGCAGACCGTGATTTACGACCTCAATGGTCGTCGCGTTGAAAAGATGCTCAAGGGTATCTACATCGTTAACGGCAAAAAAGTGATTAAGTAATTATTGACCTCGAACATTCAAAAACAAAAGAAAATCATGAAGAAGCACTATATGGCTCCCAAAGCCGAAATCGTACAACTCACGCTCGAAGGCATGGTCGCTGCGTCAAAAAGTATGCAGATTGACGATTCTTCATACGTAGGCAACCAGCAGCTTTCAGGCAAGCAGGAAAGCATTTGGGACAACGACATTTGGAACGAAGATAAATAAATTGGATTAATTAAATGAGTACCGGAGAGTGGAAATTATTTTTCACTCTCCGGTTTTTTGTGTGAAACCATGAACGCACAAACAGACCCACATCATGGCTCAGTAGCAATTACATGGGGATGCCTCGACAATGGATTCAGTATATTCTATCAAACAATTTGTAGCATACATTTCGTTATCATTCGGAAGTTTCGAGGCCGCGCCCTCCTATCAAAACACATATAAATTACTCTAAATCAATGGTTTTGAGGCCGCGGCACCCCCTATCAAAACACATATAAATTGCTCTAAATCAATGGTTTTGAGGCCGCGGCGCCCCCTATCGAAACACATATAATATGCTCTAAATCAATGGTTTTGAAGCCGCGGCGCCCCCTATCAAACACAGATAAATGCTCTAAATCAATGGTTTTGAGGCCGCGGCGCCCCCTATCAAACACAGATAAATGCTCTAAATCAATGGTTTTGAGG
>ERZ894177.1059-NODE-1059-length-13274-cov-58.6679_pt1 | contig 13274 bp, 10 predicted proteins | sample MGYA00380277_ERZ894177 | MGnify/ENA primary metagenome ERZ894177 (study PRJEB32331, sample SAMN06328428) | human gut metagenome | biome: human gut microbiome; feature: stool | host: Homo sapiens | collected 2014-06-03 ... | reverse complement strand
ACCTTTCGTGTAGCCATGAATAATAGTACAACAGCTGCGATAATAATTGACTTCGGATCAAGGCTTGAAGTGCCATGATTAATCATACCGATAAATACTTCTCTTATGGTTCCCCAAGTTGCTTCCAATCCACCTAACCATACAAAAAGTGCGGCCGCCACAGTCATCACGAAAGCGCTCCAGATACGAGCCAGGCGATTACTACGATCGGGTAAGTGGTGCATGACACGGCGACTGAATCCGTTATCTGCTATTTCCTGCTTGTTTTCTGCGAAGAAATCGCGCAAGAGCTTATCATTGTCTATTTCTGTCATAACCGTTTTGTTTTAAATACGTTGCTAATTTTTCTTTCCCGCGTGACAGATGGCTTTTCACTGTCCCTGACGGTACTCCTACAATCCCTGCAATTTTGTCGATACTAATGTCCTCCATGTAGAACAACGTGATGCAGGTTCTTTCCACTTCTTTAAGCATTTTGAGTGACTGGTAGACATCCATTTTTTGCCCGATATTCTCCTGTTCGGTGCTGTTGATGGCGTCTATTTCTCTTGTATCCAAGTCGGCTGTCTCTTTCCGGCTGCGAATATAATCATAAAAAACATTATAAGCAATACGATACAGCCACGTAGAGAAACTTGACAAGTTCCGGAAAGAGGCAATGTTCGTATATGCTTTGATAAATGTATCTTGCGCAAGGTCGTCACTCAATTCGCTGTCGCCGCAAGTCAGGTTCAGGAAGAATCGCCGGATGGGCGACTGATACTCCTTCACCAACTGGTCAAAGGCCCTGGTGTTCTTGAACACCACGACCTGTGCGACTAACGATATATCATTGAGTTGGCTCATTTATTCTCGTCGTTCTTTTCTTCGTTTACTCCTTTGTCTTTCTCTTCGGATTCAGAAGGGATGATTTCGAAACTATCGGTTCTAACGTTATTCGGGTTCTTTTTTTCATCCTTATTACCCGTATACATCCGGGTAGCATTTGCGTCTTGAGTCTGTTGTTTACTACCGATAATCCATTGTCCGATACCCATGAATGTAACGAGTAAGCCGATAGCTCCAATTCCGAATTCGCCGGTGATTGCCCAGAGGAAGATGAAAAGACCGATACCCGTAAAGGTGTTCTTGATGCCTTGTGAACGCGAATCGACTGTTTTGTTTTCGCGGATAAACTCTGCCGGAAGCGGTTGGCCGGCAGCAAGTGCCTGTTCGGCAAGGCGATAACGTGCTTTCCGGTTTTTATAACGGAAGAAGAAGATTACAAATAGAATGAATACCGGAAATCCGAATACAGCAATGATTGCAATGATTGCTACCAGAATACCTCCGCCGGCACTAACATTGTGGAAGGGGAAATCGCTGTCATCCGAATCGAATGTGAAGCTGGCTTTGCCATGAGTGGTGCTAACATTACTTGAGTTTGCATTTACGTCTGCAGAATCAGCATCTGCTGTGTCTACACCAATCACTGTGACAGCAGTATTGTTCGTATTTGCTTTATTGTCTTTGGTCACAGTTACTTTTACTTTCCCGATGGAATCACGAACAACGGTGGTCTGGGCAACAGCCAGTGTGCAAGTGGTCAGTACAACCATCAATGCTAATAGAAAATTTTTCATATCAATAGTTTTTTAATTTATTTCTTTATCTGTTAGACGTAGTTAATATCATAGAAAGTTGCAAAGAGACGAAATATTTTTGATATTTGCGGAAATTAATAAACGAAAGATGGAATTACCTGCTTCTTTTATAGACTACACCCGCGCTCTATTGGGCGATGAAGAATACGACAAACTGGCTGTTGCCCTCCAACAGGAACCACCGGTTAGCATCCGGTTGAATCAATTGAAAATCAATCATTCTTTATCGGATAAAGTACCTTGGTCTTCCGAAGGATTCTATTTGGAGGAGCGTCTCACTTTCACGTTCGATCCCTTATTCCATGCAGGCTGTTATTATGTTCAGGAAGCTTCTTCCATGTTTGTGGAGCAGGTACTCCGGCAATATATCACGGGACCGGTGAAGATGTTGGATCTTTGTGCGGCTCCCGGTGGAAAATCGACTCATGCCCGTAGTGTACTTCCCGAAGGGAGCCTGTTGGTAGCCAATGAGGTAATCCGGAATCGTTCGCAGATTCTTGCTGAAAACCTGACGAAGTGGGGACATCCGGATGTGGTAGTGACCAATAATGATCCGGCAGATTTTTCGGCTTTACTCTCTTTCTTTGATGTGATTCTTACAGATGTTCCCTGTTCCGGTGAAGGTATGTTCCGTAAAGACCCGGTAGCTGTGGAAGAGTGGAGCCCCGAGAATGTGGAAATCTGTTGGCAGCGCCAGCGACGGATTATTGCAGATATCTGGGATGCGTTGAAGCCCGGAGGTATTCTTATATATAGTACGTGTACATTTAATACAAAAGAGGATGAAGAGAATGCACGTTGGATTCAACAAGAGTATGGGGGCGAACCATTAACTGTGCAGGTGCAGGAGAATTGGAATATAACAGGAGATCTTTTGTCAGATAAAGGGGATCATTCTAAATCTTCTATTCCCGTCTATCATTTTTTCCCTCATAAGACGAAAGGTGAAGGCTTTTTTCTGGTGGCTTTTCGTAAGCCGGAGACGGAAGAAGAGATCCCAGTATCTTCTTCCGCCAAAGAGAAAGCTTTCAAGAAGAAGGATAAGAAAGGAACAGCAGCATCTTCTCCTGTATCGAAAGAATATCTGAATATGGCTAAAAGTTGGTTGAATGATGAAAATTCGGACAAGTATATTTTATTGGCGGAAGGAACAAATATCCGAGCTTTCTCACAGTACTATACTAATGAATTGGCGACGATGAAACAAAGCCTGAAAATCGTGTCGGCAGGGATTGAAATAGGCGAAGTGAAAGGAAAGGATTTGATCCCTAACCATGCGTTGGCAATGTGTACCTCACTTTTATGCCGGGAAGCATTCGCTACGGAAGAAATAAGTTATGAACAGGCCATCACATATTTACGAAAAGAGGCCATTACCTTACCGGTAACAGCCCCTCGTGGATATGTTTTGCTTACTTATCGGCATATTCCTCTCGGATTTGTGAAGAACATCGGCAATCGTGCCAATAATCTTTATCCGCAAGAATGGCGCATCCGTAGTGGATACTTACCGGAAAATATACGCATCTTATCAGAATACGTTACTGATTAAGGCAGTATTCCCGCAGGTATTTCCTGTTGGGAAAGACTAAAGCTAAGCTGTCTGCCTTTTCCGATTTCTGTGCCTTCAGCTATTTCTTCCAGCGTGTAGGAAGGAGGAGGTGCAGGTGATGTCCGCGTTTCTCCAATAGGCGGAGTGTTCCAGTTCAGATTTAGGCTTTTATCCAACCGATGAAATAAGTACGAGTTTCCCCATATTATGAATTTATGATCGGAAACAGGTGTTGCCATATCTTCCGAAAAAGTGAGGGTTAGTGTCATTTTCTTATCGTCTCCTTCTTCTTTTTCCAGTTTGTAACTTCCTTGGGTTATTAATTCAAGTCCGGATGAAAAGGCGGTCTGTTCTCCTTGTTTGAAAAAATAAGCATCCCGTGCGTGGTTGTTAATCAGAAAAATGTCGGAAATACCGGGTAGAAGATTCGCATCTCCGTTGGGTAAGTTAGACAAGTAGCTGCGTAGCAACTCCATATTTTCGTAATTATCGACCACCTTGATTGGTAAAGTGCAGGTTTCTTGTGTGGCGTTGTCTGTTACTGTCAGATAAGTCGTTCCGGTGAGGATACCGGTTACATAAATCATACGTCCGGCAGGTACTCCACTCCAGCCAGTTTCAGTTCCGGCACTTGCGATGCGTGTGTCTTTCACTGCAAGTGAGTAGTCACCATTTCCGCTTTCCAGGCCGAGGTAACGTCTGCCACCCATAGGTACTTCGTATTCACTGTTGTAAAAACGCAGTGGATTGTCGTCATCATCTTTACAGCCACTTAGTAGCGTAAGGATGCAGCATAACATGAATAAATAGAAATGTTTAGGTCTCATAATTCAGATTTTATGTTCGTTGCAAATGTAATGTATTGTTTTGAAATATCCAGTCGGAATTTGAAGAAAAAGAGAGGAGATATATTTAGGCACGAATTACACGGATTAACACTGTTGCTTTATAGTTATGACAATACTAAAGACCGTGAATTCTGTGTAATCCGTGCCTAATTTATTATATAAACATACTTATATAACTTAAAAATAGAAATTAGTATGTTCAGCGTAACCCATACCTAAAGGGTTTTATGTACTATTTATAGCTTGCTTTTGTAAATCCGTGCCATTGCCTTTTGGTACTGATTTTCCAATTGCAGATAATTTTGATGACTTTGATAGATCACCGATACTTCAACGAAGTACTCGATCATACTAATTTGTCCACCTGTCAAAGCTTGTTTCAGCAATGCCAAATCTTGTTGAGACTGGAAAGTCTTGCTATATTCTTCCATTGAAGCATGCAGCGTTTTCGCTTCCCGGTAAAGTTGTGCCAATTCAGATTCCACTTGCAGTGTAGCATTATCCTTTTGCAAGTCGATGTTGAGTGCCTGCGCTTTAGCAATTTTCACCTTATTCCGATTTTCGAAAAGCGGGAAGGAAAAGCCCACCACTACACCGTTGAAAGGCACACCAGTCTCTGTATTCCGACGGTAGCCGAGTTCCAGCTTCGGCAGCCACTGGGATTTATTGACAGCAATCTGTTTACGGGCAACGAGAGCCTCGTTGCCTAGTGCCATTAAGGTACGGTCTGTAGCCATGACTTCTGATTTCAACATTTGGTAATCGCTTGGGAACGGTATAGCCGGATATTGATTTTCTTCGAAAACCACCGGAATATTACCATTCAGCGTATTCAGTTCCTGCTGCTTATTGCGAAGTGCCGTTTCGTTCAGAGACGCTTCCGTTTTGACATTCAACAGTTCCAAGTTGATTTTATTGGTTTCGAGAGCATTTGCATCCCCTGTTTGGAGACGTTTGGCGTACATTTTAGCAAGTTCTTCCGCATTGCGGAGACGTTCCTCCAAAATATGCTTTTGCTGACGAAGCATGATAATGTCCAGGCAAAGTTCTTTTGCCTGTAACAGTTTCTCCTGACGAAAAACATCCGACTGACTGTCAAGAGTTCCGGCTTTCAGACGGTTTAACTTGTTACGTGTGGCGTATAAACTAGGGAAATCAAAGCTTTGTGAAACAACCAGCTCACCGATTGTTTCGCTTTTATCTTTTGCTCCCCATAGATGCGCGTAAGAGAGAGTAGGATCAGGCAAGTTATTATCCGTTTTGGCTTCCAGCTTCTGCGAGGTAATCAGTTGCTCGTTTGCCTGCAACTCCTTATTGTTCGTTTCGATATTCTTCAATACCTGTTCAATTCCGTTTTGGGCTTGCACTTCACCTATGGTTAAGAAAAGAAGTGCAGCGCTTATGGTCATGATTTGTTTCATTTCTAATTTCTTTATTTATTACAAGCTATTGTTGATAGATACTTTATGATAAGGCATCTATTTGTTTGACACCGAGGAACGACCCGTTCCTCACCGAGAAACACTTGTTTCCTCACCGGGGAACGATGGTTTTCTCACCGAGGAAAAATATCCCTCTCTACAGGCTTTTCTGGGCCTCTTTCCGATGCATCATCAGATAAACAATCGGAACGATAAAACCGTTCAAAAAAGTAGACGTTAATAATCCTCCTAGAATCACTTTTGCCATCGGACTTTGAATTTCGTTACCGGGCAAGTCGCCGGCAAGTGCCAATGGAATCAGTGCCAGTGCAGAAGACAATGCCGTCATTAAAATCGGATTCAGGCGGTCGAGAGAACCTTGAATCACACTATCATATACATTCAAACCTTCTTCCTTTTGCAAATGATTGTAGTGACTGATGAGTAACATACCGTTACGCGTTGCAATACCGAACAAGGAAATGAAACCGATGATAGCCGGAATACTGACTTCTCCTGTTGTAATCACCAAAGCAAATACACCACCGATCAGTGCCAGCGGAAGATTCAGCAAGATAACCCCGGATTCTTTCACACTGCGGAACTCATTGTACAGCAACAGGAAGATAACCACGATACTGATAAATGAAGTCAACGCTAATGTCCGGCTGGCAGCCTGCTCGCTTTCAAACTGTCCACCATACTCGATATGATAACCTTCGGGTAATTGTACCGATGTGTCGATACGTTTCTGAATATCATTCACAACACTGCGCAAGTCACGATCGGCCACATTGGCGGAAATGACAATTTTACGTTTCACATTCTCGCGGTTGATCGTATTCGGACCCATGGCCGATACCACTTCCGCTACATAGCTCAAAGGAACTTTGCGGCCGTCGTTCGTGTCTACCATCAGGTTACGGATTTTCTCTATTTCATCCCGGGCATCATCCTTCACTTTTACGATCAGGTCAAAACTCTTGCCCTGTTCATACACTTGTGAGATCACTTTTCCAGCCAAAGCTACATTCACATATTCCGAAAATTCCGGCAGGGTAATACCGAACTTAGCCAGCATTTCCCGTTTAGGCTGTATTTTCAGCTGCGGACGTTCAATCTGTTGTTCCACGTTCAGGTCGGCAACACCGGGAATGTCACTGATCGCTCCTTTGATTTGATTACCGAGTGAAAACATTTTATTCAGGTCATCACCGAATAATTTGATAGCAATATTCGCTTTCGTACCCGATAGCATTGCGTCGATACGGTGGCTGATCGGTTGTCCGATTTCTATGTTTGCTCCGGTGATCGTACCTAATTTTTCACGTACATCAGCTACCAGTTCACTGCGCGAGCGGTCTTTCAATTCGAACGGAGCTTCTATTTCAGAAACATTGACTCCTAACGCATGTTCATCCAATTCGGCACGTCCCGTTTTCCGGGCTACCGTTTGTATTTCGGGAATTGTCATCAATAACTCTTCGGCACGATGTCCCATTTTGTTGCTTTCTTCCAGCGAAATACCTGGCAGAGAACTGATATTGATAGTAAACGATCCTTCATTGAACGAAGGAAGGAAGCTGCGTCCAAGTGTGAAAAACACTCCGAGGGCAACTACAAAAAGTCCGATTGTACTTCCGAGAGTTACACGTTTATGTGCCAGTACCCAAGTCAGTGCTTTTTCATAAATCCCTTTCATCCAGCGGGCAACAGGAGCTTCTTTCAGTTCCTTGTTCGTCTTATTGCTTCCTAATAGATAAGAGCAGAGTACCGGAGTTAGTGTCAGGGCAACTATCGTAGACGCAAACAGGGCCACGATAAAAGCAACACCTAGTGGAACCAACATTCTGCCTTCCATGCCGCTCAAGAAAAATAACGGAACAAAGCTGACTACGATAATCAACGTTGAATTAAGGATAGGCATGCGCACCTCTTTCGACGCATTGAATACCACTTCGAGCGTACTTAGTCTTTCTGCTTCCGCTTTCAGGCGGTTCTCCCGCAGTCGTTTATATACGTTTTCCACATCGACAATGGCGTCGTCTACCAATGAACCGATAGCTATCGCCATACCTCCAAGACTCATGGTGTTGATTGTCAGCCCCATGTAGTGTAAAGTCAGGATCGAAACGAGCAGGGAAAGAGGCAGTGTCACCAATGAGATCAGCGTAGTACGTACATTTGCCAGGAACAGGAAAAGCACGATGACAACGAAAATACCTCCTTCAAAGAGTGATTTCTTCACATTGCCGATGGAGCTTTCGATAAAGCGGCTTTGACGGAATATGTCCGTTGAAACTTTTACGTCCGGCGGCAGATTTTTCTGGAGGTCTTTCAGAGATGCTTCCAGTTTGTCCGTCAGTTCCAGTGTGCTGGTAGCCGGTTGCTTGGTAACAGTCATCAGGACGGCAGATTTGCCGCGTTCTGAAGCAGTACCCAGTTTCGGAGCCTTCGGGCCGATGGTTACGTTTGCAATATCTTCCAGCGTGACAGGGAAGTTATTCACTGTCTTTACTACCGCTTTGCCAAGTTGCTCTGTTTTCGAAGTGGAGAGTACACCACGTACAATATATTCATTTCCGAATTCATAGAGCACACCTCCATTGGCATTTAGGTTCATATCCTGTGTTACAGCCATCACTTCTCCCATCGAGATGCCGTAATGACGCATCCGTTCGGGATCTAGCTGAATCTGATATTCTTTGATATCTCCTCCGAGCACAGCCACTTGTGCCACTCCTCCGGTAGACAGCAGGCGTGGACGGATGGTCCAGTCCGCAATCGTGCGAAGATCGAGCATGGAAGTGGAGTCGGCAGTCAGACCGATGATGAGCATTTCGCCTAAGATAGAAGACTGTGGTCCAAGAGTCGGTTTGCCGACATTGACCGGCAGCGATTCGCTGACCACCGCTAATTTCTCACTAACAATCTGGCGAGCGAGATAAATATCGGTTCCCCAATCAAATTCTACCCAGACAACGGAAAATCCGTTGGTAGAAGAAGAGCGGACACGGCGTACACCCGTAGCTCCGTTTACGGCAGTTTCAACAGGAAAAGTGACGAGCTGTTCAACTTCTTCTGCAGCCATACCGTTCGCTTCGGTCATGATTACTACCGTAGGTGCATTTAGGTCGGGGAATACGTCTACTTCCGTATGCATGGCGGTGTACGTTCCCGCAATAAGCAGGAGGATGGCCGCACAAACTACAACCAACCGGTTGTGTAGGGAGTAATGTATAATTTTATTAAGCATGATATTTCATTAATTGAGAGTTATAAATAACTTGATAGATGCGCCGCACAAAAAAAACGGTTGCGACGCCTAGTCTCTTTAGTGTTCGTGGCTGTGTGCCGGGATTGCATTGCTTGCGCTTGCCAGTCGAACCTGATAAGCACCCTCGGTCACTACACGGTCGCCAGCCTTTACACCAGTTAGGATTTGAACGCTTTTGCCGTTGTCGGCTCCTATCGTTACTTCCTGTTTTTTATAACCCTCTTCGTCCAGTTGCAGATATATGAAGAATATGCCTTGTTCCTCTGCCAGCGCGGTGCGCGGAAGAGAAATCACGTTTTCCATTGCTGAAGAAAGCAGGAATACCTCCACAAATGAGCCGGGAATCACTTCCCCTTTGTTGTCGAACTCAAAAGTGACAGGCACATAAAAAGAATTGTCTCCGGCAGCTTTTCCGAAAGAGAGAAGTTTACCGTTCAATGCTTTCAACTCGTACACCTGATTATTATAAGGAGTCTGGAAATTGGCGGAACTGATGGTGCGGAGATACGGGTAATACTTTTCCGACACTTCGGCACGGAGGAAAAGACGACGGTTCTGCGTCACGCTTACCAGCGGTTGTCCGATTGTCACATAGTCACCTTCTTTCACGAGAATACTTTTCACATATCCGGCAATAGGAGCCGTAATGTTTTGTCCGATAGCCGAATGATTCTTGGAAAGGGCTTTGTAACTAAGGCGGGCATTTTCATAACTTTGCTCTGCCTGTGCAAAATCCTTGTCAGATACAATCTTGTTTTTAACAAGATCTTTCATACGTTCGTACTCCTTCTTAGATACCTCGTAGGCAATGCGGGCTCGTTGCACCGGATCACCATCGGCGATATTCTTTGAAGAAATAGTGACTAGCGGAGTGCTGCTGCCGACGCTCATACCTTCCGTTACTTTTCCACGGAAAGATACCACGCCGGCTACTGTAGCTACGGCAACCGATTCATCCCCTTGAGCAGCCAGCACCTGTCCGCTGGTTTTAATCACTTGCTGGAAAGGTGCAGGTTCAATAACGCTCACCTTTACACCGGCTGCTTCAGCTTTCGCTTTCGGAAGAATGATTTCATCACTGTGGGCTTCGGCAGCTTCGTTGTATTCATCGGCTGCTTCATGATTGTGTTCTCCGCTACATTCGCCTTCATGGGAATGATCGGGTCCTTCTGCCTCGTGATTATGTCCTTCCGCGGCATGATCGTGTTCATCGTGTGTGTGTGTGACGGTACTATTATTACAGGATCCCAGCACGAATAAGCCCAGGATTCCCACGAAAATAAGTTTTTTCATAATGATATTTTCCTACTAAATTTTACTGTTTTCTTTTTACGCTACAAAGATAAGGTAGCGCAGATGCAACTAATTTGCATTTACGCTTTTACGCAAAAACAGAGTAGGGAGGGGCACGAAGAGAAGTGGTACGATGAGTATCCGTACCATGCAGAGAGTCTCGGTAAACGTAATAGTTTTTAATCCGTTTCTCTTGCGGTCGTAATAAATGCTCGATGATTACATCCGTGAATAAGGTAGCGATGAATACGTAATCCGGTCCGCTATCCGTATGTATGGATGGAGTGGGAGAGTAGAAACGAGTCATACATTCGCTGCTGCAACATGAGTCGTTTCCCGGGTGATGATGATGCGTGGGACATTGCTGTTCTACAGGCAAGTCCTGCTTCATGCAAATCATTCCGTTGGGGTGATGATGATGGGGAATAACCGCTGCCACCAACATAATAATGTTGATAAAAAACAGCAGAGTTACTATAATTCGTTTCTTCCCTTTCATCCTTTCTTTTAGAGGTTATCCGCTTTTCAGAGCTTCAAAGTGCAAATATACAAATACTTTTATTTCGCCTGTAGCCGATACCCTCTTTTTATTATTTATTATTTCTTTTCCAGTTCTTGCAACGAATCCATTTTCTTCTTTTCGAGGAACTCATAGATACCGCAAAGATGTTCCGTCACCTTTTGATTACCGAACTCATACACCTTGGTAACCAGCCCGTCAAGGAAGTCACGGTCGTGTGAAACGACGATCAGCGTACCATCAAAATCCAGCAATGCCTGTTTTAGAATATCTTTCGTTTTCATGTCCAGATGATTCGTCGGCTCATCTAAAATCAGGAGGTTGACAGGTTCCAGCAATAATTTAATCATAGCCAGACGGGTACGCTCTCCACCCGAAAGCACTTTGACCTTTTTCATCGATTCCTCGGGACCGCCAAACATAAACGCCCCCAGCAAATCACGAATCTTGTTCCGGATATCCCCTTTGGCTACATCGTCAATCGTTTGGAAAACCGTCAGGTTTTCATCCATCAGCGAAGCCTGATTTTGAGCGAAATATCCAATTTGCACATTATGTCCGAGAGTCAATGTACCGTCATGCTCAATCTCCTTCATGATACACTTCACGAGCGTAGACTTACCCTCACCGTTCTTACCAACGAAAGCTACCTTATCACCACGCTCAATCGTCAGATTAGCATTGCGGAATACCACTTTGTCTCCGTATGTCTTTCCAACACCCTCCATGATGACCGGGTAACTGCCCGAACGGGGTGAAGGCGGGAATTTCAGTCGCAATGCAGAAGTATCCTCCTCGTCCACTTCGAGCAATTCCAGCTTCTCCAGCATTTTGACACGGCTCTGCACCTGCAACGTCTTTGAATAAGTCCCCTTGAACCGTTCGATAAACTCCTTCGTTTCAGCAATAAACTTCTGCTGCTCGTCATAAGCCTTCTGTTGCTGTTCGCGGCGGTCCTTGCGCAGCTGCAAATATTGCGAGTAATTTACCTTGTAATCATAGATACGTCCCATCGTCACTTCGATGGTGCGTGTTGTAATATTATCCACGAATTTACGGTCGTGACTAATTACAATGACCGCTTTTCCATTATTAATAAGAAAATCCTCCAGCCATTGAATAGATTCGATATCCAGATGATTCGTCGGCTCATCGAGCAAGAGCACATCCGGTTTCTGCAACAGCAATTTGGCGAGTTCGATACGCATTCGCCATCCACCGCTGAAATCACTCGTCTGGCGTTGGAAATCTCCTCGGGTGAATCCTAATCCAAGCAATGCCTTTTCCACATCCTCTTCATAATTAGTAGCATCGATTGAATAAAACTTCTCGCTCAAGCTGGACACTTCCTCGATCAGCGCCATGTAACTGTCGCTCTCGTAGTCCGTCCGTGTTTCAAGCTCCTTGTTCAACTTTTCGATCTGCGCTTCCATCTCATGAAGATGTGAAAAAGCCTGTGCCGTTTCGCCAAACACTGTTCTTCCGTCTTCCGTCATCAGATGTTGAGGCAGGTATGCTACTACGCAATCTTTGGGTGCGGAAACTTTTCCACGTGTCGGTTGCCGTGCGCCTGCCAAAATCTTCAGCAGCGTACTTTTTCCAGCCCCGTTTTTGCCCATCAGAGCGATGCGGTCTTTTTCATTAATTACGAAAGAAATATCACTAAATAAAGCAGTGCCGCCAAACTCTACGGCTAGTCCGTCAACAGAAATCATACTATTCTTTTAAATTGAGGCGCAAAGATAGCGAAATATATGAATATTTTTTATACCTTGCGGGCTGAAAAGGAAGATAGCTCTAAAAAAACAGATAAAAAAAACAATATATAAGCGATATGGAAAGCGAACAAATGAATGAATTCAGACCTTTAATTTTGGTAGCTGAAGACGATGACAGCAACTTTAAATTAATCAAGGCTATCATAGGCAAAAAGTGTGATATCGAGTGGGCTAAAAATGGCCAGGAAATGGTGGAGTTGTTTCAGCAACACCAGCAAAGAGCCAAAGCAATGCTAATGGATATTAAGATGCCGGTGATGAACGGATTGGAAGCAACGAAGATAATTCGTGAATCTAACACAGAAATTCCTATTATCATGCAGACGGCTTATGCTTTTAGCTCGGATAAGGAAAATGCAATGAATGCAGGAGCAACTGAAGTATTAGTGAAACCTATCACCTTGGGTATTCTCCGCACTACGTTGAGTAAATATTTACCCGATTTGCAGTGGTAAGATTGATTCTTACGAGATTTTTTTTAGTTTATTAAAAAAGTGCTTAAGCGTTAAAAACGTAAAAGCATGGAAAAGAAGTATGATTGGGTAGAAAAATGGTATTACTCTAACTTCATCTAATGCATTTGGATAAAATAAAATAGGCGAACCTCACGGTTGGCCTATTTTTGTTCGTCTCTGTTAATTTGTTAGAGTACAGAAACGACTCTATGTAAAGTCTCTCCTTTGAGAGATTTTAAGTTCATTATTTGTTTCCGCCAGCCCACCATACGGCCTCGCTATATACGTACTGTCCATCACCGAAAGCAGCTTTCACTTCAGGATTTGCCAATACATCGTCTGCTCCATAACCGAAGCGCAATGGGAATTTACTGCTGTTCTGCGGGTTTTTCAGTACAATGAAGTTTTCTCCTGCACCTTTCAGACGGCGGTAGTCATTATAGGCTTCCAGTGATTCGCCGGATGCGCCGAAGAAAGCAAGATACTT
>ERZ894177.1058-NODE-1058-length-13276-cov-39.6397_pt1 | contig 13276 bp, 9 predicted proteins | sample MGYA00380277_ERZ894177 | MGnify/ENA primary metagenome ERZ894177 (study PRJEB32331, sample SAMN06328428) | human gut metagenome | biome: human gut microbiome; feature: stool | host: Homo sapiens | collected 2014-06-03 ... | reverse complement strand
TCCGGGGCTTTTTGATTAATTGTTTAACTCGTCCCATTTTAACGGGACACTAATGTTAAAATATATAAGAATAAAACGTGTGTGATTGTTTTTTTGTCAAAATAATCTTTGTATTTCGCCCGATTTACCCCATACACTCTCGGTTTTGGACCTAAGGCGCCTGGAATGTGACGAAAATGAGGCGGTTCGTGAAAGTTAAAAGGAAGTGAAATGCAACGAAAAGCTGGCGAATGAACCCCTGAATAAAGGTATTTTTTTGTAACTTTGCCTTTGGCCCATTCAGGCCATCCCCTACATTAACCCTACTATCGCTTTACAACGATGACAGACAAGACCAAAGACGACTCAGAATTACAAAAAAATAGCCAACCTGCTGACGAAACAACCTCTACTGACGCTGAACGCACGGAAGAGGAGCCAACCGATGATGTGCAGAATGGCGATGAGGCTGATGATAGCCAAACTCAGGCGCATGCTGACTATACCCCCCAACAAACCAAAGACAGAGAGGGAAACTTGCAGCTCACCGGCATGTATCAGAATTGGTTTCTTGACTATGCCTCGTATGTAATTCTGGAACGTGCCGTGCCGCACTTGGGCGATGGACTCAAACCCGTGCAGCGACGCATCTTGCACTCCATGAAGCGCTTGGACGACGGACGATACAACAAGGTGGCCAACATCGTGGGACATACCATGCAATTTCACCCGCATGGCGATGCTTCAATCGGCGATGCACTGGTGCAGCTGGGACAGAAAAACTTGCTCGTCGACTGTCAGGGTAACTGGGGTAACATCCTTACGGGCGATGGGGCTGCCGCGCCGCGTTACATCGAGGCACGATTGTCGAAATTTGCCCTCGATGTGCTGTTTAACCCTAAAACGACGGATTGGAAACTCTCGTACGACGGACGTAACAAAGAACCTATTTCGCTGCCTGTGAAGTTTCCGCTGCTCTTGGCTCAGGGAGCGGAGGGCATTGCCGTGGGACTTTCGGCTAAGATTCTGCCGCATAACTTTGGCGAACTTTGCGATGCGGCCATTCATTACTTGCATGGCGAACCTTTTCACCTTTATCCCGACTTCCTGACGGGTGGTTCGATCGATGTGTCGCGCTACAACGATGGTTTGCGCGGGGGAGCGGTAAAAGTGCGTGCGAAAATCGAAAAACTCGACAACCGTACGCTCGTTATCCGCGAAATTCCGTTTGGCAAAACCACTTCGTCGCTCATCGACTCTATCCTGAAAGCCAACGAAAAGGGTAAGATAAAAATTCGCAAGGTCGACGATAATACGGCGCAAAACGTCGAAATCCTGGTGCACCTTACGCCGGGCACTTCATCGGACAAGGCTATCGATGCGCTTTATGCCTTTACCGACTGCGAAATTTCGATTTCGCCCAACTGCTGCGTCATCGACGAGAAAAAGCCGAAGTTCCTGGCGGTGAGCGATGTGTTGCGCCGCTCGGTGGACCATACGCGCAGTTTGCTCGAAAAGGAACTGCTTATCCGCCGTGCCGAACTGATGGAAAGTTTGCATTTCGCTTCGCTCGAACGCATCTTCATCGAAGAACGCATTTACAAAGACCGAAACTTCGAACAGGCTAAGGATATGGATGCTGCCGTGGCACACATCGACGGCCGGCTTGAACCCTTTAAAAAGGATTTCTACCGCGAGGTGACGCGCGACGACATACTGCGACTCATGGAAATTAAAATGGGACGCATCCTGAAGTTTAACAAGCAAAAGGCTGAGGAACTGATTGCCCGCATGACCGAGGAGGTGGCGCACATTGACCGCGACCTGAAAAACATGGTGGAAGTGACGGCTAACTGGTTTGCGCTGATTCGCGACAAATACGCTGCGGCTTATCCGCGACACACAGAAATACGTTCGTTCGACAATATCGAGGCTGCCAAGGTGATTGAGGCCAACGAAAAGCTTTACATCAACCGCGAGGACGGATTCATGGGCACGAGCTTGAAAAAGGACGAGTTTGTTGAGAACTGTTCGCCCATCGACGATGTCATCATTTTCTATCGCGACGGTACTTACAAGGTGACGCGTGTGCAGGAAAAGGTGTTTATCGGCGAAACGGAACGTGCCAAGAAAGAAAAGCGCAAAAAGGTGGAAATTATCCACATCGCTGTGTTCAAAAAGGGCGATACGCGTACCATTTACAATGCCGTTTATCGCGACGGAGCCAGCAATGCGTGCTTTATCAAGCGTTTCAACGTAACCTCGATTACGCACGACCGCGAATACGACGTGACACTCGGTACGCCCGGCAGCCGCATCCTGTACTTTACGGCGAACCCCAATGGCGAGGCTGAGGTAATCAAGGTGACTTTCCGACCTAATCCTAAACTGAAACGCATTAGTTTCGATAAGGACTTTGGCGAAATTCTGGTGAAGAGTCGACAGAGCCGAGGAAATTTGCTCACGCGCATCGATGTGCACAAAATTACGCTCAAGGCACACGGTGCTTCGACCTTAGGCGGTCGGAAAGTGTGGTTTGACCATGATGTGCAGCGCCTTAACTATGATGAACGCGGTGCTTATTTGGGCGAGTTTCATTCAGACGACTTGGTGCTGGTGATGCTCGACAGTGGCCAGTTCTATACCACGTCGTTCGACATCAACAACCATTACGAACCTACGGGCATTTTGCGTGTTGAAAAATTCAGCGAAACCAAGGTGTGGACAGCTGTGCTTTTCGATGCCGACCAGCAGGGTTTTCCGTATGTGAAGCGTTTCACCGTGGAAAGGGCTTCGCAGACTAAACCGCAAAGTTTCATTGGCGAGAATCCCCAGTCGCGCTTTGTGTTGCTCACCGAGGCCGCTTATCCGCGTTTGCGCGTGACTTACGGCGAGGCCGATGCTTTTCGCGACCCGTTGGAGGTGGACGTGGAGTCGTTTATCGGTGTGAAGAGCTACAAGGCAAAGGGTAAGCGACTGACTACTTGCGCGGTAGAACGCATTGAAGAGTTGCCGCCGCTGCGTGAGGCCACTCCGGAACCCGAAGAGGAAGAGCAGCCCGAGGAACAGCCCGAAGTAAAGACGGCTGATAACACCGAGGAACCCAAACAGCTTTCGCTCTTCGACCTTATGTCTGCTGACGAATAAGTGGGTGCTTAAAACGAGGTTGTTCACCTACTTAAAACGAGATTGTTCACCTGTTCAAAATGAGGTTGTTCACCTGTTTTACTAATGAACCTTATTCATTCGCTGCTTGCGCTTTTTCCCGGCAAATAACGAACGCTTGTTGCCAACAAACGTGCCGTGACGGGTTGAATGCAAACAGCATTTTAAACATAGATAAAAAATATGACGCACCAAGAATTGATGAGACGTGCCATTCAGTTGGCCGTCGACAATGTGAAGAACGGTGGTGGTCCCTTTGGGGCTGTCATTGCACGCAACGGCGAAATCATTGCTGAAGGGGTGAACCGCGTTACGCCGAACCACGACCCGACAGCTCACGCTGAAGTGCAAGCCATACGTGCTGCTGCTGCCCGACTCGAAAACTTCGATTTGGCGGGTTGCAGCATTTACTCCTCGTGCGAACCTTGCCCCATGTGCCTTGGAGCTATTTACTGGGCACATCTGGACCACCTTTATTTTGCTGCAACCAAAACGGATGCCGCACGCGCCGGATTCGACGATGCTTTTATTTACGACGAACTGCCGCTGCCCATTCACGAACGTAAACTGGCTACTGACACGATGATGCAGACCGAAGCGCAGGAACCCTTCGACAATTGGATGCAGAAAACCGATAAGGTGGAGTACTAAATTTACAGCTTTTGTTTTTACTAAAATGATAACGGCTACCGACTTAAAATAATCAGTTGGTAGCCGTTATTTTTGTTTTGTTGCTAAGGTTGAGGTCGGTTGAGCCTATTTTCCGGCCAATTTACGCACTACCTGTCCGTTTGCGTAGCGTATGAGGTACACTCCGCGAGGCAGTTGCGGCAGTTTATCGATGCTGTAGCGCAAGCCATTGAGGTCGTAAACAGCCACCGGGCGATTGTCATTTCCCATTTCCACGTTATCCACGGCACTCAACTTCGGAATCATTTCGTCGAGGAAAGTCAAGCGTTTTTGCAGTTGACCGAGCACCTCATCCACCTGCATAGCCAACGATTTGTATTGTTCGTTAGGATAAACCTTAGTGTGCAGTGCCATGCTTTCTTTGTAAGGCACAGCGTAAGTGTCTATCATCTTTTGCAAGTCCGATTTGAATGTATCGACCAAGTTCGGGCGGAAATGCTACAGATTCTTGATTGTCCACATGTATGAAAGCATGCAATACAAAAAACTCCCGATTCGCTGAATTTTTTCCAGTGAATCGGGAGTTTTTTTGTTAGTAGTAATGAAGTCGTCTAAACTTTTCTGACGAAGATTTGAATTGGAGTTTTATCTCTTCTAAATTCAATATTCACCTTTCTTTTTGGCCGTTTTTTGACCTTTCATCGGTCGTGTAGCTCGCTACACTCCCTCTTCAAGGGCCCAAAATACCTCAAAAATAAAGGCAAATCTTGAAATTCATAAAAGTTCAGACGACTTCAATAAGTTATTTCGTAGTCGATTCGCCCTTGCGGTAAAAACCCTTGAGCTGAATGTCGAACGTCAGGGCAGAGTAGGGCGGAATCAGTCCGGCCGAAGCACTCATGTAGCCCAGTTCCTGCGGCATATACACACGCCAGCGGTCGCCAATGCGCATTTCCATCAATGCCGTCGTAAATCCTTCGATGAGGCTGCTCACGAGCAAGGACGTAGGCGAGCAAAATTCAGGGCTGAACACATAGTCCTCGTCTTCATAGAGTCCGCTGTGGTCGAACACTCTTCCGTCGGGATAGTTTTCCGTAGGGATGAGACGTCCGATGTAGTTTACGCGAACCGAATCCGTGTAAAGCGGATAGCCCGAACCCGTGCCGCGTTCGGTGATTTTCACGCAGATAGAATCCGCCGTAACGCCACCCGGCATTTTGGCAAAACTGCGGTAAATGCGCCAGTCACAATGGTTTTCCCAGTCCTGTCCGTAGGTGTTTTGAGCATCAGCGATAGCCTTTTTCGCATCCGCCATACGTTCGTCAAAGAATTTGGCGTTACGGTTCACCCAGTCGTGCGAAAACTCATCATTGTCAGTTTCGGCAATGTTATCATCGCAGGCAGTGAAACCCACCAACGGCAGCAGGGCAAGGAGGAAATACAGAATTTTCTTCATTGATTACAATAGGGGGATAGTGCTCTGATTATTGCAGTTTTTTGAGGAGCGAGGTGATGCTCACCTTATCCTCGATGAGGCTGCGCAGTTCAGCAATGGGAACACGAGTTTGTTCCATCGTATCGCGGTCGCGCAGGGTCACGCAATTGTCGGTCAGCGTGTCGTGGTCGATGGTGATACAGTACGGCGTACCGATGGCATCCATGCGGCGGTAGCGTTTACCGATAGAGTCTTTTTCCTCGTATTTGCAGTTGAAGTGGAACTTCAGGTCGTTCAGAATTTCGTGAGCCTTTTCGGGCAGACCATCCTTCTTAACCAGCGGCATAACAGCCAGTTTCACCGGAGCCAGTGCAGCCGGCAATCTCAGCACTACGCGCGTTTCGCCGTTTTCGAGTTTTTCCTCGGCATAAGCATGACACATTACGCTCAAGAACATACGGTCAACACCGATTGAAGTTTCGATAACATACGGCGTGTAGCTTTCGTTCGTTTCGGGGTCGAAGTATTCGATTTTGCGACCCGAGAACTTAGCGTGCTGCGAAAGGTCGAAGTTCGTACGAGAGTGAATACCCTCAACCTCCTTGAATCCGAAGGGCATTTTGAACTCGATATCGGTGGCAGCGTTGGCATAGTGAGCCAACTTTTCGTGGTCGTGGTAGCGGTAGTTTTCAGCACCGAAACCAAGAGCCTCGTGCCAAGCCAAGCGGAACTTCTTCCACTGTGCAAAGCTGTCGAGTTCCGTGCCGGGTTTTACGAAATACTGCATTTCCATCTGTTCGAATTCGCGCATACGGAAGATGAACTGACGAGCCACGATTTCGTTACGGAAAGCCTTACCGATTTGTGCAATACCGAAGGGCAGCTTCATGCGGCCGGTTTTCTGTACGTTCAGGTAGTTTACGAAAATACCCTGAGCCGTTTCGGGGCGGAGGTAAATAGTTGAAGCACCTTCAGCCGTCGAACCCACTTCGGTTTTGAACATGAGGTTAAACTGGCGCACATCGGTCCAGTTGCGCGTGCCCGAGATGGGGCAAACAATTTCTTCGTCGAGGATGATTTGCTTGAGTTCGGCCAGGTCCATGGCATTCATGGCGTCCGAATAACGCTGGTGCAGTGCATCGCGCTTAGCCTGGTGTTCGAGCACGCGAGCGTTTGTGCTGCGGAACTGAGCCTCGTCGAAAGCCTCGCCAAAGCGCTTGCGAGCCTTAGCCACTTCCTTGTCGATTTTTTCCTCGTATTTAGCAATCTGGTCCTCGATGAGCACGTCAGCGCGGTAACGTTTTTTCGAGTCGCGGTTGTCGATGAGGGGGTCGTTGAACGCATCAACGTGACCCGAAGCCTTCCACACCGTGGGGTGCATAAAGATGGCAGCATCAATACCCACAATGTTTTCGTGGAGCAGCACCATCGACTGCCACCAGTATTGCTTGATATTGTTTTTCAGCTCCACACCGTTCTGACCGTAGTCATACACAGCGCCTAAGCCGTCGTAAATGTCGCTTGAGGGAAATACAAAACCGTATTCTTTACAGTGAGAAACGATTTTTTTGAATACATCTTCTTGTGCCATGATGTTGCAGTATTGTTGTTATATATTTATATGCGTAATATAATTAAGCCAAAAAGCAGATTTTTCAGGTCTGTTGCGTGCAAAGTTACTAAATATTGCGCGATTGCTGCTTTTTTACTTCCTTAAAAATGCCGCAGCGGCTTAGGGTTATTGCAGATGCGGCTTCTTTTTCAAGCGTTCGGTGAGCACGGTTTTCAGGTTTTGGCTCGTCTGCAAATTCAGTTTTTTGCGTATGTGCGCCCGTTGGCTGTTGATGTTGCTTTCGTTTTTGTTTAGAATCGTACAAATTTCGCTCAGTTTTTTGTCCTGCAGAATGAGCTGGCAAATTTCGAGTTCCGAGGGCGAAAGTTCCGGGAAAATGCCTTCGAGCAGTAGGAAGTCAGCTTCTTGTAGTTTTATTAAATTTTTAACATTCTTGAGCAGTGTTTGTTTGGAATCCTCGGTCATCATTTCCAGCAGCAGCGTAGTTTGTTGTGGGGTAAGATTTGTGCGTGCCATTTCAATGTAAGCCTTGATTTCCGATTTGTTCGTGCGCAGCATTCGCAGTATGTCGCGTTCGTCGGCCTTCAGCTTGTTGTTTTCCTGATACAGCTGTTTGACACTCCGCTTCAGATGATGGGCCATAACCCCTGTCAGGCAGAAAGCCACTACATACACACCGTAAAAATTAAGCAGTGCTTCGTCCTTTGTCAGCACCACGCATACACCGTATATCGCAAGTGAACACACACAAAGTATGTAGGCCACATTTTTAAAATAAGCCACAATGCAGAAGAGGATGTTGAAGGCCAACAGCACCATGTTTCCCACGATAAGCATCAGGTGATAGGGCGTGTGGGCCATCGACGACATAATCATTTCGATTGAGGTGGTGGTTTGCGACAGGAAAATACAAGCTATAAGTGCCGTATGTAACTTTATCACGTTTTTGTGGTAAAGTGCCAAAATTCCAACCGTTAAAAACAAATATACGCGGTTTTGCATCACAAACCAGTAATCCTGCGGTCCGGATAGACCGGCTTCGCCGAATATCAGCGAAAAAATGATGGCTGAGCCAAAAAAGTAAAACAATATTTTTCGTTGACGCTCAATCAGCATTTGTGCATTCTCGATAGCGTTGTAATGTGGAAAAACGGTGAGCAGATTATTTATAAACTTCATATTCAGGCATATCAATGTGTTTTAAGGTGCAAAATTACGGTATTTATCTGCATTAAAGGTTATTCAAGGTTCTATAAATTTGAACTCCTAAATCAGAAACCTTAATTTTGCACTGCGTTTGCATAGCAAGGGTCGTTGAGCAGCGAAAGGCTTGGGTATAGGATTACTATAGATAATTAAATGACGGATGATTTTTTAAGCTGTCAAATACACTCGAAATGAAACATTATTCCGGTGTTTTGGTCATTGCTCCGGCCCGGGTATGTGACCCCCATAAAGCAGGCTGTTTTCAAAGTCTGTGTTCTGCTTAAATGCAGATATTTCTTTTTCATCTTTTACGTGTTTGTCGCCGATTGCGTCTCAGCGGAGATGGGTCGGCGATTTTTTTTGTCCTTTTTTTGTGTACTATTTTCTCTTCGTTTAGGTCAGCTCGTGGTAACCAGCCCTTCCTAAATTCAGGTTTCAACCCCCTCGAAAGCGTAAAATTTTAAAATCGAAACGAATCAAACAACTGTTAAAATGTGTGCTTTTTTAAGCAGGCAAAATGGGGCGATGATAGAGTCGCTTCACACATTGCCCCCGTTCACCATGCTGCCCCATAGCAGGGGGCAACATAGTGATGAAGTGCGAACCATTGCAGAGATATTCGTAGCTTCCTAATCGCCCAATCTTTAAATTCGCGGTACTTCGCCTCCGCTTCTGCCCGGTTCACGAAGCACACTCTTCCGATACGTTGCATTTGAAAGCATTTCACCGCTTGGGTACCTCATGGCGGTTTTAACAGAACGGTTTGCCTATCCTTGCATGTCAGGGTGCAATCAGCGTGCGCGGCACCGATTTAGTGGCTTTTTCTCAAAACGCTGATTATCAGCAGTTCCAAGCTTGTTGAAACTAGCTCGGAACTAATTTGCACAAGCTCGGAACTAATTTGCACAGGCTCGGAACTAATTTGCACAAGCTCGGAACTAATTCGGGCAATCGCGGAGCAATTTTTGACAAGCCTCCGTCACGTGTCTCAAACAGCGGAAAGAACGTCGAGGATAGGGGCAACGCCCCCTCGACACACACGGGCAGATTATCAGAGAATGGCATGCGTTCGTGGGACGATTGGCACATGGGAATGGCGCACCCTGTAATGCGCCCAATTTACGCCCGTTGTGTCGAGGGGCGTTGCCCCTATTTCGACATATTGCCCTTACAGGGCGCGATACCTTTTAAACCCTGTACATGGGGGAACCCAGGGTGTCGTTCACTCCGTTCACTATACCCTGGGCTGAGATACCATTGCCTCCGGCGAAGTCAGGCTGCACCTCAGCATAGCTCTTGAGAGCAAGCTCTCGTCGCTCTGCATTCGGTTTGCACTGACATTGCCCTTACAGGGCGCAGCGGCCTCAAAACCTCCGAATGATAACTGAATTTTTGTTATAAACATATTCTCACACCTTTTTGCTACTGATCCTAGAGAACCGGTATTTTTCATACAAAAAAGCCATGAAGCCGTCGTGCAGGGAGGAAGCTCGCCTGTATGACGGATTCATGGCTGAATGCTGTAGCGTCACGGTGGTGCGTGAAAGGCCGATTAGCGTTTCATGAACTCGCGTACCCTTTCGATGGGAATGCCGAAGTTAAAGTTGTCCGAACCATTGAGTTTGGCAAAGTTCACGCCAACCAGGTTGCCCTCGGTGTCGATTACCGGACTGCCGCTTGAACCCTGCACGGTAGCTATGTCGTAAAGAATGCGCTGCCCGTCAGAAAGTTGCGTAACCTTTCCGCCCGTCATCTGCACCTGGATGCCCGCTTTGGTAGTGGCCAACTGCGGTCCGGCGTTGTAGCCCAACATATACAGCTGCTGCCCCATTTCAAGGGGGTCAGATTCGCTGGGGATGGCAAAGACGTAGGCATTCTGGGGTGTTTGTTTGTTCTTTAATTGAATCAAAGCCAAATCAACATCGGGTTTATCCGATACGCGAATAATGACGCAAGGATTCTTCTGCAAAAAGTCTTTTTCGCCCGTTACGTGCGTATCGTTGTAGGCAATGCCGAGTTCGCAAACCGAACTGATGCGCAACTGTCGCGGATCGTCGAGCGCGCTAATCTGACGAATTAGGTTTTCCACTTCGCTGTACGCCTCGCGCAGCTCAGCCTGTTGTTGGGCAATCTGGTTCAGCTTTTCCGTATCGTCGTATAAGGCAAAGTCGCTGCCCATGTAGTAACAGCCGGGTTTCATGTTTTCCAACCGGTTGTACTCATCGCTCAGCTTCTGCTTGATGATGCCGTAGTACATGGCTATGGAGCGCAGCAAATTCCGGTAGCCCGTTTTAATTTGTTCCTCCTCAATGTAAGGTTGCGCCACGTGGCGGTTGGTCATGATGAGCCCTTTTTCGTCGACAAAGAAGCCCGTTCCCGACATCACCGAGCAATGTTTGCTGATTTCAGCCTCGTTGTCGGTGACATTCGCCAAATTACCTTCGGCATCAACGCCCGAAAAGTATAGCACCTCGTTGTTGGGCAGTTGTAGCCGGTAATAGAACTTGTTGAGAATCAGCACTGAACCGCTTTTGGTCAGGTCGAAAAGCTCGGCCTGCGTCATCTCGCGCGAACACGACGAAAAGAGCAAGGCTACAAGCGTAACTAAGGACAATAGGTGTTTCATGCAATCAGTATTTAGGTGTGTGCATTTTATCAAGATGTTGAAAAAAAGAATTCCACATCGTATAATTCGAAGTCGTCTAAACTTTTCTGACGAAGATTGAATTTCATAAAAGTTCAGACGACTTTTTCTATAATTAAGAAACGTGACGCACGCTGATGCCACACGCTATTCGCGCGCACCGCTCTGCTTCATCAACTGCCGTACGGCCTCGTCCTCGCCCACAATCCACATGGCATCGGCGCGACAAATCAGGCGGTCGGCAGTAGCCGGCACAATGTTTCCTTCGCTGTCTTCAAAACCAACGACCGAGCAGTGGAACTGCGAACGAATGCCGCTGAGGCGCAAACTCTTGTCAATGAACGAGCTGCCGTCGTGCAAAATAACGCGGCGGAGCTGCAAGCGGCTGTTCGACAGGGGCAAATCGGTATGTTCCTGCGTCAGTCGCTGCGCAAAGGCCTGCAAGCTGTCGTCGCTGCCGATAGCCTCAATGCGGTCGCCCGGAAAAATCATGGCATCGCCATCGGGCACATTCTGTCGGTGTGCTCCGCGCACAATGGCGGCAATCATCACGCCGTCGCGATGGCTGAACTCCAGTTCGCGCAGACGTTTGCCTGCCCATGCCGAATCATCGGGCACGTCAAGTTCGGCAATGTGTATGTTGCGGCTGGTAAGTCGGCCGGCATATCCCGGTTCGGTGGCAGCATCGGCCCGTGCCAGTGTTTCGCGCGAGCGAAGGTTCTGCAGGAAAGTACGCTCCAGTTTGATACTCGTCCATTTGATGCGGCGCGACACGATGAACAGTAACATCACCACAAGCGCCGTGGCAATGTGGAAGTACCAGCGGAAGGGCGAAAGGAAGTCGAGTACATAATATATAGTAGCAGCAGCTATGCCATAGCGTATGCCAAAGGTAAAACAAAGACTCACGCGATGAAATTCGCCACGCAACCACAGCTGCTTCCACTCCTCCGAATGATTTTTGCGCATAACGATGGCACGCAGAAAAGGCGATGCGGCCAACAAGGTGAGCAAACCGCAGCTGATGTTGCCCGGCCAATGGCCAAAGGCACCCCGACACAGCGGTAGCAACACGGCAAAACTGATGGCAATGACGCCGATGCTCAGCGTGAGGTAAGCCCCCACCTGGCTGACGAGTGCTGTGAGCAGTTTGCGCCAAAGCCCCGTTTGTGCCTTGGCCGTGGCCGTGTTCTTTCCGTGTCGTCCGCGTTCGCTCAGGTGTTGCACCACCTGGGCAGGCATGATGCGTTCAAAGGCATCGGCCACAGGGCGGGCGGCACGAATCATGTAAGGCGTAAAGAAGGTGGTGATGATGCTCACTGCCACCACAACGGGGTAAAGAAAATCGTCGGTAACATGGAGCGAAATGCCGAGTGAGGCAATGATAAAGGCAAATTCACCAATCTGTGCCAGCGAAAAACCACCCTGAATGGCAGTGCGGAAGGGTTGACCCGAAAGCAGGAAACTGGTGGTGCCAAACACCGCCTGACCCAGAATGATGGCTACGCACAGCACAACGATGGGCAGCCAGTACTGCATGAGCACTTCGGGGTTGACCAACATGCCGACCGACACAAAGAAAATGGCACCAAACAAGTCCTTGACGGGCGATACCACGCGCTCAATGCTCTCTGCCTCAACGGTTTCGGCCAATATACTGCCCATCATGAAGGCACCGAAAGCTGAACTGTAGCCGGCCTTGTTGGCAAAGACCACGAGCATAAAGCAAAGGCCGATGCTTACAACCAGCAGGGTTTCTTTGTTCATCCAGCGGTGGGCTTTGCGCAGAAACGAGGGCACGACATACACACCCACCACAAACCAAAGAATAAGGAAAAAGCCGAGTTGGAAAAGGCTGCCTACGAGCTCAATGCCCTGAAACTGGCGGCTCACAGCCAGCGCACTGAGCACCACCATGAGCAAAATGCCGAGTATGTCTTCGAGAATGAGCACGCTGAGTACTTCGCCGGCAAACTTTTTTTGCCGCAGCCCGAGGTCGTCGAAGGCTTTGTAAATAATCGTGGTACTCGACATGGCAAGCATACCGCCGAGGAAAAGGCTGTTCATGGCTCCCCAATGAAACAGGTGCCCCACGGCACTGCCCACACTCATCATGCAAAACATGACGCTGCAGGCGGCAATGATGGGTCCCACGCCCATCTTGACAATTTTTTTAAACGAAAATTCAAGTCCGAGCGTAAACATCAGGAAGATTACGCCAATGTCGGCCCAGGTTTGTATGCTCTCCATGTTGCTTACCGAAGGGGTGTAGGGCATGTGCGGCCCGGCCAGGAATCCGGCCACAATGTAGCCCAGCACAAGAGGCTGCTTGAGCCGCTTGAACACCAGCGTCACAATACCGGCGGTAATGAGAATGAGGGCAAGATCGGAAATAAAGCTCTCCATTTTTCAAAAAAAATAGCTTAGTAGGAATGTGTAATATCTGCTTGATGCCGATAAGTAGGTGTTCAAAATTATTTTTACATTTGAATTGCGTTATTGTGCCGTAGTTGTTTGTTCTGTGCGAATGTCAGTGCAAACCGAATGCAGAGCGAGGCAAGCTTGCTTGCATGAGCTATGCTGAGGTGCAGCCTGACTTGGCGAAGCAGTGGAGCATAGCGGGCTATGTGACTGAGCGCAGGGC
>ERZ894177.1041-NODE-1041-length-13438-cov-43.017_pt1 | contig 13438 bp, 9 predicted proteins | sample MGYA00380277_ERZ894177 | MGnify/ENA primary metagenome ERZ894177 (study PRJEB32331, sample SAMN06328428) | human gut metagenome | biome: human gut microbiome; feature: stool | host: Homo sapiens | collected 2014-06-03 ... | reverse complement strand
ATGATAAATATATTCCGTTGGTAGCTATCGCTTCTCCTATTCTTTGCTATATCCTTCAAAGAAATTCGGAAGCATGGCTCAACGGTTACCAAATTAGTTACGAGTTGTTGATAATCAATGCCCTGTTCACATTCCTTGGACTTTGTTTGTTCATCAAAAGACAAGACAAAGAAACATCTTACACAACTCATACTACAAAACAAAAAGTAAAATAATGAAAACAACAATCAACTGTTTTCTTCCTTTCAGCCGGTTGGAAGAAACTGTGCAAACAGTTAAGGAGTTACGTGCATCGACGCTGGTAGACAAAATTTATTTATTGGCATCGCCAATTACCAATGTCTGTATTCCCGGATGCGAACTCATCTCTGTAGAGAAAATGCAGTCTACACAAGCGATGCGAGCTATTGCAGATCATTCTGATAAAACATATACCTTGCTTTATACCAAACACACTGCACTAAAAATAGGCATGTTCGCTCTTGAAAGAATGGTTCAAGTAATGGAAATGACCCAAGCTGGCATGGTATATGCAGACCATTACCAACAGATAGACGGTGTGCAAAAAACAGCTCCGGTCATTGATTACCAACCCGGTAGCCTGCGTGACGACTTCAATTTCGGCTCGGTTTTACTGTTCAATGCCAACGCATTCAAGGAAGTTATAGAAAATACAGAAGAGGAATATCAATATGCAGGCTTGTATGATTTGAGACTCAAAATATCCCAAAAGAGCAAACTGGTACACATCAACGAATATCTATATACCGAAGTAGAAAGTGACAAGCGGAAAAGCGGTGAGAAGCAGTTCGATTATGTAGACCCTAAAAACCGTCAGGTACAGATTGAAATGGAACAGGCATGCACCAACCATTTGAAGGAAATTGGCGGATATCTTTATCCTATCTTCCGTCCCGTAGACTTTTCTTCTCACACTTTTGAATATGAAGCTTCTGTCATTATACCCGTACGCAACCGTATTCGCACAGTCAAAGATGCCGTACGCTCGGCACTGAACCAGCAAACGACCTTTCCGTTCAATGTCATTGTCATCGACAATCATTCAACAGACGGGACCAGTGAAGTTCTCCATGAACTTAGTTCGGACAAGCGGCTGATTCACGTCATTCCCGAAAGAGATGACCTCGGTATAGGCGGATGTTGGAACATAGGTATCCATCACGAGAAATGCGGAAAGTTTGCCGTCCAACTTGATAGCGATGACGTGTATAAAGACGAACATAGCCTGCAAATCATCATTGATACTTTCTATAAACAGAAATGTGCAATGGTAATCGGCACTTATATGATGACTAACTTTGATATGCAGGAAATTGCCCCCGGCATCATCGATCATAAGGAATGGACGCCCGACAACGGACGAAATAATGCATTACGTATCAACGGTCTGGGAGCTCCCCGTGCATTCTACACTCCCATTCTTCGGGAAATCAAAGTCCCGAACACAAGCTATGGAGAAGATTATGCTCTTGGATTGAAAATTTCACACGATTATCAGATAGGCAGAATATACGACGTGATTTACCTTTGCCGCCGTTGGGAAGGCAACTCGGATGCTGCACTGCCTGTTGAGAAAATCAACCAGAATAATCTATATAAAGACCGACTTCGTACGTGGGAATTGGAACAGCGCATCCTGCAACAAGAAACGACATTAGAGAAAATTCAGCAAAAAATCGAACAGTTATTCCAAAAGCAAACTCTTTCTTGGGAACTAGCCAAAGAGAATTACCAAGCATTGGAACAGTATCGGTCACGAACAAAAGAAATATCCAAATGGTTTGGTAATCAAGGTTTAGCTGCGAACCTATTCCTTAATCCGAAACGTATTCTTTCGGCTACCGCACAGACAAACACTGCCTCCATTCATTCACGACCTTGCTTCCTCTGCCAAACAAACCGACCGCAGGAACAAGAGTTCATCAGTTATAGGAATTATCAGATACTGGTTAATCCCTATCCCATATTCAAACACCACTTTACAATTGTAGATAAGGAACACAAGTCGCAATCCATAGTCGGGCGTTTTAAAGATATGATAGAATTCACCGACATAATGAGAGAATACTTCCTTTTGTATAATGGACCGGAATGTGGAGCTTCCGCTCCCGATCATGCCCATTTTCAAGCTTGCAGTAAAGAGGAAAGAATGCAAGGACCATATTGCGATCACATAGATTTAATAGATAACGACAAGGTGCAAATTAGTTATGAAGATTTCCCGTACAGTTTCATCAGGATTCAGGCGAAAAACAAGACAACAATGTCGAAAACCTTTCATCTGATTTACGACATTTTAGCTGCCAATAATAACGGAAAAGAACCAATGATGAATATTCTTGCCTGGTATGGTTTGGAACGCACCAAAGAGGATTTTGGAAAGAACTATGACGATGAATTTGAGTCAGTGGCCGAACACCCTTACAATTGTATTATCTTCTTACGCAGCAAACATCGTCCTGACTGCTATTACGCAAAAGGGGACGAACAAATTATCATCAGTCCTGCTATTGCTGAAATGAACGGCATATTCCCTATAGTACGTGAAGAGGATATGGAGAAACTGACTCCTGAAAAGGTATATGAGATCTATCGGGAAATATCTATATCCAAAGAAAAACTGCAAAAAATATTAGAACGTATTAAGGCTGTATTATGACTCAACCTCAAATAACAGTTGGTATCCTTTCCGGGAAAGAGATTGAATTCTCTTTCCCGGTGAAATTTAGTTCTTCTGTCGGAACGGAAATTTCCGGGACACAGAAAGTTATTTATCAGGATGGGAAGATTCATTGGCAAGGGAAAGAGTACGACGAATTATCCTTCATTCCTCCACAAAATGCACATGCTTTCTTTGAACTGAAAGATGTGACCATCGGAATCAACTTCCATTGGGAACGCAAAGAAGTCCAGAAATTCAAAGGGGAATTAAAGATTATCATCGAAGGAGAACAACTAACCGCCATCAATGTGATTTCCATTGAAGAATATCTTACCAGTGTAATTTCATCCGAAATGAGCGCAACAGCTTCTTTAGAACTACTAAAGGCTCACGCCGTCATCTCCCGAAGCTGGCTACTCGAAAAAAATAAAGAATTAAGAATGAAGAATGAAGAATTTAAAAGAACTTTGCAAAAAGACAGCGCAGCCAATTCTTCATTCTTCATTCCTAATTCTTCATTTATTAAGTGGTATGACCATGAAGCACATAGAAATTTCGATGTATGTGCCGATGATCATTGCCAGCGTTATCAGGGAATTACACGAGCCTCAACACCACAAGCCATCGAAGCAGTCTCCGCCACGCGGGGGGAAGTGCTGATGTATAAAGGAGCGATTTGTGATGCCCGTTTCTCTAAATGTTGTGGCGGAGCTTTTGAAGAGTTCCAAAATTGTTGGGAAAACGTAAAGCATCCTTATCTAATCAGACAACGGGATAGCAAGACTGAAAAACAACTTCCCGATTTGAACATAGAGGCGGAAGCTGATAAATGGATACGTACCTCACCTGTTGCTTTTTGTAATACGCAGGATAAGAAAATTCTAAGCCAAGTACTAAACAACTACGATCAGGAAACAGCAGACTTCTATCGTTGGAAAGTCAGTTATTCGCAGCAGGAGCTTTCAGAACTGATTCATCAACGTTCAGGGATTGATTTCGGACAAATCATTGATTTAATTCCTGTAGAACGGGGAACATCCGGACGTCTTGTCCGACTAAAGATTGTAGGAACCTTACGGACACTCATCATTGGAAAAGAGTTGGAAATACGCCGTACCTTATCTACTTCTCATCTGTATAGTTCCGCCTTCGTAGTAGACAAGGAATATGAGGAAAAAGGACATAAAGAGGATAAAATCCCTTCACGATTCATCCTTACCGGAGCCGGATGGGGGCATGGAGTAGGACTTTGCCAGATTGGTGCTGCCGTAATGGGAGAGCAAGGTTACAAATATGAAGAAATACTGTCTCACTATTACCCCGGCAGTACGCTCGAGAAACAATATCAATAAAAAAGAATAATACCATGACAACCCCCACTATAAAAAGAAATCCCTGGAGCTGGATACCCACCCTCTACTTCGCAGAAGGGCTGCCATACGTAGCGGTAATGACGATTGCTGTTATCATGTACAAGCGGGATTATCCAATACGGAAATAGCCTTATACACTTCCTGGCTCTATCTTCCCTGGACTATCAAACCGCTATGGAGTCCATTCGTCGACCTGGTGAAAACGAAGCGTGCCTGGATTATTGCCATGCAAGGTTTCATCGCTGCCGGATTTGCAGGAATAGCCTTCTTTATTCCGACTGCTCATTATGTACAGTTGACTCTTGCTTTTTTCTGGCTGTTGGCGTTCAGTTCCGCTACGCATGACATCGCAGCAGACGGTTTCTATATGCTCGGACTCAATAATAAGGAACAATCTTTCTTTGTCGGTATCCGGAATACTTTCTATCGGCTTGCCAATATTTTCGGGCAGGGAATTCTAGTCATGCTGGCAGGATGGCTGGAAACGTCACAGAACAATATTCCCCTGGCATGGAGTATTACATTCTACCTCCTTGCCGGATTATTTCTGGCTCTTACTATCTATCATCGGCTTATCCTCCCCCATCCTGATTCGGACATTAAACGTCCCGGACTCACACCGGGTAAGTTGTTGGGAGATTTCCTCCTGACCTTTGTCACATTCTTTCAGAAAAAGAACCTCGGTCTCATGTTCTTTTTCCTCCTCACCTACCGGTTGGGAGAATCACAGTTAGCCAAAATAGCTTCTCCTTTCCTGCTCGACACGACCGATAAAGGTGGACTGGGTTTATCCACAGCAACTGTCGGAATGATCTACGGCACGATAGGTGTCATAGCTTTATTGCTCGGTGGAATCATTAGTGGTTTCCTCGTTTCCCGTGACGGATTCAAGAAATGGATATTACCCATGGCATTAGCCATCAACATTCCCGATCTATTATATGTATGGATGGCTGCCGCCACCCCGGACAATCCTATATTTATAGCCATTTGTGTAGCGATCGAACAGTTGGGGTATGGTTTCGGTTTTACCGCTTATATGCTATATCTGATTTATATAGCAGAAGGTGAACACAAAACGGCGCACTATGCTATCGGAACCGGATTTATGGCACTAGGCATGATGATTCCCGGTATGCCTGCCGGATGGATACAGGAACATCTCGGATACACAAACTTCTTTATCTGGGTTTGTATTTGTACCCTACCCGGTATCGTCGCCTCATTAATGATTCGCAACCGACTGGAGGATTCTTTCGGAAAGAAACAATAAAAAACTCAAAGATATGATACTCATTGCAGATAGTGGTTCTACAAAAACCGACTGGTGCATCGTTTTCAACGACACCCCAATCAAACGAATGGGAACGAAGGGAATTAATCCCTTCTTCCAATCAGAAGAAGAAATTCAACAAGAGCTGACACATTCCCTTCTGCCACAACTACCGGAAGGAACGATCAACTCCGTCTTTTTTTATGGTGCAGGCTGCACTCCCGAAAAGGCTCCCGTCCTCCGGCGGGCCATCGCCGACAGCCTGCCTGTCATCGGAAATATCAAAGCCAACTCGGATATGCTTGCCGCTGCCCGCGGACTATGCGGACATGAAGCAGGGATTGCCTGCATCCTCGGCACAGGTTCCAATTCCTGTTTCTACAACGGTGAAGAGATTGTCAACAACATCTCCCCTCTTGGATTCATCCTGGGAGATGAAGGAAGCGGCGCAGTCTTAGGAAAACTACTGGTAGGCGATGTACTGAAAAACCAGCTTCCACCCGCCATCAAAGAAGCTTTCTTAAAACAGTTCGACCTGACGGCCCCCGAAATCATCGACCGCGTTTACCGCCAACCCTTTCCGAACCGTTTTCTGGCTAGTCTCTCCCCTTTCCTTGCACAGCACTTGGAAGAACCGGCTATCCGTTCACTAGTACTCAACAGCTTTATCGCTTTTCTCCGCAGAAACGTGATGCAATATGATTATAAGCAATATCCAGTACATTTTATTGGTTCCGTAGCTCACTGTTACAAGGAGATTTTGCAGGAGGCTGCGCAAACAACAGGTATTCAGATCGGTAAGATTCTTCAAAGTCCGATGGAAGGGCTGATTCAATACCATCAACAATAATTCTTTTACCTATTGTAATTTATAACCAGTAATTATAAAAATGCAGATAACCGAACAACCGTCCTTTTACGATCATCTGGAAAAGAAATCTGTGCGAGAGATCTTAGAAGATATCAACCAGGAAGATCAGAAAGTAGCGTTAGCCGTACAAAAGGCTATTCCACAAATTGAAGAGCTTGTCAATCAGATTGTACCCCGCATGAAACAAGGCGGACGCATCTTTTATATGGGGGCCGGCACAAGCGGTCGCCTGGGAGTATTGGATGCTTCCGAAATCCCTCCTACTTTCGGAATGTCTCCCAACTGGATTATCGGACTGATTGCAGGAGGCGATACAGCCCTGCACAATCCGGTAGAAGGAGCCGAAGATGATGAAAATCGAGGTTGGGAAGAACTCGTCGAACACCAGATCAACGAAAAAGACACCGTTATCGGCATTGCCGCTTCCGGCACTACCCCGTACGTAATCGGTGCTTTACGGGAAGCCCGTAAACACGGTGTCCTGACAGGTTGTATCACCAGTAATCCCGATTCTCCAATGGCAGCAGAAGCGGATGTCGCCATCGAAATGATTGTAGGGCCGGAATATGTGACAGGCAGTTCCCGGATGAAATCAGGCACCGGACAGAAAATGATTCTGAATATGATTAGTACGTCGGTGATGATTCAACTTGGACGGGTGAAAGGAAATAAGATGGTAAATATGCAGCTTAGTAATCATAAACTGGTAGAAAGAGGCACCAGGATGATTATGGAGGAACTAGGATTAAATCATGACCATGCACAAAAATTGTTACTGTTACATGGTTCGGTTAAGAATGCAATTGACGCTTACCGATATTCTCAAGATCATTAAAATCTCTACTTACTCTTGTTTAACCAACTTATATTATACGCATCACATACCAATCTTATTAATACGGAATATGACACATTAACCATCATTATTCATCCGACAGCCTCATAGATACAATACAAAAAGATTTTGAAACAAAATCAAAAACATTTATTGAACAAACCGGTTTGTTCACACTTCTTCATTTTATCTCCGAAGAAAAAACTTCAAGAAAAAGCAAATTGGTATCAACAGTATAAATAATTGAAACATACCCAAAGCCCGTTCTTATCAATACCAACTATCTTTGCATCGTGTCACAGTACAGACAAAAAATAAACCATTTTTGGAATTAAAGACACAAAGAAGATAATTTCATTAAATATAGTATTTATGAAGAAGGATATTTGCATCATTTTGAGCCTGCTGTTATATACTTTTCAATTACCAATTATCTACAAAGTAGAATATCCGGTTACAGTGAAACGTAAGATCAATGATTAACAACAAATTATTAAATATTGAAACCATGAAAAGATTATTTCTATTCTTCTACCTCTCTGTTATGAGTATAGCAGCATTTGCCGCTGAACAATTCGTAGTATTCACACCGACCGATAATCATTTTCCGTTGATATCCCAAGGAGTTCCTTGTCCGGTATATGTGGACCCTTCCGAAAACAAAGGGGTATTGATAGCTGTCGACAATCTCAGGCAAGACATCCTACAAATATGCGGAACGAAGCCCGAGTCGCTGACAAGCGCAAAAGCCAAGCGATGTGTCATTGTAGGTACCTATAATACTCCTTTTGTAAAAAAACTGATAGCTGCAAACAAAATAGATAAAAAAGAGCTGGAAGGGAAAAATGAGAAATATATCCTGCAAGTTGTCACTAATCCCTGTGAAGGAGTAGATGAAGCAGTGGTTATCATCGGCAGCGACAGACGCGGTACGATCTATGGTATCTATGAACTGTCTGAACAAATGGGGGTATCTCCTTGGTATTGGTGGGCAGACGTCCCTATCCGAAAGCAACAGAATGTATATGTAAAGCCGGGACAGTATACAGACGGAGAACCTGCGGTGACCTACCGCGGTATCTTCCTGAATGATGAAGCGCCCTGTCTGACCGGTTGGGTAAAACAAACCTACGGCACAAACTACGGTGACCACCGTTTTTATACACAAGTTTACGAACTGATACTACGCCTGAAAGGTAATTTTCTTTGGCCTGCCATGTGGAGTTGGGCTTTCTATGCAGACGACCCGGAGAATAGTAAGACTGCTGATGAAATGGGAATCATCATCGGTACATCCCACCACGAACCAATGGCACGCAACCATCAGGAGTGGTCACGCAAGCGCAAAGAATATGGTGCATGGGATTATGCGACCAATCAAAAAGTGATCGATCAGTTTTTCCGTGAAGGCATCGAGCGGATGCAGGGTACAGAAGATATCGTAACCATTGGTATGCGCGGAGACGGTGACGCAGCCATGAGCGAAAACACCAATGTGAAACTCCTGGAAAATGTAGTCAAGAATCAACGCAAGATTATTGAAGAAGTCACCAAACGTCCTGCCAAAGAAACCCCGCAAGTCTGGGCACTATACAAAGAAGTACTGGATTACTATGATAAAGGTATGCGTGTGCCCGATGATGTTATCATGCTATTATGTGATGACAATTGGGGCAATGTATGCCGTCTGCCAAATGCCAAGGAACGTAAGCATCCGGGCGGTTGGGGCATGTATTACCATGTAGACTACGTAGGTGCTCCGAGAAACTCCAAATGGCTGAACGTAACCCCTATACAAAATATGTGGGAGCAACTTCAACTCACATACGATTACGGAGTAGAAAAGCTGTGGATACTGAATGTAGGCGATTTGAAACCAATGGAATATCCGATCACGCTCTTCATGGATATGGCATGGAATCCCAAGCAATTCAACGTCTCTAACTTGCTGGATCATCCCCGTCGTTTCTGCGCACAGCAGTTTGGCGAAGATCAAGCGGATGAAGCTATGCGAATCTTAAACCTGTACAGCAAATATAACGGTCGCGTAACGGGAGAAATGCTCGACCGGAATACTTATAACCTGGAGACCGGCGAATGGAAACAAGTATCTGATGAATATCTGAAACTGGAAGCGGAAGCTTTGAGACAATACATATCATTGAAACCGGAATATAAAGATGCCTACAAGCAATTAATCCTCTTCCCTGTTCAAGCCATGGCAAACCTGTACGAGATGTATTATGCACAAGTCATGAACCATAAATTGTACAAAGAAAACAATCCGCAAGCTAACGAATGGGCAGATAAAGTGGAACAGGCTTTTGCACGGGATAAAGCGTTGAGTGACGATTATAACAATGTTATGTCCGGCGGTAAATGGAAGAACATGATGATTCAGAAACATATCGGTTATACCTCATGGAATGATAATTTCCCCGCTGATACATTACCACAAACCTACCGAATCGAGCATCCGGAAAAGGCTGTCGGTGGATACGTCTTCACCGGACAAGACGGATATGTAGCTATGGAAGCCGAACACTATTACAGCACTAAAGCAGCACCAAGTACGGAATGGACAGTGATCCCCTATATGGGGCGTACCCTCAGCGGCATGGCTCTGATGCCTTATACCCAGCCGACCGACGGAGCTTCTATCTCCTACAAAATAAAATTGCCTAAAGGAGTCGACAAAGTGACTGTTCACGTGATAGTGAAATCGACTCTTGCTTTCCACGACCGGAAAGGACATGAGTACAGTATCGGATTCGAAGGAGCGAAGGAACAGACTATCAATTTCAATCATAACTTAAACGAGCTTCCTGAAAATGTATACAGCATATACTATCCGACAGTTGCAAGACGTATCGTTGAGAAAAAGGTCAAACTGAATGTGCCGAATACATCAGACGGCATGCAGACACTAATTTTCAAACCTCTTGATCCGGGCATCGTGTTGGAAAAGTTGGTTGTAGACTACGGAGGCTACAAGAAATCTTATCTGTTTATGAATGAATCGAAAAGCAAGAGAGATAATAGATAAAAAGATCAATGTAGAGACAAGTCAATTACTCACACTGATTGTATTTACATATAAATTTTGCAGTTCTTATTGTCAGCCGTCATTCCTATTCATTAGACGAATGATTTCCAGCACATTAGACGCTGACAATAAGCCCTGACAATAGGCTGACAATAACATTTTATAAGTTTTATTGTCAGCCTATTATTTTATGATTTTGCTCTCCCATATCTCATATCCCTCCAGCTTTACTTACCTTTCAAGAAAAGCCTCCATTAAACATCCGTCATACAACCGACATACTTATATCATTCAATAACTATTGTTCGATCAGGATACCGGTATACTTAATTCTTCACGGCCGTGGTAGCTTCTTCCCACAGCCGTGACGAGTTCCTACCACGGCCGTGGGAAGATCTTGTCACGGCCGTGGGAAATTAATGATACCGGTACTTTAATGGAACGATACCGGCATCCCAACGCAACTATACCAGCTTCTCTTTTTATACCTCCCACTTAATCAGCCTGCAAATAAGCTATATGACAAGAGGGCAAGGCTGATAATAAATCAAAAAGAAACCGGCAGTTATTATTTTATCATTTGGAACATACAACATATATATTAGTAACATAAATATGGAAAGAGGTTACTTCCAAGGTAGATTTCAGAAACAGTTTTTTGCCTTTTGTATTGGTAAATGAGCTACCTTTGCTACAAATCCATACAATATGAACAGAAACACTTTTTTTGTATTATTCCTATTAATAAGCAACCTTGTTTCAGGACAGGACCTGAAACTGTGGTATAGTCAACCTGCACAAAATTGGTCGGAAGCTCTCCCTATTGGCAACTCCCGTCTTGGAGCCATGGTATATGGCGGAATCGAACGCGAAGAATTACAACTCAACGAAGAAACATTTTGGGCAGGCTCTCCATACAATAATAATAACCCGAATGCCATACATGTTCTACCGGTTGTACGCAAACTGATTTTTGAAGGGAGAAACAAGGAAGCGCAAAGACTCATTGACGCCAACTTCTTAACCCAGCAACACGGAATGAGCTATCTGACATTAGGTAGTCTTTACCTGGAATTTCCGGAACACCAAAACGGATCCGGCTTTTACCGCGAACTGAATCTGGAGAATGCAACGACAACTACCCGTTATCAAGTGGATGACGTCACTTATACCCGCACCACTTTTGCTTCATTTACTGATAATGTCATTATTATGCATATCAAAGCAAGTAAAGCAAACGCACTGAACTTTACTATTGCATATAACTGCCCTCTAGTACATAAGGTGAATGTTCAGAACGATCAGCTGACCGTCACCTGTCAAGGGAAAGAGCAGGAAGGTTTGAAAGCCGCACTACGGGCAGAATGTCAAATCCAAGTAAAAACGAATGGCACTCTCCGCCCGGCAGGAAATACGCTCCAAATAAATGAAGGAACAGAAGCAACCCTTTATATATCGACAGCAACCAACTACGTAAACTACCAGAATGTCAGCGCCGATGAATCCCACCGGACCAGCGAATATCTGAAAAGAGCAATGCAAATACCTTACGAAAAAGCTCTCAAAAGCCATATCGCTTATTATAAAAAACAATTTGACCGTGTACGCCTTACATTACCGACAGGCAAAACTTCCCAACTGGAGACTCCCAAACGAATTGAAAACTTCGGAAATGGGGAAGATATGGCAATGGCAGCTCTACTTTTCCATTACGGACGTTATTTACTGATTTCTTCTTCGCAACCGGGTGGACAACCGGCTAATCTGCAAGGTATATGGAACAACAGTACTCATGCACCTTGGGATAGCAAATACACCATCAATATCAATACAGAAATGAACTATTGGCCGGCAGAAGTCACTAATTTAAGTGAAACACATAGTCCGTTATTCTCAATGTTGAAAGATTTATCCGTCACAGGGACCAAAACCGCCCGAAGCATGTATAACTCACGCGGATGGGTGGCACATCATAACACCGACTTATGGAGAATCTGTGGTGTAGTCGATTTTGCAGCAGCCGGCATGTGGCCTAGCGGCGGCGCATGGTTAGCTCAACATATCTGGCAACATTACCTCTTTACAGGAAATAAAGAGTTCCTGAAAGAGTATTATCCCATCCTGAAAGGAACAGCGCAGTTCTACATGGATTTCTTGGTAGAACATCCAGTGTATAAATGGTTGGTAGTGTCGCCTTCTGTGTCGCCGGAACACGGTCCCATCACGGCCGGTTGCACAATGGACAATCAGATTGCCTTTGATGCACTGCATAATACCTTATTGGCTTCATACATCGCAGGTGAAGCCCCCTCTTTCCAAGACTCCCTCAAACAAACACTAGAGAAGTTGCCACCTATGCAAATAGGAAAGCATAACCAACTACAAGAATGGCTTGAAGATATTGACAATCCCAAGGACGAGCACCGTCATATTTCACATTTGTACGGGCTATATCCGAGTAATCAAATTTCTCCATACTCAAATCCCGAGTTATTCCAGGCAGCAAGAAACACATTGCTTCAACGCGGTGATAAAGCTACCGGTTGGAGTATCGGCTGGAAAGTCAATTTCTGGGCACGTATGCTGGATGGAAACCATGCCTTCCAAATCATTAAAAATATGATTCAACTATTGCCCAACGATCACTTGGCTAAAGAATATCCGAACGGGCGTACCTATCCCAATATGCTGGATGCCCATCCGCCTTTCCAGATTGACGGTAATTTCGGTTATACAGCCGGAGTAGCGGAAATGTTGCTCCAAAGTCATGACGGTGCCGTACATTTATTGCCGGCATTGCCTGATGCATGGGAAGAAGGGAGTGTGAAGGGGCTGGTGGCACGTGGAAACTTTACTGTCGATATGGACTGGAAAAACAATGTGTTAAATAAAGCGATCATCCGGTCGAATATAGGTGGTACGCTCCGCATCCGGTCTTATGTTCCCCTGAAAGGGAAAGGCTTAAAACAAGTAAACGGGAAAGAGTGCTCAAACAGATTATTCGCCACCACTCCTATCAAGCAACCTCTTGTAGCCAAAGGGGTAAGTGCGCAATCTCCCAAGCTGCAGAAGGTTTACGAATATGACATCGAAACAAAAGCCGGTAAAAGCTATATTGTAAATACAATGAAAGGAAAACAATAATACATAAGGAGAGGTTAATCTTTTCTCATGTTACATTTTTCACAAACGATGTTACAACATCTGATTGTACTCCCGGAGCCTAATGAAAATATTCATCTTTTATTAGGTTATATTTAGGTTTTTAGTTTTCTTTGTACAACAAACAACGATCTATAACTCCTCAAATCCGCAACTAAGCCCTTGAACGTCCTTATTGCGTTTACACGTCCTCTC
>ERZ894177.1036-NODE-1036-length-13489-cov-5.62759_pt1 | contig 13489 bp, 8 predicted proteins | sample MGYA00380277_ERZ894177 | MGnify/ENA primary metagenome ERZ894177 (study PRJEB32331, sample SAMN06328428) | human gut metagenome | biome: human gut microbiome; feature: stool | host: Homo sapiens | collected 2014-06-03 ... | reverse complement strand
TTCGGGTGCATATGAAATGACAATATGGTATTCATCTCCTGAATATCGCGGAATGGAAATATATATTGACGGAAAATATCATGACAGATTATATTGTCCGATTACCGCAGAGGATTACAATACTGAAACAATAAGCACAAAAATCAATTTGTCAGCAGGCAAACATAAAATCCAATTTACAAATTCTTATTCCGATGCACCGGATATTGATAAAATACAATTGACAAAATCATCGGAAAGCAAAACAAGGTATAAGTCGTTGGGAACGAGAAATTTTGACAACGGAACAGTATCTATTAGATATAATATGGAGACTGGAACAGGTGATTTTTACTGCGGCGATACACTTAGAGTAAAGGGTATAGAGGCTGTGGCTAAGCTTGAAGGCGACGATACAAATACTGCTGTTAAATCCTCCGATTACTCTTATAGAACGGTATCGAAGGAAGACGTTGAAGACGGATACGGAAAGGGGACTCTTTATACGGTAACTTCATATGAACCCGGACTTCCGATAATGCGTCAGAGATATTGGTTGTATAACGGACTTGAATACATTATTACCAATATGGAAATTGAATCTGATAAAAGTATTTCTTCTAATTTTCTTGCTCCGATTACTGCTATGGGTAGCGGGATTGTAAATATTGGAGAGATTGACGATGGAAGAACACTTTTTGTTCCGTATGATAATGACGGATGGGTAAGATACCGTGGAGATGAGATTAACGGTAGACATATCAGCTATTGGGCTACCTCGTTATATGATAACACTTCAAGAGCGTCGATAGTTACAGGATCAATTGATCATGACACATTTAAGACGGGAACAAGCGAGTATTCACGCGAAAACAGTATAAACTTCTTTGGCGGATTTGGAGGAATATGGTCCGCAAAGGATACTTATGATTATGTCCCGCATGGAAGTATAGACGGAAACATACTGACATCACCGAGATTTTTTCTTGGATATTTCGACGATTGGCGCGATGGCATGGAGGCTTATGGAGATGCAAATACAAGAAATATCCCAATGCTGGAATGGAAAGATGGCGTACCATTCGGTTATAACAGTTGGTATGGTCAGGGATCAAAAGTAAATTATAAGGAGTCCATTGATGTATCCAACTTTATAAAAGAACTTGGAGATAATGATTTTAAGGGCGATAATGATGTGGCATATATTAACCTTGACTCATATTGGGATTCTTTTTCAGATGATCAACTTAAGCAATTTGTTGAGCATTGTCATGCTAATGGTCAGAGAGCAGGTATATATTGGTCTCACTTTGTATTCTGGTCTACTGAAGCTTGGTGGAATATGGGAGTGCCAGGGTATGATTATACATACCGAGATGCCGTGCTTGAGGAACCGAACGGTGGAGTTGCGGCAATTCAGAAGGATTCCAGCTCACTGCCTATGGATCCGACAAGCGATGCTATGAAAGCAAGACTTGATTATATAATGAATAAGTTTATAGACTGTGGCTTTGAGTTTTTGAAAATAGATTTTCTCAACTATGCCGCTTTGGAGGGAAATCATCGTGACCCTGCTGTAAAAACAGGTATGCAGGCATATAATCAGGCGCTAAAAATGTTTACTGACTATGTTGATACAGATAAGTTTTTTCTAAGCTATTCGATAGCACCACTGTTTCCATATCAGTATGCACATGCAAGAAGAATATCGTGTGATACTGCAGATGATATAGGCGAAACGTCATATATGCTAAATTCTCTAAATTATGGTTGGTGGGAGGACAATACTTTGTATCAGTTTACCGATCCGGATCATATTAGTTTTGCTGCTTCGGCAACAGAAGCGAGGACAAGATATAATTCAGCAGTTATATGCGGAACTATGATGCTTTTAAGCGACTCATATAAAAATAAGGGAATGCGGGAGCTTACAAAAGAACTGACATCAAATGAGGATATTAATGCTCTTGCGAGAAAAGGAAAAGCATTTAGACCTGTTGAAGGTAATACAGGACAGTGGACAAACGATCTGTTCACGCTGGATGATGAAGATGGCTTTTATCTGGCGGTATTCAACTATGAGCGCACAATGAACAAAAAATACAATATAGATTTGGAACGCATAGGTTTGGAAAAAGATACTGAATATTCTGTGACCGATATGTGGAGCGGAAAAAACATGCAGGTCAAAGACATAATGAGTATTGAACTTCATCCTGAGGAATCAAGTATATATAAAATAAAAAGGGGGAATAACCGGTGAAATCAGCAACGCAAAAAAATTTGAATGCTATGCCGACTGCAAAAAAAATGAATCTTAAGACGAGATTGTATCGGCAGCGTTATTTATACATAATGCTTATTCCTGCGATAATATGGGTAATTCTGATGTGCTATCTTCCTATGTTCGGATTGTATATGGCATTTACAAATTATGTTCCGGACGGAACGCCGTTTTTTCAGTCATTTTTCGGAAGTGAATTTGTAGGACTGCAATGGATAAAATATTTTATATTTGATAGCGGTGACTTTTACAAGGTAATGAGAAATACACTTGCAACAAGTCTTTTGACAATTATATTCTCAATTCCGGCACCGATAATAATAGCACTTGCTCTTAATGAAATAAGAATGAGAAGATTTAAACGAGTGGTACAGACAGTATCATATTTGCCGTACTTTATTTCGTGGGTTGTTGTTGCAAATATATTTATAACGCTTTTGTCACAAGACGGTGTTATAAATGCAATTTGTTTAAAATTACATCTTATAGATGAGCCTATACAATATTTCCAAAACGGAAAGTATTTCTGGTGGATTATAGCGATTGCTAATACATGGAAAGGTATGGGTTATAACTCAATAATATATCTGTCTGCAATATCGGGAATAGACGCTGCAATATATGAAGCGGCAGAGGTTGATGGTGCAGGCAGACTTCAAAAAATATGGTATATAACGCTTCCGTGTTTGAAAGACACGATAGTTATTATGCTTATACTTGCCGTAGGAGGCATACTGAACGCGGGCTTTGAACAGCAACTACTTATGCAGAATAATCAAATTATGGATTATGCACTTGTTATAGATTTGTATTCTTATAAGTTTGGTATTCAGCAGTCTATGTATTCATACGGTGCGGCTGTGGGATTGTTTAAATCGGTAATATCATTTGTGCTGTTGGTTATTGTAAATAATATATCGCGTAAATTTGACAGTGCACACATAATGTAAAGGAGGTGCTGAAATGAAGAAATATGGAATTAAAAGGACTAAAAGTGATATTGCAATGGATACCATATGCGTAATATTTTTAACAATCTTATTCATTATAACATTTTATCCGTTTTGGTATGTATTTATAGCATCTATAAACGATCCTATGGATACAATGAAAGGCGGACTGTCGCTATTGCCTCGAGTATTGAATTTCAGTGCATACGGTGTTATTATGAAAGATAAGGAGTTTTTAAACTCTATGGCTGTAAGCGTGTTAAGAGTAATAATAGGAACACCTCTTTCGGTATTGTTTACTTCAATGCTTGCATATGTGCTTACAAAAAAAGAACTTGTGGCATATAAGTTTTGGAGAAAAATATTTGTCTTTACAATGTATTTTGGAGGCGGAATAATTCCGACATATATGGTATATAAAAGCTTGGGACTTATAGATAATTTTGCGGTATATATAGTTCCTTCAATTATAAGTGTATATTACATGATACTTATTAACAGCTATATGTCACAGCTCCCAAAAGAGTTGGAAGAATCGGCAACTATTGACGGGGCAAATGATATAGTAATATTTTTCAGGATTATTATGCCGGTGTCGGTGCCGATAATAGCGACAATCGCATTGTTTGTAGCGATAAATCACTGGAATTCATTCTTTGATTCATATTTATACACAAGTAAGCAAAACTTGAAAACGCTACAGGCAGTAATGATGAACATACTTAATCAATATCAGACAGCAAGTCTGACCGATACAGCGGGAGCGGCTGCCAATGCTGCAAGACGTCAGGCAACATCTTCAGACAGTATAAGAATGACGGCTACAATAGTATCTACAATACCGATAATTATGGTATATCCGTTTGTACAAAAATATTTTGTTTCCGGAATTATGATGGGAGCAGTAAAAGGATAATTATAAAAAGAAAGGAATGACAAAAATGAAAACAAAGAAAATAATTGCAATAGCATCTGCTGTAATTTTGGCAGTTTCCTCTCTTGCAGGATGCGGGGGTAATAATAAAAAGGTTGAGGAGGGAAATATTACTCTTACGGCTTACGATAAAAATGTAACTACATCATTCGGAAACGATGACGTTTCGAGTGAAATTATCAAAAAAAACCGGTGTTACTCTTGATTATAATCAGGCATCGGGAGATGCAAAAGAAAAATTAAATCTTATGCTTGCATCAAATGACTATCCGGATTTGATATTAATTGATAGAAGTTCCGGTATGATTGATAAGTTCATATCCGCAAAAGCACTAATTCCGCTTGAAGATCTTATTGAGGAATATGCACCTAATATAAAGGAGCAGTACGGGGAATATCTTAATCGCTCAAAGAGTGAAGACGGTCATATTTATGGACTTCCAAACTGGTACGGCATAGACGAAGAGCCTGTTCTTGCATTTATGATCAGAAAGGATTATTTGAGTGAAGTTGCTCCCGAGGAGGTTGTAAACGGGGACAGACCTATAACACAGTCTGAATTTATTGAATACCTTAAGGCATTTAAGAAAAAGCATCCTGATATTGACGGAAAAACAAGTATTCCGCTTACAATGTGGTCGGAAAATTGGGGAAGTGCTATTGGAAGCTTTAAGGGTATGTTTGGTATGAAAACATATGCGGAAAAAGATGGAGCATTGCAGCTTGATTTTAAAGATGAAAATTACAAACCTATGATGAAGTACATAAACCAAATAAAACGCGAAGGACTACTGGATGTGGAATGGGCGACCAACAAGGAACAACTTTGGAAGCAAAAGCTTACATCAGGTGTGGTATTTGCTACGCCTGAGGCATATTGGAATACCGGTGAGGCAAGCACAATTTTGAGCGAAAGCAATGAAGATGCAGTATATTTGCCTTATAAGGTTGTTGCAGATGGAGTAGATCCGTCAAAGACAACGTATAGTTCAAGAAATCCTATGGGTTGGGATATTGTAGGTATTACTTCAACAAATCCTTATCCTGAAAGAACAATTGAATTTCTTGATTTTATTGCAAGTGATGAAGGTCAGAAACTGATAATGAGCGGTATTGATGGAGTTAATTATACTGTTAAGGATGGAGTAAGAACAATTGATGAGGCTACACTTGATGAAATGAATACAGACATATCGGCATATTCCAAAAAGACAGGTGTGAGATATTGGACAATTTGTGTTAAGAATGGCGATGCTAAGGACGGTTTGCCGTATTATCTATACAATGCTTATAATTCTGATGAAACGACTGCTTTTGCAAAAAAGACGATGGGTGATACTGTTTGGGATTGCTCACCTTACGAGGATTTGACTCCGGTCGGCGGAACTGTTGAGGCACTAAATTATAAAAAGCTTAGTGATTTGTCACTTGAATACAGCACAAAACTTATCAATGCTTCAAGTGAAGAAGAATTTAATACCGTATGGGATAGCTTTATGTCTGAGGCGGAGAGCCTTGATGAGGCTAATGTTGAGAAGATTATAACTGAAAATTATCAGAAAAAGCTAAAACTATGGGGAATGAAATAAGAAGATAAATGTTACTTAACGCCTTATCTGCCATAGATAAGGCGTTAATTTTTTCAAACAGTTTTTAAGTAGAAAGGTTACGGTGATTATTATGCCAATTGAATTTAATAATAATATATTTCATATTTATAACGATAGCATAAGCTATTGTATTGAATTATCAAAGTACAAAGACTTGCTTCATATATATTATGGAAAACGAATAGACAGTAATAATATATATATTCTTAAGCGTGACAGAGCGTCATTTTCAGCTTATGAGGGCAAGGATTATAAATATTCTCTTGATGTATTGCCGCAGGAATATCCAATGTTCGGAGCACAGGACATGCGTTCTCCGGCACTGGAATTTGAATATGAAGACGGAAGATATGATATGTGCAATATGCGATATAAGTCGCATAAGATTATTCAAGGAAAACCGGATATTGAGGGTTTGCCGCATATATATGAAAATAGCAGTGGAGAATTTACAACTCTGATAATAACGGTTGGAGATGATATAAGCGGAGTCAGTGTTGAACTGTATTACTCCATAAGCGAAACTATGCCGATAATCTGCCGTCACAGTAGAGTATTAAGCGGCAAAACGGCAGTGTACCTAACAAATGCTGCAAGTGCAAGTATAGATTTTTCGGACAGTGATTTTAAATATATGCATTTGCACGGTGCGTGGATTCGTGAAAAACACATAGAAACGGCAGAGGTAAAAAAAGGTTTTCAAGGCATTGAAAGCAGACGTGGGGCGAGCAGCCCGAATGAAAATCCTTTTATGGCTATTATGAGAAAAGATGCGGGAGAGGATTTCGGTGAAGTATACGGATTTTCTCTTGTTTACAGCGGAAACTTCAAAATGCTTTTGGAAGCGGAAACTTACGGAACAATGCGTTTTCAGGCAGGAGTAAATCCGCATAATTTCAAATGGAAACTTAATAAGGGAGAACAATTTATTACGCCGGAGTTGGTAATGGTATATTCAGAGAACGGATTGGGCGAAATGTCGCGTACATTTCATAGACTGTATCGCAGAAATTTATGCAGAGGCATTTGGCGTGATAAGGTACGACCTATACTTATAAACAATTGGGAAGCAACATATTTTGATTTTAACGAAGATAAACTTATTAACATATGTAAAAAGGCATCGGAACTTGGAATCGAACTTTTCGTTCTTGACGACGGTTGGTTCGGAAAACGTAATAATGATAAATCGTCATTGGGAGATTGGTTTGTCAACACAGACAAACTTCCCGGTTCTCTTAAAGGTTTGTCTGAAAAGGTTGACAAATTGGGGATGAGTTTCGGACTTTGGGTTGAGCCTGAAATGATATCGGAAGACAGTGATTTGTTCAGAAAACATCCCGATTGGGCATTGAGAATACAGGGTAGAGAAATGCATGAAGGCAGAAATCAATATGTGCTTGATATGGGCAGAGATGATGTTGTGGCATATCTTACCGATGTATTTACAGCCGTTCTTGGCAGTGCAGATATTAAATATATAAAATGGGATATGAACAGGAACATAAGTGATGCTAATTCGGCGGCACTTCCACCGAACAGACAAGGCGAAGTTATGCACAGATATATACTTGGCGTATACAAACTCATGGAAAATCTTGTTTCAACATTCCCGAATATTCTGTTTGAGGGCTGCAGCGGCGGTGCAGGAAGAAACGATCCCGGAATATTGTATTATATGCCGCAGAATTGGGGAAGCGATAATACAGATGCAGTGGAAAGAATGTATATACAGTACGGAGCCGGAATGGTTTATCCGTCAAGTACAATATGCGCACATGTATCGGACGTACCGAATCATCAAGTAGGACGTACAACACCTATGAAACTGCGTTCGGAAGTGGCTATGAGTGCTGTTATGGGTTATGAATTTGATTTGTCAAAACTTACAGATGATGAATGTTATGATATTTCGGAGCAGATTAAACAGTATAAACGTATACGCAGTATAGTTTGTTTCGGAGATTTATATCGACTTATTAACCCATTTGAAAACAGAAGCGCATCATGGATGTATGTGTCTGAGGATAAGACTAAGGCGGTTGTATTCTATTATAATAAACTTGCAAAACCGAATTCAGAAATCAGACGACTTAAATTAAAAGGACTTGACGAAGGAAAAACATATATAGTGGATAACAAAGAATATACAGGACGTACCCTTATGAATTTCGGATTGTATCTGCCGGAATATGAGAAGGATTTTGAGAGCAGAGCGTGGGAAATAGAAGAAAAGAAATAAAAATATTGCATATAAAAAACACCGCATAATACAAAATGCGGTGTTTTTATATGCTGAACATTTTTGGATAATAATATGTACCCGCCAGCCTGTTTAGACAGGTAAAGCGGGTACATATCATATACAAGGGGTATTTACTTGATGTGTGCTAATTGAAAAGATGTGTCAATATTTCTCTATTTTACTGTAATACTTTTTGAATATACATTGCTTACAGGTGTTTGAGTGGATGTCCATGAGAAAACCTTGAGCAGATAAGTTCCTTTTTCCTCAGGCATTTTTACTTTGCATACAACTCTGTCGGTTTCGCTGTCACTGAATTCAGGAGCGGAACTTAGCGCTGTCGATTGAAGAACACCATCTGAGTTGTAAATTGCGCAGTATACGTTGGCATCTTCAACATTATTATGCTCTGTGATTTTTACAGTTAGATTGCCTTCTCCACCGGCAACGTTTGTTCCGCTTTTGAATATAGCTGATAGAATTGACCAGTTGTTTACAGGTGCGCCTTTGACTTGTATTTCCCAAATGCTGGCTCCCCACTCGTTATTATTTACGGTAAATTTCAAATAACGAGCATTTATATTTCCGCTGTCAATTACTTTTCTGGTTTCTGTTGATTGTGACAGCTTGTCGACAAATGTCTGATAGTTGTTGCCGTCAATAGAATACTCTATTTTATAATTGTATCCGGCACTGTCAAGTTCAAAATCAATAGAAGTTTTTGTTATATTATAAATGCCCTCTAAATCTAAGTCAATTGTTGACGTTTGACCGGCTGTTCCTTGTTGCTGTGCCCAACGTGTTGAAGAATCACCATCTACAAGATAGGAAGCGTATCGGTTTTCATCAGTATTATATGAAGACGCATAAACAGGTTTGCCGAGAGCGATATTTGTAATTTCGTCGTTTTCTGAAACGTTAATAGTAATGTTTTTTGGTTGACTGTGGTCAAAATCAGCTTGAATTATATTTATACCTTCGGTAAGCGTGTCAAGATATGATGTGTTTAATGTTATACTGTTCCAATGCTTTTCGTAATCCTTATCTGCAATAAGTGTATAGTCGCTGTTTCTGAGTGAAGTCAGCGAACTTCCGTTTTCTAATGAAGTAAGTTGTATTGCCTGTTTCCATACCGGATTTTTATCATATGAAACCGAGTCAGGAGTAATATTCGCAGAAGCAGGTACATTGTCACTGTTGCTGTATATGTATATTTCATATACACCGGCACCCCAGCCTTCGGTGTTCATGGTAAGTTTTACATATCTTCCTCTGACGTTTGATTTTGTTTCATATACGGATGATGAGGAAGAAGGTGATTCATATAGCTTATCAACATATGTATCCCATGAATTGCCGTCTGAGGAATATTCTATTTTATAGCGTGAGCGGTTTCCGTATTGGAAAGAAATCATAATTTCATCAATAGAATATTCGTTTTCCAAATCGATCGTGAGAGACGTGATAGCCTTTGACGAATCAGGTCTGTTTACAATGTTTTGCTCCCATAATGTTGATGGATTGCCGTCTGTGGCATTTGAAGCCGGACTTATGTCATCATTTTCAGAAGAAAAAACGGGTTTACCAAATGCGAGGTTGACTCTTGAAGATGGATTTTCAAGTGGTTCTTTGTCAATGCCGGCATGATCAATTATTCTTTGTGCCGCTTCAGGAACAGAGTCTGAGGTGAACGGACGATTATCAATGCTTGCAGAAGATCCTATGCTACTGATACCGCCGGGGCAGTTATAAAAATTACCATCAAAAATATTGTCGTGGTTTGGTGGGTTAGATGCCTGAAATGAGTATACTGTATTGTCAAATACATTTGATTGAGCTTTTTTATAGCAACTGCCGTTATCAAAATATATACCCATCAGATTGTTATGAGGAGCCCATTCGCTCATTTCTATATCTGTAATGTAATTATAATAGAAATTTGAGTCGCCGTTCATACGACCGAGTGAATAAATGCCGCCGCCATCCTGTAAAAGCATACAAGTATTATGTATGTAATTCTGATATACCTTGTTTGCGGTCATTGCATGATCGGTGTCAAGCCAATTCCAGCCTATGTTTATGCCAGTATATGGGAGATAACCGATTTCGTTGTTGGCGATAGTCATGTGCTGAGGAAGCATTGCGCCTATACCAACCATATCTTGATATTCGCATGCAACATGGTCGATATAATTATTGGTAATGGTGTCATAGCGGCTTTGCCCATCCATATCGGTATATGTACGCGGCTGCTCATTCTCGGTTTGATCGTCCCATTCTCTGCCTGCCATGCCCATAGTAACACCTCCACCGGCATTTTTAGTGAAAACATTATGATCTATAAATGTATTCTCGGTATCTTCATATCCCATAATTCCCCAACTGCCGGAAAAAGAAAATTCACTGTTTATAAGGCTGATATTCTTTGTGTGTCTAAGCTGTACCATTGATTTTGGTGCGTCATAGCGTGCGCTTCCGCGTATGGCACTGTTGTCTTTGCCGCCTTCACTTTGATAGCGGAACCCACCTTGCACGCTACAGTATCCGTAACTGTCCGGGGCGAGCCAATTGGAATGAAGAAATTGTATGCCATCAAATGTAATGTTTTCTGTCTTATTTTCATCGGTGCCATTTATATCAATAATTGTTTCAAGTTTTGGAGCTATAATTTCGGTTTTATTCATAATCTCGCCTTCGCGCGGCTTATAATAAAGTGTGGAAGTGTCTTTATCAAGATACCATTCTCCCTCTGAGTCCAGATAGGCGAGAGAGTTTTCAAGATAAAAAGGTGTATCTCCCTGTGTGTGGTGATTCTATGCAAAACTGTTGTCAGGTGCTTTGAAAGTAACACGTCCGGTAGAAGAATTGTATGATTCTATTCTTGCACGGAATTGACTCCAACTTGAATTCCATATTATTTCAGCATCATTTCCAGCCTTTTGAGCATATTCGTTGTTTGTGCCTATAAACAACGGATATGAGCCATCCCCTCCTGAAGCACGGAAGTAAGGACCTCCGGTTTCCTTGTTTTCCAGATTAGGAACTCTTGCGCGTATGGCGCGGTCATTGTTAGTATACAATTGTCTGAAAGACCAATCAATATTTTCATGCTTATAAATATTAAGCGATTCATCATAAAGTTCCCAATTGTCGGAAATATCAACACCTCCGCTGACTATTGGACTGTTTCCGTTCTCGTCGGTAATGCCACGATAAATTACACTAAAACCGTTAGTTCCGGAATCTGCTTGGGTGAATTCAAGAGTGTTATCCATATAATAAACACCGGATGCAATATTGACGATAATATTGCCGGACATATTGCTGTTATGCACTCTAACTTCGGCCTTAGCTCGTTCAAGAGTTTTAAAAGGTGATTCGGAACTGCCGGAATTTGAGTCGTTACCGTCGGGAGATACATAAATCTCCGTATCAGTATCAACGGCGGATGCACTTACCGGTAAAGCTGCTATTCCGCAGTTGACGAGAAGGGAAAGACTAATGATACTGCATACAAGTTTTTTGACGTTCATTGTCAAGCCTCCTTAAATATTATTTCTATAATAATATTATATAGAAAAGGCTAATTAAGAGCAATATAGAAGAATACGGAATACAGGTGAATAATTTGTTATTTGTAGTTTTAGATATTTTTTTCACATACAAAATGATATTTTTCGTCTTGTTTTTTTGGGAGCGATAATTTAAAATTATAAGCGAAGAGAAAAAACTCTTTAAACACATTTTCATAAAAACGGCGGACTCTCCCTGAATTATAAGGGTTCAAAATAATATTCTCTCTCATTTCCAACCCCTTAACCGCCGGATAATAAAAAAATCTCTTGCTAATGTAGCCCCTATTGAACAGCAAGAGATTTTTTTATTCCGATATAATCGATGTGTTATTTATAATTTGCGAATAGTATCTCTTATTCTCTCTGTGAAAATAATATTAAAAACTTCTATATATAATTAAAGTTTTCTCTATTGAATGAGCACAATTTGACCGATATAATATAGCTGTAACATTAGCTGTGGACACTTTGATTTTTCAGCAGATGACGGTATAATTAAAGTCTTTATAGAAGAAAGGAACAGAAATTATTATGATTACAAGGGAAAGCGGCATATGCCCGGATAAATATCAGTTAAAACAAATTGAACGCAGGTTTGGAATGTTTATACATTTTGGAATAAATACTTTTGCAAACTGTGAATGGTCGGACGGTCAATTAGACAAAATGCTATATAATCCATCATCACTTGATTGTGACGGATGGGTGAAAACGGCAGCTGAAAACGGTATGAAATATGTGATAATAACAGCCAAACATCATGATGGGTTTTGCATATGGAATACCGATACAACGGAATATTGTGTGAAAAATACGGCTTGTATGACAGATGTTATCGCAGAGGTTTCAAAAGCATGTAAAAAGTACGGAATTTCATTGGGAATATATTATTCACTATGGGAAAGAAATTCAATTTTGTATAAAGAGAATTTTAGAGAAGGATATTTACCGTATATGAGAACGCAGATATATGAGCTACTAACCCATTATGGTGATATATGCGAATTATGGCTCGACGGAAGTTGGGATAAACCCGGAAACGCATGGGAATTTGATATTCTCTATGATATGGTAAAAAATATAAATCCGTCATGTCAGATAGGAATAAATCATACTATCGGAAGAAATACACTCGAGCCTGAAGAACGCTATATGCCGGAACGTTGTATTGAAGGTGATCCGATAAGAATGTTTCCGTCTGATTTTCGTTTATGGGATCCGTATCCGTGTTCAGAGAACGATCCGAAAATATATACATATAAAGGAGAAAAATATTATTTGCCGTTTGAAATGACAATATGCTCACGCGAAGGATTTTCATGGTTCAACTCTGATGAATATGAAAAGAAAGAATTTACGGATATTTCTCAAACTGTGCAAAATTGTATCAGGGCATTTTCTCAAAAAAATAATGTAGTCATTAATTTGCCGCCTGATAAAAACGGAAAGCTGTCAGAGGGAGATATAGAACATCTTGAGAAAATTGTGAAAGGAATAAATTCATATGTTAAATAAGGGTTTTTGCGTAAATAACGGTGAGATTAAAATAGATAACGGAATATTACGCGTGATTGTCGATTATCAACGTGGAGGAAATATATCATCGCTGTATTTCAATAATAAAAATTTTGAACTGCTTTTTCAACCCAAACACAGTAATTTAGATATTCCTCAAAAAGGTGATAGCTTTGAAAAGTATGCGGCAACCGGATTTGATGATACCTTTCCCAATATTGATGCTGAAAAAATTATATATTCGGGCAGAGAGATTACTTATAATGATCATGGTGACATTTGGACGTCAAGAATGAATATGCTTATTGATAATGAGGATATTGTATTATATTCAGAAAATGATGAGTATTTATTTAAAAAACGAAAAAGCTTGAATAAAAAAAGTCTGATATAGAAG
>ERZ894177.1012-NODE-1012-length-13811-cov-37.1761_pt1 | contig 13811 bp, 9 predicted proteins | sample MGYA00380277_ERZ894177 | MGnify/ENA primary metagenome ERZ894177 (study PRJEB32331, sample SAMN06328428) | human gut metagenome | biome: human gut microbiome; feature: stool | host: Homo sapiens | collected 2014-06-03 ... | reverse complement strand
ATTTGAGTGAAATTCGTGGTAAATATCCGATATTGGGTATTTGTTATGGTGCACAATTTATGTCATACACCAATGGCGGAAAAGTGGAACCAGCCGGAACACGCGAATATGGACGTGCTCACTTGACTTCTTTCTGCAAAGATAATGTGCTATTTAAAGGTGTACGTGATGGATCGCAGGTATGGATGAGTCATGGAGATACGATTACTGCTATTCCTGATAATTTCAAGAAAATAGCTTCAACAGATAAAGTCGAGATTGCTGCTTATCAGGTAGAAGGTGAGCAAGTGTGGGGTGTTCAATTCCATCCGGAAGTATTCCATAGTGAAGACGGAACTCAAATCCTGAAGAACTTTGTGGTAGATGTTTGCGGTTGCAAACAAGACTGGTCGCCGGCTTCTTTCATTGAAAGTACGGTTGCCGAGCTGAAAGCGCAGTTGGGGGATGATAAAGTCGTTCTCGGTTTGAGTGGCGGAGTTGATTCTTCAGTTGCAGCAGTGTTGTTAAACAAGGCTATCGGTAAGAACTTGACTTGTATCTTTGTAGATCACGGTATGCTACGTAAGAATGAGTTCAAGAATGTGATGAAGGATTACGAGTGTCTCGGTCTGAATGTGATTGGTGTTGATGCCAGCGCAAAGTTCTTCGCAGAACTGGCTGGTGTGGCTGAACCGGAAAGTAAGCGTAAGATTATAGGTAAGGGCTTCATCGATGTATTTGATGTGGAGGCTCACAAGATAAAAGACGTGAAATGGCTGGCGCAGGGTACCATTTATCCGGATTGTATTGAGTCATTGTCTATTACGGGTACAGTGATAAAGAGCCATCATAATGTAGGCGGTCTTCCTGAAAAGATGAATCTGAAGTTGTGTGAACCGCTTCGTTTGTTATTTAAGGATGAAGTGCGCCGGGTAGGTCGTGAGCTGGGTATGCCGGAGCATCTGATTACTCGTCATCCGTTCCCGGGACCGGGATTGGCAGTGCGTATTTTGGGAGATATTACTCCTGAAAAAGTACGTATTCTGCAGGATGCTGACGATATCTTCATCCAGGGATTGCGTGACTGGGGATTGTATGATAAAGTATGGCAGGCAGGAGTTATCTTGTTGCCGGTACAGTCTGTGGGCGTAATGGGAGATGAACGTACTTATGAAAGAGCGGTTGCTTTGCGTGCTGTGACATCTACAGATGCTATGACAGCCGACTGGGCACATTTACCTTATGAATTTATGGGTAAGGTATCGAATGATATTATTAATAAGGTGAAAGGAGTGAACCGTGTAACCTATGATATCAGTTCCAAGCCGCCAGCAACCATTGAATGGGAATAATAACATTATCCATCATAAAAGTAGCCTCAACAGGAATTTCCGTTGAGGCTATTTTTATGATGGATAGTTTTTTTTTGATTGCTCAGTCCGTATCTACTCGCTTACCAGCTTTTGTGCGTCCGGAATAAGAATCTCTTTCCGGCGTAACTCTAATAATCCTTTGTCTTGTAGCTCGTTGAGTGCTTTCGATGTATTCAACCGGGTATCATCTAAGTAGCGGGCAAGGTCGTCCATTTTTACTTTGAATATCTTTTCTCCCTGCGCCTTTTCACAATGTAACAGGAAAAAGCGAATGATTTTCTCTCTTAAATCCTGTGTCGGCTCTTCCCATAAACGTGAGTAAAGATTTTGTGCCCGGTTACTTACGATGTTCATATAGTTCAGCCGGAATATTTCATATTTGAACAGGTCGCTAAGTACGAATGCTTTGCTGATACTGACGGTATGCGCTTCCGTATGTGCCACATAAGCAGAAGTGTAATGGGTATTCATGCCAAACAACGACTGTGGTTCCAGCAGATAAGGTGCTTCCATCTGTTCGATGACGGTGTATATATTTTCTTTGGAACTTGTGACGATAGAAACCTCTCCTTTTAATAGGAAGCAGAGTTGTTTACACGGACTACCACTCTCTATGATAGTTTCTCCCACTTTATGCTTGATAAAGTGTAGCTTGACCTTATCCAGAATACTTGTGAAATCTTCATGACAAAGACCTTGAAATAAAGGCAATTGGAGCAAAGTGTCGAACATTGTTTCCATATGTTGTAATCTCTTGTTAATCGTACAAATTTACTCATAATACAATACTGCTGTCAACATCTGACCGTTCTTTTTGTTTTTTTTATTGTTTGAATGCATAAAAATAGAGTATATTTGCAGAAAAAAAGGAGGGAATTATGTTCGCAGGCTTCAATTGGCAGCAGATGATTAGTGCGTTTATCGTACTTTTTGCCGTGATAGATATTATCGGCTCTATACCTATTATAATTAACCTGAAAGAAAAAGGGAAAGATGTGAATGCAATGAAAGCTACTGTCATCTCTTTTGCTTTGCTGATCGGATTTTTCTATGCGGGAGATATGATGCTGAAACTCTTTCATGTAGATATTGAATCGTTTGCAGTAGCCGGTGCATTTGTCATTTTCCTTATGTCTTTGGAGATGATTCTGGATATTGAGATTTTCAAGAACCAGGGTCCTATCAAAGAAGCAACTTTGGTGCCGCTTGTCTTTCCTCTGTTGGCAGGTGCCGGAGCTTTCACCACTTTGCTTTCTCTTCGGGCAGAATATGCCAGTGTTAATATCATTATAGCTTTAGTCTTGAATATGATCTGGGTTTACTTTGTAGTGAGTATGACCGGTCGTGTAGAACGTTTCCTGGGAAAAGGAGGCATCTATATTATTCGTAAATTCTTTGGTATCATCTTATTAGCTATTTCTGTGAGGTTGTTTACAGCCAATATAACGTTATTGATTGAGGCGTTGCATCGGTCTTGATTTTCTTATTAAATTGAAAGCTATTGTATCGGATGTGCCATCGTGTTGGCACAACTGTGACATGTCTTTGTCGCAATCGTGCCACTTTGATGTCACAAGTGTGCCAATGTGGTGGCACGAGTTGGCATTTATAACGTTTCTTCTTCTTCTGCTGCTGTTGTTTCTTCTTCTGTATTTTCTTCCTCTTCCATTTCGTCCGCAAAAGGTTCCGGGCGTTGCGGTCCGTGATTTACGAAAACGAAAGCACAGAGTGTTCCCATAATTCCTCCGCTAAGATGTCCTTCCCACGACATATTGGTGGGGGAGAAATAAGGAAACATATGCCATATAATCCCTCCATATAAAAAGGTAACGAGTAGAGAGATGGCAATGAGTGGAACATATTTGCGGAGAATACCACTGAAAAAGAGAAAGAAGGTAAGTCCGTAAATTAATCCGCTGGCGCCAATGTGCCATCCCGGTTTTCCAATCAGGAAAGTAAGTAGTCCGCCTCCGATCCAGATTAGGATAAAAATCTTACCTGCTATCCCCCGGTAAAAGTAAAAAAGACACCATGACAAGAAAAATAAAGGAATTGTATTTGCCAGTAAATGACTAAATCCGCTGTGTATCAATGGGTGAGTTAAAATACCTACCAGCCCCCGTTTCTCCATAGGATATACCCCCAAGCGAGAGAAGTTCCAGTCCATTCCGACTTCCATAATCTTGAGTATATAGAGAATAAAAATAAGAAACAAAGGCTTTGCTGCAGCCAGCATGATACGCTGAATATCTTGCTTCATGACATTCTTTTCTTTAGATATTTTACGCAATACTACGAATATTTGCACAAAATCTGAAAATAAAAAGCCTTTTTATTTTTGTTTTTATCTATAATTTGTACATTTGGGCGTTATACCTATTGTATATGCTGCTACAGCCAATATATACGGTATGTAACAATAAATAGATATACGATATAATGACCAATAATTAACCTTTAATAATGCACAACTATGAGTTATTTACGATTTGACAAGACCCTCATGACGAATCTGGAAGAATCTCTTCAGAGAGAAATCCTCCGGACGAACAAAGCAGGAGCTTATCATTGTACGACGATTGTTGATTGTAACACACGCAAATATCACGGCCTGTTGGTAATTCCAGTTCCCAATCTCGACGATGAAAATCATGTGCTGCTATCTTCTCTTGATGAAACGGTAATTCAACACGGTGCGGAGTTTAACTTGGGGTTGCACAAATATCAGGGAAACAACTTTAGTCCTAACGGACACAAGTATATCCGCGAGTTTGACTGTGAGCATATCCCGGCAACGACTTACCGTGTCGGAGGTGTAGTCCTCCGCAAAGAAAAAATCTTTGTACATCATGAAAATAGAATCCTGATTCGTTATACTTTGCTGGATGCGCATTCGGCTACGACTTTGCGCTTCCGCCCGTTCCTCGCTTTCAGGAGTGTACGTGAGTACACACATGAAAATGCGCAGGCAAGCCGCGAGTATCAACTTGTGGAAAATGGTATTAAAACCTGTATGTATCCCGGATATCCGGAACTATATATGCAGTTGAATAAAAAGTGTGAGTTTCATTTCATGCCTGACTGGTATCGGGGGATTGAATACCCGAAAGAACAAGAGCGTGGGTATGACTTCAATGAAGACCTTTATGTTCCCGGTTATTTTGAGGTGGATATAAAGAAAGGGGAGAGCATCGTATTCTCTGCCGGAACTTCAGAAGTGACTCCCCGTAGATTGAAACAAACATTTGAGGCTGAAGTGCTTGATCGTACCCCTCGTGATAGCTTTTACCATTGTCTGAAGAATTCCGCTCATCAGTTCCATAACCAGCAGGAAGACGAACATTATATTCTTGCCGGTTATCCGTGGTTTAAATGTCGTGCACGTGATATGTTCATTGCCCTGCCGGGACTGACGCTTGCACTCGATGAGGTCGACCAGTTTGAGGATGTGATGAAAACGGCGGAAAAGGCGATTCGCAATTTTATAAATGAAGAACCAGTAGGCTACAAGATTTATGAAATGGAGCATCCTGACGTTTTGCTTTGGGCTGTCTGGGCTTTGCAGCAATATGCAAAAGAAACTTCCCGTGAGCAATGTCGTCAGAAATACGGAGAACTCCTGAAAGATATAATGGAGTTTATTCGTCAGCGGAAACATGAGAATCTTTTCTTGCATGATAATGGATTACTTTTTGCCAACGGTACGGATAAGGCGATTACATGGATGAATTCTACAGTGAACGGACATCCGGTGATTCCTCGTACGGGGTATATTGTTGAATTTAATGCGTTGTGGTATAATGCGTTGCGTTTTATAGCTGATTTGGTGCGCGAAGGAGGAGACGTATACTTGGCGGATGAACTCGATGCGCAGGCAGAAGTAACCGGAAAGTCTTTTGTCGAGGTATTCCGTAACGAATATGGTTATCTGCTTGATTATGTAGACGGTAATATGATGGATTGGAGTGTACGTCCTAACATGATATTTACCGTAGCGTTTGATTATTCTCCTTTGGATCGTGCACAAAAGAAACAGGTGCTTGATATTGTGACCAAAGAGCTGCTCACTCCGAAAGGAATTCGTTCGTTGAGTCCGAAGAGTGGCGGATATAATCCGAACTATGTAGGTCCGCAGATACAACGCGATTATGCTTATCATCAGGGAACGGCCTGGCCTTGGTTGATGGGATTCTATCTGGAAGCTTATCTTCGAATTTATAAGATGAGCGGATTGTCATTCGTTGAACGCCAACTGATTAGTTATGATGACGAAATGACAAGCCACTGTGTTGGTTCCATTCCCGAGCTATTCGATGGGAACCCGCCTTTCAAAGGACGCGGCGCAGTATCGTTTGCGATGAATGTAGCAGAAATACTGCGTGTCTTAAAGCTATTGTCTAAGTATTATTAAAAAAGGAGGAACGAAGATGAAAGTTTTAATGTTTGGATGGGAATTCCCTCCCAAAATATATGGTGGTCTTGCGGTTGCTTCTTATGGAATAACTAAAGGATTGAGTCTGCAAGGTGATATGGAGACGATTTTCTGTATGCCTAAACCGAGCGGTGAAGAAGAAAAGTTCTTGAAAATAATCGGTATGAATCAAGTACCCATCGTGTGGCGTGATGTCAACTACGACTACTTGAAGTCCCGCTTGTTGGAAATGACACCAGAGGAGTATTATTCTTTCCGTGATCACATCTATGCCGATTTTTCTTATATGCATGTGAATGATTTGGGATGTATGGAGTTTGCAGGTGGTTATCCCGGGAACTTACACGAAGAAATTAACAATTTCTCGATCATTGCCGGAGTAGTGGCTCGTCAGCAGGAGTTTGATATTATTCATGCTCATGACTGGCTGACTTACCCTGCCGGCGTACATGCCAAGATGGTAAGTGGAAAGCCGCTTTGTATCCATGTGCATGCTACTGATTTTGACCGTTCTCGTGGCAAAGTCAATCCTACTGTTTATTCGATTGAGAAGAATGGTATGGATCATGCCGATTGTATCATGTGCGTATCCGAGCTTACTCGTCGCACTGTTATTAATGAGTATCATCAGGACCCCAGAAAGGTATTTGCAATGCATAATGCTGTTTATCCATTGTCGCAGGAACTGCTGGATATTCCGCGTCCCGATCACTCAAAAGAAAAGGTGGTCACTTTCCTCGGACGTATTACGATGCAGAAAGGACCGGAATATTTTGTAGAAGCTGCTGCACTTGTGTTGCGTCGTACTCGTAATATTCGTTTCGTCATGGCTGGCTCGGGCGATATGTTGAATGCCATGATTAACCTGGTGGCTGAACGCGGTATTGCTGACCGGTTCCATTTCCCGGGTTTTATGAAAGGTAAGCAGGTATATGAGGTTTATAAGAACAGTGATGTATTTGTCATGCCATCTGTCTCTGAACCTTTCGGTATTGCTCCATTGGAGGCTATGCAGTGTGGAACACCTTCCATTATTTCTAAGCAGTCGGGGTGTGGCGAGATTCTTGATAAGGTGATAAAAACTGACTACTGGGATATTCATGCAATGGCTGACGCTATCCATTCTCTTTGTACTAATCCGTCTCTTTTCGAATACCTCAAGGAAGAGGGAAAGAAGGAAGTAGATGGGATTACTTGGGAGAAAGTCGGCTTGAGAATCCGTGCTCTCTATGAGGCTGTGTTAAGAAACTATGGTAAATAACAAAACAATAAATAAAAATGAGAACTATCTGTCTTTATTTTGAAATACATCAAATTATCCATTTGAAACGTTATCGTTTCTTCGATATTGGTAATGACCATTATTATTATGATGATTATGCCAACGAAACGGGTATGAATGAGGTCGCTGAACGTTCGTATATTCCTGCTCTCAATACATTGATTGAGATGGCGAAAAATTCGGGGGGAGCTTTTAAAGTAGCGCTTTCTATCTCGGGAGTAGCCTTGGAACAATTGGAAATTCATGCTCCGGCAGTCATTGATTTATTGCACCAGTTGAATGAAACAGGATGTTGTGAGTTTTTGTGTGAACCTTATTCACATGGTTTGTCTTCACTTGCCAACGAGGATTGCTTCCGCGAAGAAGTGCTTCGTCAACGTGATAAGATGAAACAGATGTTTGGTAAAGAACCGAAAGTATTCCGCAACTCTAGTCTGATTTATTCTGATGAAATTGGTGGCTTGGTAGCTTCTATGGGCTTCAAGGGGATGTTGACGGAAGGGGCTAAACATATCTTGGGATGGAAGAGTCCGCATTATGTTTATCACTGTAATCAAGCTCCCAGTCTTAAGCTTTTGTTGAGGGATTTCAAACTTTCTGACGACATCAGCTTGCGCTTCTCCAATTCGGATTGGGCTGAATATCCTTTGTTTGCCGATAAATATATTAATTGGATTGATGTATTGCCGCAAGAGGAACAAGTGATTAATATCTTCATGGAATTGAGCTCGCTTGGTATGGCTCAACCATTGTCTTCTAATATTCTTGAATTCTTGAAAGCGTTGCCGGAATGTGCAAAGGCTAAGGGAATCACTTTCTCTACACCGACAGAAATTGTAACGAAACTGAAATCGGTGTCACAGCTTGATGTCGCATATCCGATGTCATGGGTTGATGAGGAAAGAGATACTAGTTGTTGGCTGGGTAATGTTATGCAACGCGAGGCTTTCAATAAATTGTATAGTGTAGCTGAACGTGTTCATTTGTGTGACGACCGCCGTATCAAGCAGGATTGGGATTATTTGCAAGCTAGCAATAACTTCCGTTTCATGACGACGAAGAATAATGGTATGTGGTTGAATCGCGGAATCTATGATTCTCCTTATGATGCTTTCACCAACTATATGAATATTCTAGGTGACTTTATCAAACGGGTAGATGCACTATATCCTGCTGATGTAGACAGCGAAGAATTAAATTCTTTGTTGACTACAATTAAGAACCAGGGGGATGAGATTACCGAGTTAGAAAAAGAAGTGGCTAAATGGCAGGCAAAAGCAGAAGCGGCAAAGAAAACGACAGTCAAAAAGGCTGCTGATGCTAAAGAACCGGTAATAAAAGAAAAAGCTGTTGCTAAATCAAAACCTGCTGCAAAGAAAGCTGAAGTTAAGAAAGCAGCTGCGGAACCGAAGAAGACTACAGGTAAAGCTAAAAAGGTTGCTGCTAAATAAGGAGTATAAGATTGTTATATATGGAACCGTGGGTGAGATAAAAGGCACTCACGGTTTTTTATGATAGAGATTTTAAGGGATTTCAATGAATGTCTTTTTTTGTATAATACAAAGAGTGAAATTTACCTTGGCAGTTTTCATCTGAATATATATCTATAAAACAATAGCACAGATTACTCTAATGTAACCTGTGCTATTATTTTATAGATTATCTTACTTGTCTTTTATTTCGATTTTGTTCCGAAGTTTGTAGAGACAACTTCAAGTTTGAGTAAATACTCTGGATATGAAGGGTTGCCTTGAGCATCTTGTATACTTCCTTTGCTACCTCCTTTTAAACGTGCATAACCAGGTTTCAGGTCATGTTGTATGCTAATAACATTGCTCGAAGAACCATAATAGCTATTACTTGAAGAAGAATCTGTGGTTACAAGTACTGGAATAAGTATGAATTTGTTCCAATCACTATATTTTTCCCATTCTTCAATATTATGAACCTCTTTAGATTCTGTTTTGCCTTCGGAGTTAGTTATTTGGAGAGTTATCGTACCATTCTTGAGTTTCTTTTCTGCTTCTTCTCTTTCTCCATCTCCTAAACAATTATTTATCATTTGAGTGATATTGTTGAATGTATATTGGGTAAAGCTAGTTGTAGTAGAAGTAAATAGAGATGAAGTTATACCATCGCTAAGTTGATTACCTTTGAAGAAACTATCTTTATACTTTTTACGTATTAATAAAACGTTATTAGGAGTAGACATGCCAAACTTCTTATCACTGGTTTCATTATAGATAGGAATTCCTAATTTTACCGCATTCAAAGTGTCTCCTTGAAGCTTTTCTGCTATTTGACTAACAGGGAGAGTTAACTGAGTAAAGATTCCAGCTGGACTTTTTAAGTAAGTCCATTCAGATTTATTGATGCAATTTTGAATGGCTGCTTTATCATTCTCTAACTGGTTTGCTTGAATAACTTCACGAGTGGTAGCGAACGTACGATATCCATAGTAAGTAGAGTCTTTATATACTCCATTTTCAGCTACTTTCTTTTGCAATTTAACACCAGTAATTGTATCAACAGCATAGCATTTATATACTACGTTCATCTGAGCTTGATTTATATAAAGTACCGTACCATCACCATAATCACTCTTCACATAAATTCCCTTAAAAATCTTCCTAAACTCTTTATTGTCAAGATTGACACCTAACTCATTGGCTTTTTTTATAATCTCTTTACCAATTTCCTTGGCAGCTTCGTCTCTGAAAGAAACATGAACACTAGGGACATATGTACTAAGATTACGAATAGAGTCTTTTACTGAAAGATCGACTGCTGTATAAGCTTTCGTGCCTAATAAGCTATTAGGATCTGCGTGATCGTAGTAGTTTTCCGGATTAATATTTGTATAGTAGGCATGCTCAGTATCTAAGTTCTCGCTCAATTCATAGACACTCAAACGACAAGCTGTTAATGAATCTCCAAAGTAACTGCTATACCATAAATAAAGTTCGATAGTGTGGATGTTACCAATGATTTTATTGTTGTCATCACGTATGAATGTGACATCTTTATTATCTTCATTATCATCCCCTACCATTACGCGGGTAGCTTTCTTCTTTTCGTCCAAAGCAGTACCATCATATACTCCAGGGAATGTCATTCCTGACGGACAGTTGAGTTCTGCCAAGAAGCCTGCCTGATAAGTTCCAAATATTTCATCAGTGAACTTACCTACATACCCCACATTAGTCATTGCATAAATCTCACCGGCATGAACGGATTCGGTAGTTACATCAAATGTAGATAGCTTTCCATTGATATTTTGGTCGCTTCCCGGAAACATTCCCAATCCCAGTCCGGCAGTGTTGTCATCACAACCCCAAAAGGTGATTGCCAGTAAAGCTATTAAGGCGTATTTTGCTTTCATGATCGTCGTATCTTGATTTTTTTATTCTTCTTCGTTTGCAGTAGCATCCCATACCTGATCGTAGAACTCGTTGCAAGCATCTGCATAGTTTTCCGGGTTCTGATAGTCAAGTACCAATTTGCCAGATTGGCGGGCATATTCAATAATAGACTCGTCTACCTTTTCACTGTTTTGTATTACTCCGTCCGAATAGTCAACAGCGAGTTTGCAAAGAGCGGCGTAGTCTACCGGTTCCTTCAAATCACCTAAATCTTTCTTAGTAATACCTTTCAGCATCAGTTTTGTTGCGAAATCGTCGCTAAGTGTACTCTTGAAATCATCTTCATAAACAGAGAATACCACTTTAGCGTCGCGGAAAGAAGGTTCGTCTTTATAGGCTTTCTTAATATAAAGAGGAGCTAAAGCTGTCATCCAGCCATGACAGTGAATGACATCAGGACACCAGCGAAGCTTTTTCACTGTTTCCAATACACCGCGTGCATAGAAAACGGCACGGCTATCGTTATCATCATATTCTATACCATTTTCATCCGTTGTCTGCATACGATTCTGGAAATAATCGTCGTTATCGATGAAATATACCTGCATGCGTGCGGATTGGATAGAAGCAACTTTTATAATCAAGGGGTGGTCAGTATCGTCGATAATCAGGTTCATACCAGAGAGGCGGATCACTTCGTGCAGTTGATTTCTGCGCTCATTGATATTTCCCCATTTGGGCATAAAGGTTCTGATTTCACGGCCTTTTTCTTGTATTGCCTGTGGAAGGTTTCTACCTATATTGGCCATTTCGGATTCTGAAACGTAAGGTGTAATCTCTTGAGTAATAAATAAAACTTTATTCGCCTTTGTCATAATAACAATAGTTCACTATAATATTCTGCAAAGATACGAAAAAAAAGACACATTAAATAAGATATTCTTTCTTTATGTGGCAAATATTAGTTTATTTTGCAGAGTTTTTGCAAACGAGTAAAACATAAACCAATTGACGAAAATGAAAGTAGTGCACACTATCAAGGACTTACAGGCAGAATTGACTGCCTTGAGAGCCCAAGGTAAAAAGGTGGGACTGGTTCCTACAATGGGTGCTTTACATGCGGGACATGCATCTCTGGTAAAGCGCAGCGTAAGTGAGAATGGTGTAACTGTTGTGAGTGTTTTTGTGAATCCCACACAGTTTAACGATAAAAATGACTTGGAGAAATATCCGCGTACATTGGATGCAGATTGCCGTTTGTTGGAAGAATGCGGGGCGGATTTCGCTTTTTCTCCTTCAGTTAGCGAAATGTATCCGGAACCGGATACCCGTCAATTTAGCTATGCACCATTGGATACGGTGATGGAAGGAGCTTTCCGTCCGGGACATTTTAACGGTGTTTGCCAAATTGTCAGCAAGCTATTTGATGCTGTACAGCCGGATCGTGCATATTTCGGAGAGAAAGACTTCCAGCAGTTAGCGATTATTCGTGAGATGGTTCGACAATTGAAATATAACCTTGAAATTGTAGGTTGTTCAATTGTACGTGAGGAAGACGGACTGGCATTGAGTAGCCGGAACAAACGTTTATCTGCAGAAGAACGTGAAAATGCTTTAAATATTTCTCGCACCTTATTTAAAAGTCGTAACTTTGCAGCCACTCATACAGTGAGCGAGACGCAAAAGATGGTTGAAGATGCGATTGAAGCCGCTCCGGGTTTGCGTATGGAGTATTTTGAGATCGTAGACGGAAACACATTGCAGAAAATTAGCAATTGGGAAGATACTTCCTATGCAGTAGGATGCATCACAGTGTTCTGTGGAGAGGTCCGGCTGATCGATAACATTAAATATAAAGAATAACTAAAAAGACGAAACCTTATGATGATTGAAGTGTTGAAGTCGAAAATTCATTGTGCACGTGTCACAGAGGCTAATCTGAACTACATGGGTAGTATCACGATTGATGAAGACCTGTTGGATGCTGCAAACATGATTGCGGGAGAGAAAGTGTATATCGCTGATAATAACAATGGTGAACGCTTTGAAACCTACATTATCAAAGGTGAACGCGGTTCGGGTAAAATTTGCCTGAATGGTGCTGCTGCCCGCAAGGTGCAACCGGATGATATTGTTATAATCATGTCCTATGCATTGATGGATTTTGAGGAAGCCAAGTCGTTTAAACCGGCTGTAATCTTCCCCGATCCTGCGACGAACAAAGTGGTAAAGTAGAAAGTATCTTTGATATTTGAAATAAGAAAAGCCCCGTTTACATTTTGTAAACGGGGCTTTTCTTATTCTACTTTTTATGCTGGGGGTGATCGATGTTCTACCCACGTGTGAGTTGGTTTTAGCCCACCTCTCGATAAACTTCCGCCCACGTGTCAGATGTAGTTATCCCACGTGTTAGGGAAGTTTAGCCCGGGTGTTAATAAGCGGCAGTTAGTTGCCGGCGTTTGTTTTCAGTTGCTCATTCATAGCAGCGGCAGCTTTACGGCCATCACCCATCGCCAGAATTACGGTAGCTCCACCGCGAACGATGTCACCACCTGCGTAAATCATTGGGATAGAAGATTCCATGTTGTCATTTACTGCGATAGTTCCTTTTCGTCCTAATTCCAGTCCTTTGATAGAGCTTGGAACAATCGGGTTGGGAGATACCCCAACGCTGACAATGGCCAGGTCTATATCGATTGTTTCTGTTGCTCCCGGGATGGCTACAGGACTACGACGTCCGGAAGCATCTGGTTCGCCTAATTCCATCTTTTGCAGAATAACCTGTTTTACGCAACCTTGTTCATCAGCAATATATTCGATAGGATTATGCAGAGTGAGGAATTCAACTCCTTCTTCTTTGGCGTGTTTTACTTCTTCGATACGTGCAGGCATTTCTTCTTCCGAACGACGATAGATAATAATAGCACGTTCAGCGCCAAGACGTTTTGCCGTACGGACAGAGTCCATAGCTGTGTTACCGCCGCCGATTACTGCCACATTCTTACCGAAAGCTACCGGAGTGTCCGAATCTTCGCTGGCGGCATCCATCAAATTGACACGGGTGAGGTATTCATTTGAAGACATGATATTGATAGAGTTCTCTCCCGGGATATTCATAAAGTTTGGCAGTCCGGCACCGGAAGCCACGAATATTCCTTTGAAACCTTCCGCTTTCAAGTCTTCTACACCGATAGTCTTTCCTACAATACAGTCTTTGATGAAGTTAACGCCCATCTTACCGAGATTGTCGATTTCTACGTCTACAATCTTGTTTGGCAAACGGAATTCGGGGATACCGTATTTCAATACACCGCCAATTTCATGCAACGCTTCGAATACAGTTACATCATATCCATATTTAGCCATATCTCCGGCAAATGCCA
>ERZ894177.977-NODE-977-length-14189-cov-5.41701_pt1 | contig 14189 bp, 8 predicted proteins | sample MGYA00380277_ERZ894177 | MGnify/ENA primary metagenome ERZ894177 (study PRJEB32331, sample SAMN06328428) | human gut metagenome | biome: human gut microbiome; feature: stool | host: Homo sapiens | collected 2014-06-03 ... | reverse complement strand
ATTATCTACGAAATGCCTGTGCGTTCAAAAGGCAAGAAACCGATTACAATATTGATACCGGTAAATCTTCGCAACTTCTTCCCATCCGTTTCGGCAAGAAACTTTTTCTGTCTGACATATATTCAGTATGACATAAAAAAGCACGGTGAGGATTTTGAAACAATGGTTGACGTTATAAACACTCAACTAAAAAGCAAGCTGAAAGCCGAAAAACTTCTCGGCACTATCGACACATATTCAGCTGTTGAACACAATGTCATAACAAGAATTGTACCGCTTGTCGTGAAAGATTTCTTTTTGAGAATAGCATACAGAATGTCGGGCAGAGCCGTCACGGCAACTTTTTCAAATATAGGAATAGTTAAAATGCCCGAAAATATGAATAAGTTTATAAAATGCTTTGACGTATATATCAGCACCGACAAACTTCAATTATGTTCTTGCTCGTTTGACGGTAAGCTGACTTTGGGATTTACTTCTCAATTCATCAGCTCGGATATCGAAATGAGATTTTTCCGTGAATTGACTTCAAGGGGTATTGACGTTGAACTGACTTCCAACATACACGACGATGAAAGGAATGATTAAATGAAACATTGTGATAAATGTAAAATTGATGTGCGTGGTGAATTTGAGCGTTGTCCGCTGTGCCAAAACAAGCTGACAGGCGAAAGTACACCTTACGAATTTCCGAAAGTACAATCATTTTACGAAAAATATGAAAAGATTTTTAAATTTGCAATTCTTGTCACTTCGTCACTTTCGATAATAAGCATTGCCGTAAACATACTTCTTCCCCAAAGCGGTCATTGGTCGTTGTTTGTACTTTTCGGTGTCATATGCTTTTGGCTTACGACAAATATATGTATCAAGAAACGCCAAGTCATATCGCAGAATATTGCCGCAGAGGCTGTTATAATATCAATATTGTGCGTAATATGGGACAAGTTTACAGGTTGGCACGGCTGGTCGGTCGATTACGTTATACCGATAATATTTTCATGGGCAATGCTCGGATTGTTCGTGGCAACAAAGATTTTAAAAATTAAAATGCCCGATTATGTGTTCTCATTTGTGATATGTATATTTTTCGGACTTGCACCGTTTATATTGTGCATAACAGGTGTCACAAAAATTCTTATTCCGTCGGTTATATGTATTGCACTGAGCATAATTTCTTTTATAACACTTGTGTTATATGACGGCAAAGAACTTGTTTTGACATTATCAAAAAAATTTCACATATAGACAAAAAAAAATGGTGTTGCGAAAGCAACACCATTTTTCAGACTGTCGACAAATTGTCCGGAACGTGCAATATATTATTTTTATATTTTAAAGTTTTATTTATAGCTATAAAAACAACAGGCAAGCCTATCTTCGATATACGGCTTGCCTGTGCACTTTTTGTAAAAATAAACTCTAACGTACAAACGTACGCCGACGAGTTCATTTTCGCAAAATCCACACTAATTTCTCGACCTCTGCCAGCGTGTAGACACTTTTGTCTACACGCTGAAGGGATAATCTTAACGATTATCCCTTTTGGTTTTTATTTTTTCATATCGGCATAAGCCTGTTCTTTTTCGTCAAGAACAGCTTGATAACCTGCATCAAGGTATTCCTTGCAAGCCGCCTCATACTTTGCGTCAAATTCTTCAGGCTTACAGTTAATCAAATCAACCTGAATAACTTCCCACTTACTCTTTAAAGTTTCGGCATACTGTGAAAGGCTGTCGATTGATCTGTCGAACAAGAAATCTGTATACTTATATTCTTTAGTCTTTTGATAACCGTCATATGACTGTTGAATTAAGTCCTCAAATCCCGCCGGTGCGTATGTTTTCTTTTGTACGGCAAGGTTTTTCTCGTCACTGCCGTAGTCCTTACCCTCTGTTACAAGGCACCACATATCTTTATTTGAATTGTAGTTCAATCTTTCTTCACCTGTGTAATCGTCAATAAGTACAGGAATTTCGTCCTCTACCTTATATGTAACGTTTTCGATACCGTTTTGCATTACGAACAGGTTTTCATCTTGTGCAAGCCACTCAAAATACATTAGCACTGCCTCAGGGTGTTCACAGTCAACACTGATACCGCTTACCATACCGAACGGCCAATCTGCTCTGCCGGCAGGCTTTGTGCCCTCCGGATAACCTGCACCTGCGTCAAGCACTGCAACCTTTGCGTCAGGGCAATTTTGCAATAATGTTTGAAGTACAGGAGGATTTTGTGACAAATAGAAACCGAACACGCCTGCTTTACCAGATACAAAATCAGCTTGCTTTTGATTGCCGTCCTTGTCAAGATACCATTCAGAGCTGATAAGTCCGTCGTTATAAAGCTGATTCATATACTTTAACTTCTGCTTTGTTGCGTCATATGTAAGTGATGCAACAGTAATATCCGAATACATCGCGTTATCTTCTTCCGAAAGCGGATATTCTCTGTATTCATAGTTCGGGAAATATGCGTTGTAAAGGCTCTCCGTTGCAGGGATTGTATTTTCGCCGCCAAGCTTTAATTCCTTAAACTTCTTTAGTGCATTTACATATTCCTCTTGATTTGTCGGCATTGAAAGTCCTGCTTTTTCAAGCCAGTCTGTACGGATAAGAGTTACCCAGTTATAAGCCAACGGACGAGTTGCCGCAAGGAAATATCTTTGGTCGTCAACCTTTGTATATTCCTCCAAATCTTTTGTCTTTTCATAGAATGTCGGTGCGTATGTCTTTAACACGTCCTCATCAATCGGCTGAAACGCTCCTCTTGAATAATATGAAATCATTGTCGGATAGTCATAGCTGAAAAGAATATCAGGTTCTTCGCCTGCCGCAAGCAATTCATTAAATACCGTTACATCTTCCTTACGCGTAACAGGTACAAATGTCATTTTGATATTGTACTTGTCACCGAAATTCTTTTGAACGTAATCTGTCCAATAGTTATTGTCTACATCTGCCTGTCCCTGCATACCTCTGTCATATACAGGTATTTTAAGCTCAATTTGCTCATCATAGGCTTTCGGGCCTGTAAGCTCCGCTTTATCCATCTGCATTTTACCCTTACCGCCGCATGACGCAAGCAAAGATACCGCAGTCACTGTGCTTAGTGCCGCACACAATACTTTCTTTAAATTCATTTTTCTTTTCCCCTCTCTTTTTACATATGTTTTTCATTATTCTTTTACTGCACCTATCATAACACCTTTAACAAAATACTTTTGTATAAAAGGATAAACAATTACGATAGGAATAGTTGCAAACATAATACAAGCCGATTTCAAAACTTCCTCAGCCTGCATACTCTCCCCTGCAACTTCCTGCGAAACCGACGAATTTGAACCTGCCGCATTAACAAGCTCATACAACTTTAACTGCAACGGTTTAAGCGGTGACTTTGTTATAAAGTAAAGTGCGTCTTGGAATGTATTCCAACGACCTACCGCATAGAACAGTGCAAGTGTCGCCAAAACAGGCACCGACAATGGCAATACAATTCTAACCAGTACAATAAAGTCGTTACAGCCGTCAATCGCAGCAGCCTCCTCCAAACTTTGCGGTACGCTGTTTTGCATAAATGTACGAAGTATTATCAGATTATATGCCGAAAATGCAAGCGGAAGTATCAAAACCGCCGCCGTATTTATAAGGTGCAACTGGCTCATAAGTATGTAATCGGGAATTGTTCCGGCAGTGAAGTACATTGTTATAAGGAATATTACGCCTATAACTTTTCTGCCCTTCAGACGTTTTCTTGACAGTGCAAACGCACCGCATATTGTAAGGAACATACCGAGTGCCGTAAACGCAATCGTCACAAACACCGTAAACCACAATGAACGCATCATTGTCGCATCACCGAAAACAGTCTTATATGCGTCAAGATTGACGTCCTTAGGAATAAGGAACACTTGATTTGACATTACCGCACCGTTACCGCTGATTGAAACCGAAAGAACGTGTATAAACGGTATAAGACACAAAAGCGAAAGTACAGCCATAAACACATATATAAACACATCTGCCAAAACATCAGTAGCTTTTCTTTTCATTATATTATACCGTCCTCTCCCATAAGTTTTGCAAACTTATCCGATGCAAATACGAAGATAAGTCCTACGACCGACTGGAACAAACCAACCGCCGTTGCGATGTTATATCTGTGCGACTGCAAGCCGACACGATAAACGAATGTCGAAATAACGTCCGAGAAATCTCTTACAAGCGGATTATCCAATGTATACGGACGTTCAAACGATATACCCAAAATTCTTCCCAAACTCATTATCAGCATTACAACGATTGTCGAACGAATACAAGGAAGTGTTATATTCCATATTTTTCTCCATCTGCCTGCACCGTCAACCGTTGCCGCTTCGTAAAGGTCAGCATTAATACCTGTGATTGCGGCAAGATATATAATCGTACCCCAACCCATGCTCTGCCATACGCCGATTAAACAGCACGACACAAGCCAATGCCATTTTTCCGTCAGGAACGGTATGCTTTCACCGCCGTGACGCATTATAAGTACGTTCACAAATCCCGTAGACGGTGACAAAAGCTGATAGAATATACCTGCAATGATTACCCACGAAAGAAAATGCGGTAAATATAAAACCGTTTGGCTGATACGTTTGAAATACTTATTGCGTATTTCATTTAATAATATCGCCAAAATTATCGGAGCCGGAAAACCGATTATAAGATCAAGACCGTTAAGCACGATAGTATTACGAAGTGCTATGTAAAAATCTTTCATTTTGAAGATTTCCTTAAACGCGTCAAAACCTATGAATTTCGCCCTCTCAAAACCGCCGACAACGTCATAATTAAGAAACGCTACCGACAACCCCAAAAGCGGTAAAAACTTAAAGACTATCGCAAATGCCAACGGAAAGAACAACAGTACATACAACTGCCAGTCCCTTTTCAGATAGTATTTAAAGCCTTTTTTATCTCTCTCTTTTAACTTTTCACCCTTTTTCATTAAACAGCTTTACCCCCTCTTTTTACCTTAATTTGTTACTATGCAATATAAATACTATCATTCTTTATGCAATATGTCAATCAAATTACGTTTTTTATATAAAAAAGCCGTCTTTTTATACAAAACAAAAGAGGGACATTAAAAATGTCCCTCAAGTTATTTTCTTATAAGTTTATTACCGTTCCACACATAAACCGCATATTTACCTTGCGGCAGATTTGCCGAAACAATTTCTGCCGTATTTGCGTTTACTTCTTTTGACACGTTTTGTACACTGTTTATGACATTGTTTTCGTCATAACCGATTACAATAACACTTACCTTTTTCGTACTGTCGGTATTGTTTTCAATTCGTGTTTTGACATTCTTTTCATCACTTGTAGTTTGAATATTGACTTCTTCCTTACTGCTTGAAGAATGTTTATATACGTCAACCGATGGAATAGCTTTTCCGTCAAAATCGAAAAGTGTTGTGTTTTCGACAACGTTAACGTCTGTCTTATCGTCACTTTCCTTTACAGCCCAACCCGACAAAGACGCATTTTTATTATCTTTATCTTCAACGTGAATCATACAAGGGTCCCAATAAAGCACACCCAGACATCTGTTATCGTCAACGCTTTTTAATTCGTTGAAAAGTTCTGCCATAAAATTTTTATGTCCTGTCATTGTCGGCGGATAAATGTCCTTATACACATCTGAATCCTTTAACTGTCCCGCATAACCGTCTTTTCTTGTTTCGTTCCAATTAAAACCTGTTTCCATAATCATAATGTCTTTGTCGTACTTCTTTGAAATTTCATTACAAAATTCCTTACAGGCTTCCGCATTGTTGTCCGTCCATGCAGGATAATATGACGCACCGATTACGTCATACTTTGCACCGAGTTTGTCAAGTTCATCAAAGAAATATGTGAATTTGTTTGACTTTGAACCGTCGTCAAGGTGAATTATAACTTTTGAGTCCTCCGACACCGCCTTTACCGCGTCATATCCGGCATTGATAAACTTAACAAGACCTTCCCAATCTTTCGGGCATTTTATATCTTCATCTGCGTTTTTATCGTCACCGAATACAAGTTCAAATCTATCTCTGTTCATACTTGCATCATATGTGTTGCCGAACGGAAACAACATTCCGCCGCGAATTTCATTGCCAAGCGAAACATATTCGGGAACAGTCCCCTGTGCCTTTAGCTTTGACATAATATCATATGTATAGTTGTATACTATTTCCGCAAGTTTATCTTGAATTTCCTCTCTTTGTTCACTTGTCATTGAGTTTAGAAAGTCCGCATTCTTAACGTCATAGCCAAGCTCGTCTTTAATCTGCTTAACCCATTCGGACGGAATAATCTGTCTTGAGCCGTTCGACCAATAATCGGAATAATTAAATGTGAATTGTATTCCCATACCTGCGTCCTTTGCACGTTTGGCAAGCTTCAGACAATCCTCCTCATCCTGAAAACCGCTCGGAAGATAATACACGCCGTCACCTGTACCCTTGCCCGGTGTATTGCTAAGACGTATTCTCGCCATATTCATACCGTTCTGCGACAAAAATTCAAATGGGTCAACCTTGTTTCCGTCACTGTCTTTATATTCACCGCCAAGGTTTTCGATATAATCAACTTCCGTCATATCGCCGCCTTGTATAAAGCCGTTTTGCTTGTCCGTCTTAACAAGGTCAACGTCCGATACTTCAATCACGCCGTTTCCGTCAGTACCAACGCCGATTGTGCATTTACCGTTTTCAACTTCAATTCCTCTTACGGTAACCTTAACACCGTCAGTCGAAACAGGTAAAACCGTACTTGCCGCAGTGTATCCGTCCGACACTCCGTACAAATACGACACACCCTCCTCCGAAGTATTTTTACATACTGCCGTAAGGTCATAATATCCGTTTTCAAGATTAGTTACTTCAACGCTTTTACCGCCCGTAACGTCACCGCTGAAATCAATGCTTTGTGCATATACCGCAGTCTGTAAAACAGCAACCGCCGCTATAACCATTAATATCTTTTTCATACAGCACACTCCTTCTTATTGTTTTAATACTTTTCTGCTTCTTATTGTAAACATTATCGTTGTACAGCTTGCCGCAACGACATCACTTACCGGCTCCGCCAAAAGCAATCCCCACACTCCCATATTTGCGATATTCGGAAGTATAAGTGCCAGCGGAAACAGAAGTATAATTTTTCTAAGGCACGCAAGAAACATTGATATTTTCGCCTCGCCCAATGCCAAAAACGTCTGCTGACACGCACACTGTGCACCCATCACAGACATACCTGCAAGGAAAAGACGAGTTGAGTTTATACCTATATCTATAAGCTCTTGGTCATTTGTGAACATCTTCAAAAACGCCGTTGGGAACACTTCGACAAGCGCAACCGCAAAAAGAGAGAAACATATACTTACCGTAAATTGAAGTTTAAACGCTTTTTTCACTCTGTCAAAACGCTTTGCACCATAATTATATCCGATAACAGGCTGTGCGCCTTGCGAAAAACCGTTAAGCGGCATCCATATAAGCTGTGTTAAGCTGAACAGTATAGACATCAGTGCAACATACAGGTCATTTCCGTATTTAAGCATACCGTTGTTGAATGTAAGCTGAATTAAACATTCCGTTGCCTGCATTATAAACGGTGACACACCGAGCGACAAAACCGAAGTAACGATTTTTCCGTCCAAAACAAGATTTTTAAGTCTGATTTTCAAAACGGTCTTTTTACCCGTCAAAAATTTAAGCACCCACAAACACGATACACCTTGCGAAATTATCGTTGCAAGCGCCGCACCCTTTACGCCCATTCCGAACACATATATAAAAATCGGGTCAAGCACAATATTCAGCACCGCACCTATGCAAACGGTCATCATACTTGTTTTTGCAAAGCCTTGATTTGTTATAAACAAATTCAGTCCCAACGCAATCTGTACAAATATCGTACCGACAAGATATATGCTTATATAATCCGACGCATACGGCAAAGTTGCCTCACTTGCGCCGAATTTCATCAATATCTGATTTTTCGTAAGCATAAACACAACCGCCAGCACTACCGAAAATATTATAAGCAGCATTGTACAGTTGCCGAGTATTTTCTCTGCTTTGTCGTTGTCTTTTTCTCCCATGCTTACCGCCGCTCTTGACGCACCACCCATACCTGCAAGCATTGCAAATGCCGAAACAAGCAATATTATAGGAAACGTAACACCCAAGCCTGCAAGCGAAAGTGAGCCTATCTCCGGTATTCGTCCGACATAAATTCTGTCAACTATGTTATAAAGCAAGTTTACAAGCTGTGCCATAACAGTCGGTATCGCAAGCTTAAACACAAGTTTTCCTATCGGTGCGGTTTCAAGCTGATTATTTTTATCCATTAAATACACCTCAATACGCAAAACGAGCTGTTAATTTCTAACAGCTCGTTAGTTTTTATTTTATTACAGCTGTACTATCTGTGTATCAAATGCACTAAGTGTTACAGTCTTATCACCTGCGTCAGTCTTAACTGTTGCAGTTTGTTCTGTATCCGCATTATTGATAACAACAAGCTGTTTGCCTTCAGGATAATAGCAGCACTCTGTATTTACGTTATCTGTCAAATACTTTTGGTCTGTGCTTTCGCCTGCGGCAGTAAGAATAAGGTTAAGAAGTGTTCTGTTATTAACTTCGCCATGCTTAAAGCTTGACATATAAACACCGGTACCTTTACCGAACTTATGAGTTGTAACTGTCGGCATATCTCCGTCAGCTGCAAGCACCTTTGTTTCGCCGTCAACAAGATAAACCTTGTTTTTACCTGCAAGAACCGTGCCGTCTACAACCGCACCGTTGTTTTCAACGTCAAACGAATACTTACCGTGACAAATTCTTGCACCTGTATCTTCGCTTACGCCAAGAACGTGTGACATACGGAAGAATGTATCGTAACCATCCGTTGCAGACGGTTCGTTTACACCGATGAATGCACCGCCGTTGTTAACCCACTCTGTAAGAAGTGAAACAACCTTTTCGTCTTTCCATTGTTCTCCGCCTGACCATGCGCTTCCTGCAAATCCGGCATTGATAACAACGTCGTAATTGTCAAGTCCCTTATTCTTTAGGTCGTCAAAGCTGATGAATTCAACGTCAAACGGCATACCTGAAAGAGCCTCGATAATGTTTATAAGATCAAGTTCAGGGTGTTCGTGATAGTGACCTGCACAAGTCCATGAACGCAGACTGCCCCAGAATGTAAGAACGGCAACTCTCGGTTTTAAAACGTATGGCTTACCTGCCTTATGGAATTCCTTTATTTCTCTGAATTCGTCTGCAATCTTTTCGATATAGTCGTTGAAATCAGGGAACGGCAATGTCAATGAAAGGTAACCGCCAAGACCGATTCTGTCGATAGGTGCACGAAGAAGTGCACGTCTTACGTTCTTCCAATATCCCTTTGCTTCAAGTGTAGGATTACCGCCCTCCATAAATGTAGGAGCACCGCCAAGACCTACAGGGAACAAATATGGGTGAAGTCTGATTTCGTGAGTTTCAACTGCGTCAACGCCTGCACAAAGTCTTGCCTCAAAGCCGTTGAATACGCACTTGATAAGGCCGTCAAAGCCGAAGTCCTTAAATCTCTTGCCCCAAGGCTCAACACCTACCCAGCTGTCATCATAGAATACATAAGCCTTTTTACCGTATGTATGTACAAGGTCAACAAGCTTTTTACCGAAGTCAACAACAAAATCATTGATGAATTCCATCCAATCAAGTTTTTTCTTGTCACAAGTCATATGTGTAGCGTGAAGTTCGCCCTTATTGATGAAGTCCTCTGAAGTAAGTGCATAACCGTACTTCTTTTCAAATTCCTTTAGAGCAAGCGGAGAAACCGTAAAGTCATATGACGCCCAATCTGAGAATAAATCTCTGTTTCTCTCGTTTGAACCCCAAATCCATACGAAGTTATAGAACATTGATGTGAAACGAACAACAGTTGTTGCAGGGTGTGTTTCGCACCAGTTCTTCATCCAATCAAGCATATATTGCTGTGTTTCAGGGTATCTCGGATCAATCTGCATTAGATGTTCCTTGTCCCAATTATTTGTTGTATGATTGTACATCGAAATTTCTTCCCAAATTCTGTATGCAAGGAAGTTTACTGTGTACTTATGCCAAGGTGTTACGCCATTTACCGTAACAACGCCGTTTTCATATGTCCAATCCTTAACTTCTTCATTTGCAGTTCTGTCGAATACCTGCCAATATGCCTTTGATTCGTCAGACTCGTTAATCTTGAACTGTTCGTTAAAGAAGTCCTTCATAAGGTCAATCTTAACACTGTCGCTTTCCGCAACAACAGGATTTGTCATAAGGAATGACTGCTGTAATTTATCTGTGTTTTGCTTTGCCCACTCGTTATGGTCACGAATAATACAAATTGTAGAATAAATTCCGTAACCCGCATTTATAATTTCAGGTGACAATTCCGTACCGTCAGAATCTCTGATTACGTCTGCACCCCATTTTTCAGCCATTTCAAGTGTTAGCTTTTCATAACCGCTTTCACCCGGAAGTGTGAAACCGCCTTTAGTCTTACCCATTTCGTTCTCTCCTTTTTGTTTTTTCTCAATATTAGAATTATATCATAACGAATTGTTATTGTAAAGAAAAAAGCGGTAATTCTTTATAAAAAAGAAACCGCTTCTTTGTTAATTGTACAAATTTTTAAGCAAATTACAATAATCCGAAAAAACAGTCGTGAAAATATAATTCACAACAAGCACCTCATCAGGCGAATACTTATCCAAAACCGTCTGAAAATCACCGTCAAAAATTCTCGGATCGACAAGAATTACATTTTTATAGCTTTCTATAAGCCACGGTGCAAGTACGTTTGTATACGAATCTTTAAGCACAACCAGCGTTTTACCGTCAGGATTTTTCTCATTCGTCATTTCAGCAATCGGATGGTCACTGCCGAAGAAAAAGTTATAATTTGCTTTACTTCTGTCGTACATCACACCGTTGTAAGAGTACATTTCGCCTTTTTCGTCGGTTGCATACATTGTTGTTTTGATATGCTTATCATAGTCAATGTCGTACCATTCAATCGTGTCGGGTTCTGTCGCCACGTCTGAACTTACTCTGTCATAAAGATAACCGAGTACGCCTTGTATCCTGCCCGTTTCGTAATCATCTTTATTTACCGCTTGTCCGCCCTCTTTATTCATAAACGCACTGTAACCGTAATACGCACCCAGTTGCGTCCAGTGGTGGTCGGTTCTGAAATATGTGTACTCATTTGAATGTTCGGACAGCAAACCGTATGCGTCAACTGTATTCACCCTACTGTCAAGTTTTGAATAAATACTGTCTATCGTATCCTTTTGACTGTCCTGCAAATTCTTATATATAGGTTCTTTAAATTCAAGCTGTGTCGGAATTACCATACTGAAAAGTTTTATATTTTCGGGAAGTTTTTCGGCATAGCGATTTATCGCGTCGGCATATTCCTGCTCTGTTTTATCATTTCTTATAAACATCTCCATAATAGTGTTATCCGCAACAAGAAGAGTTTGCTTTTGAGTTGTACCCGTTCCTATATCTTTATTTGTGGAAATAATTTTACCTGTTTTCGGTACAAATCCTCTTTTTTCGTCCAACGTTTTTGAAAAATCGGTAATTTGTGAACGATAAGCGATATTATCCCCGATAAAACTTTCAAACCCTGTTTCAAATTCACCCGAAAACACTGTTTCCTCATTTACAGGCGGAATTGTTGCCATCACTCTGTTTTCAGATTTTATACTTTCCTCGTCCGCCGGAAGTGCGAGTACAACGATAAAAGCTGTCAGCATAAGAAGAAATGCACCGATTGTAAGCTTATTTCTCATATTCGTCACCTTTCCTTAGAATCTGAAATACAAAAACGGATTATATGTTTGTCCCACAAGAAGAACAAAGCACACTCCAAGTCCGACAATAACCAAAACCGGCTCCGATATTGCTGCAAATACCTTTGATTTTTTGCAGAAATTCTTGTGTATAATTGTCGGTATCGGAGTTGACGCTATTACGCAAACCGCAATAAGCCATGCATTTGTACAGAATGTTGACACCGCCGTCAAGTCGTACAATGCCGTACCCACGCCGAACGCACTCTTTATGAATGTCCAAAGTGCGTTTAAGTCCGTAAAATAGAACAGCGCCCAACCGAGTATTACGAAGAACATAGTGTATATATAGCAGAACGGAGCGGGAATTTTTTGAAGTTTCTTTTTAAACAGTGTTTTTTCAATAAACAAAAGTACACCGTAAAACAATCCCCAAAATATAAAATTCCAGCTTGCTCCGTGCCAAAGTCCGGTTAAAAGCCATACTATGAATATATTTCGTATTGCGTGGTATCTGTTACCGCCGAGCGGTATATAGACGTAATCTCTGAAAAATGTTGACAGCGATATGTGCCACCTTCTCCAAAATTCGGTTATACTTCTTGAAATGTACGGATATTCAAAGTTTTCACCAAAGTGAAAACCCAACATTCTTCCCAAACCTATCGCCATATCACTGTAACCCGAAAAATCGAAATAAATCTGAAATGTATACATTATTATTCCGAGCCATGATGACGCAACCGTAAGTCTTGTACTGTCAAGCACCATTGACGCAACCGCACCCGAACTGTTTGCAAGCATTACTTTTTTGCACATACCTGCGGTAAATCTTTTTACGCCGTATGCAAAATCATCAGCCGTAACACGTCTGCTGTTCAGTTCGCTCGCAACCGTACTGTACCGCACAATAGGTCCTGCGACAAGCTGCGGAAACATTGAAACGTATGCCAAAAATCCTAAAAACGATTTTTGCACTCGCGTTTTTCCTCTGTACATATCTATCGTATACGACAGCGTTTGAAATGTGTAAAACGATATTCCGATAGGCAGTTTGAAATTCGGATTAGGGATTGACGTGTGTAAAAACGTGTTGATGTTTTCAATAAAAAATCCCGAATATTTAAACATTGCAAGCAAGCCTAAATTTATCACAAGTGACGAAACAAGCGCAATCGTTGCACCTGCCCTCGCATAGTATTTATCAATTATACGTCCGTTTATATAATCCACAAACGCACTGAATATCAAAAGCACTACCCATATCGGCTCACCCCACGCGTAGAAAAAAAGTGAGGCGATAATCAGTACTGTATTTTTATATGTAAGATTTTTCGATAAATTATATGCAATCAGCACTATCGGCAAAAATATGCACATAAACATTAAACTTGAAAATACCAAAAGAACAATCCTCCTGTTTTTTTCATTACAAAAACGATTATACTACATTACCGTCGTATAAGTCAATATCGCATAATAAATTCCATACAAGAAAAGGCTGTCTGAAATTTATCAGACAGCCTCAGAATGTCGACAAATTGTCCGGAACGTGCAATATATTATTTTTATATTTTAAAGTTTAATTTATAGCTATAAAAAGCAACAGGCAAGCCTATCTTCGATATACGGCTTGCCTGTGCACTTTTTGCGAAAATAAACTCTAACGTACAAACGTACGCCGACGAGTTCATTTTCGCAAAATCCGAACTATTTTCTCGACCTCTGCCAGCGTGTAGACACTTTTGTCTACACGCTGAGGCTGTCTGAAATTTATCAGACAGCCTTTATAATTATTTCGCAAATATTTTTGCAATTTCGGTCATTGTGTGACTGATTTTAATACTCTGCGGACAGACTTTTTCGCATTTTTTGCATTTCTTACATTGGTCCGCACCCTTGTTAAGTTCTGCATAAATTGCCTTTGCTCTGTCTGTACCGAGTGAAGCGGTTGCATTGTACGCCTCAAATGTTTTCGGTATGTCAAGTCCGAACGGGCAAGGCATACAGTACGCACATTTTGTACACGGTACAAGTGCCATTTTGTCAAATACCTCTTTTGTCTTTGCAAGCATATCAAGATTTTCTTCCGTCAGCATACCCACTTCCGCTTTATCCGCATAGTCTATATTTGACTGCACCTGTTCCATTGCACCCATACCGCTCAAAAGAAGTGATACTTCTTTTCTGTTCCACAGGAAATCCATTGCCCACTCAACAGGCGTCTTTTCGTCAGACAGCATTTTTGCGACCTGCGGTGACGGGTTCGCAAGTTTACCGCCCAAAAGCGGTTCCATTATAAC
>ERZ894177.895-NODE-895-length-15331-cov-27.4997_pt1 | contig 15331 bp, 11 predicted proteins | sample MGYA00380277_ERZ894177 | MGnify/ENA primary metagenome ERZ894177 (study PRJEB32331, sample SAMN06328428) | human gut metagenome | biome: human gut microbiome; feature: stool | host: Homo sapiens | collected 2014-06-03 ... | reverse complement strand
CTATATTTCAATAATTTCAAAGAACTATTTATCCACTTTTACGGGACAGTAGTGTGGAAATATCAAAAAACCATTAAGTTTCAAGCATGGTTCTGCTGAAAATGTATGGAAAAAAGCGCGTGCTTCGTACGTTTTGAAAAATCGGGTTGAGATAAAATGGTATATCCCGATTTCATTTTTTTTTGTGTGTGGAAAGTGCGCTGGAAAGCCCGTAAATAAAGGCTTTTCAGAGCGTTTTTTGCAGTCCGAAAAAAGCGAGGTGCGATATTAGGGGCAAAAAAAATGGATTTCGGGGAGCATGTGTTGTATCTTTGCTGTCGCTAAGTCAGGCTGCACCTCAGCCTTGACGGATGAAAAAACAATAGATTCCTTATTTATTCAGCGTTCTTTGACATGATGTTACAACAGAAAGTAAGGCAGGTAGGCCTGTCTGAAACACCTGCGCGTGGTTGAGTATTGCCCTACGTTTTTGCGACTGAACTGTTTGTGCAACCGAACTCGGAATTGCTTGGCTTTCTCCGCTTGTTCCAATGAAGTCGTCTGAATTTAGAAGAGATAAATCTCCCAATCAAATCTTCGTCAGAAAAGTTTAGACGACTTCAAATAAAAAGAAACAGCACATGGCCTTTCTGTCATACCGGAGTATGAGTTCGTCGGGCTATGTGCTGTTTGGAAACTGTATGCTTTAGAAAGCGTATGTTTGGCATGCTGAACCGCTTAGGCTTTCAGCATTGGGGCATAATTAGCGAATGATGGTTGCTTCGCGGTCGGGACCAACCGAAACAATCGTGATGGGCGTTGCGGTAGCCTTTTCGATATAGGCAATGTAGTCCTTGAATGCCTGGGGGAAGTCGGCTTCGGCGCGCAGTTCGGTAAGGGGCGTATGCCATCCGGGCAACTCTTCATAAACGGGCTGCCAACCTTCGGTGTCGTAAGGCATTTCGGTTACGGTTTCGCCGTCCTTGGTGTAGGCCGTGCACACCTTGATGGTTTCGAAGCCATCGAGCACGTCGCCCTTCATCATTACGAGGTCGGTTACACCGTTAATCATGATGGCATATTTAAGTGCTACGAGGTCGAGCCAGCCGCAGCGGCGGTTACGACCCGTTACTGCACCGTACTCGTTGCCAATGTGGCGAATGGTGTCGCCGGTTTCGTCGAAGAGTTCCACTACGAACGGACCACCACCCACACGGGTGCTGTAGGCCTTGAAAATACCAAAGATATGGCCAATGGTGTTGGGAGCTACACCCAAACCGGTGCATACACCGCCGCTCGTGGTTGACGAAGAGCTGACGAATGGATAAGTACCGTGGTCAATGTCGAGCAACGAACCCTGTGCGCCTTCGGCCAGTACGTTCTTGCCTTCGGCCAGGGCACGGTTAATTTCGTATTCTGTATCGGTGAGATGGAACTTACGCATGTATTCCACACCGGCCAGCCACTTTTCTTCTTCCTCGGTAATGTCGTAATCCGTAAAGTGGAGGTCGCTCAGAATTTGTTCGTGACGCTTTTTGAGCGCAGCATATTTTTCATCGAAATTATGCAGAATATCGCCTACACGCAAACCTACGCGAGCAGCTTTGTCGCTGTAAGTGGGGCCGATGCCTTTACCCGTGGTACCAACCTTGTTCTTGCCTTTGGCAGCCTCGTAGGCACGGTCGAGCACGCGGTGCGTGGGCAGAATCAGGTGAGCACGACGGCTGATGTGCAAACGTTCGGTGAGTTCGTAACCGGCAGCTTCCAGTTCGTGAGCCTCAGCCATAAAGAGGTCGGGAGCAATGACGCAACCATTACCAATGATATTGATTTTACCCTCGTCGAAAATGCCAGAGGGGATGGAACGGAGTACGAACTTCTTTCCGTCGAAAATGATGGTGTGTCCGGCATTCGGTCCACCGGCAAAACGTGCCACCACGTCGTAACGCGGCGTAAAGTAATCTACTACTTTTCCTTTGCCCTCATCTCCGAAAACGATACCAAGCAGGGCATCAACTTTTCCTTTTGTCATAATTATATTTCGATGTGCTGATTTTGTATAGTCTTTTTAGTCGGCAGTCAGCTTACTGCTTTCTGCACCCTACAGCCGGGCGGAAGATGAAACCTTCTGCTTAGCGGCCGTACAAAGATACGTTTATTTTTAAAGGTAAAGAAAGAAACAGAGCTATTTTTACCGAAACGTGCCGACAGACAGCCTTGCGGGCTATGCCTCGATGCCCAAGGCCTTGAGTTTGTTGTAAAGGGTTTTGCGGTCAATGCCCAGCAACAGCGCGGCCTTGCTCTTGTTGCCGTTCGTTTGCCGCAGTGCGCCCAATATGTGTTCGCGCTCGGTTTCGACCGTGCGTTTTAGGCTGAAAGGCTGGGGAGCGTAGGCTGTGGCGGCCGTCGGCACCGAAGCCGGCATGGGCGAGGGTTGAGGCTGAGCGGCAACCGGAGCTGCAGGGGCTGAGGGGGCTGCATAACCGGTGGTCAGGCCGAGTTCCGTTTCTGAAATATAAGGATGGTCGCCGGCCAAGAGGGTGGCACGCACAATGACATTGCGCATTTCTCGCAAGTTGCCGGGCCAGGGATAAGCCATCAGGGCGCGTTCGGCACCGGCGGTAAAGCCCTCTACCTCGCGGTGCAGTTCGGCATTGGCCTTTTGCAGGAAATAGGTGGCAAACTCCAAGATGTCGGCACCGCGTTCGCGCAGCAGCGGAATGTGCAGCGTAAATTCGTTGATGCGGTGATAAAGGTCCTCGCGATAGCGGCCTTGGGCGATGGCTTCGGGTAGGTTTTCGTTGGTGGCACACACCAGACGGATGTCGATGGGGCGTTCGTCGGTACTACCCACCGGACGCACCCGGCGTTCCTGCAAGGCACGGAGCAGTTGCACCTGTACGTCGTACGACAGGTTTCCCACTTCGTCCAGGAAGAGCGTACCGCCCGATGCCTGTTCGAAAGCACCCGTTTTGTCGGTTCCGGCTCCGGTAAATGCACCTTTCACATGGCCAAAAAGTTCAGAGGCAGCCAGTTCTTTGGTCAGCGCTCCGCAGTCGATGGCCACAAAGGGACCGTCGGCGCGGCTGCTCTGTTCGTGAATGCGGTGTGCCACATACTCCTTACCCGTTCCGCTGGCTCCGATAATCAGCACCGACATGGGAGTGGGTGCCACGAGCGACGCCATGCGGTAAAGTTCGGTGGCAGCCGGCGAATGGCCTTCGATGCCTGGAGCGCGTCCGGCAGCATCCTTCGAGGCATCTTTGACAGCATCCTTGCTGGCAGCATGCACCTTTGTTGCGGGTTGCTTGGTGCGTCCGGCAGCCGTAGGTGCACTTTCGGTATGGACAGCAGGCACGGGAGTAGCCCCCTTGGCCAAAGCCTCGCTCATTTTGGTGAGCAGTACATCGGGCTGTACGGGTTTGGCAATGTAATCGGTGGCACCGAGCTTCATGGCCTCGACAGCATTTTGCACCTCGGCATAGCCGGTCATGACGATGAAGGGGAGCGTGCGGTTTTGCTGATGGAGCCATTGCAGCAGGTACAGTCCGTCGTGGTCGGGCAGTCGCAGGTCGGAAAGCACCAGTTCGGTAGGTGTTTCCTCGTGGAGCAGCAGTTTCACGGCAGCTCCTACGCTCGAAGCCGTGGCCACGTCGTATCCTTTTTTTCGCAACCATGTGCTGAGCATGGTGCTGAAAGTCAAATCATCTTCAACGATGAGAAGTTTGGTCATAAGTCTGGTTAATGGTTTGAGTTGGGGCTGGCATCAGCCAATTCAAAGAGTAAGGACTGCAAGGCAAACAGAATGTTACGGCAGGGCTGTTCGTCGGCCTCGGTCCATTCAGCCTCGTTGCGCCGTTCGTCCAAGGTTTGCAAATCAGAAGCCGCAGCCGAGCCTATCAGTGTAAAGGTAGGACGCATTTTGTGCGCAATGCGGCAAACAGTTGCCTTTTGTTTGGCGGCTGCAGCCTGTGCAAAGAGTTGCAGGTTTTCGTTGCAGTCGTGTGCAAACTGGCTGAGGATGGCCTGTTCGGCCTGAGGGTCGCCATCGGCAAAAGCCAGCAGAGGCGCAAAGGTAGCGGTCAGGGGCTTTTTGTCGGCAGCAGTTTCGTGCGGAGTATCAGTTGCCTCAGTCGGCTCTGCTTCCTGAACAGCGGCAGTGGGCGCAGACGCCTCTTCATTGCCGGTGGTCAGCTTTTGGGTGAGCAGACGCAGGTCGTTTTGCGTAAAGGGCTTAAACAGCACATCGGCAAAACCACGGTGCATGAAGTCGTCGGCCGAAATCAGCGAATGCGAGGTTGTGGCCACCACCGGCAGGCGCGACAGACCTTCAATGCGGTGAACGCGCTCCAGTACGTCGTAGCCGGTGAGTCCGGGCATTTCGATGTCGGTGAGCAGCAAATCGGGGCGGTGACCTTCGGCCAGCCAGGCAAACAGCTGTTCGGCATCGTTGAATGCGTAGATGGTTTGCATGGGGTCGAGCACGTTTTTGAGCATCGCCTCGCTGAGTTGCAGCTGCAGTAAATCGTCGTCGAGCAGCGCCACGGTGTGCAGCAGGGTGGGGGCTTCGTGCAGCGTTTCGGCCATTACCGCTTCGGCAGCAGGCTGTGCCGTATCCTCTTCGCAGCGGGGCATATCCGGCAGCAGCAGGGTAAAGGTGCTGCCAAAGCCCATCTGACTTTTCACGTCAATCTTTCCACCGAGCAGCGCCACGAGTTTCAGCGTAATGCTCAATCCGAGTCCGGTACCTTCCTGTCCTTCGCTGCCTTTGACGCGGGTAAAGGGTTGGAAAATGCGTTCGCAGTCGTAGCGGCTCAGTCCGCAGCCCGTGTCGCGTATGGTCAGGTTCAACCCTTTGGTTTCGCTCCAGTTGGCGGTCAGTTCCACCTCACCCTTCTGGGTATATTTAATGGCGTTGCCCAGCAGGTTTTCAATGATTTGGCGCAAGCGGAAGGCATCGGTGCTGACGAGCAGTCCCACCGGAATTAGCGAACTGACGCGCAGTGTCAAGCCTTTTTGCTGTGCAATGGGCTGAAAGGCTGCACCGATATAGTCGATGAGTTCGTTCAGTCGGGTTGGCTGCCGGTTTACACTGAGTCCGCCGGCTTCGAGTTTGTGATAATCGAGCAATGCCGTCACCAGGTTCAGCAAGTGATGGGCCGATGAATCGATGGCATCCAAATCGCGCCTTGCTTCAGGCCGTGTGGCCAGGGGTTTCATGAGCGAAAGGTAGCCTAATATGGTATTGACGGGAGCCTTGATGTCGTGCGAGATGGTGAGCAGCAACTGTTCGCGACGTTTCATCAGGTCCTCGGCACACTGGTTGGCTTCCTCCAACTCCATACGGTAACGGTTCACGCGGCTCATGTCGCGCCACACCCATACGAACAGTCCGAGTGCGGCCAAGGTGGTAAACAGCGTGAAAATGCCCATTTGCCACGCAGCCTGCCGGCGGTATTCAGCTTCGGTGCGGGTTTTGTCCTGCAACATGCGCTGCTGTTCGCGGTTAATGTCGTCCATCAAAGCCACGATGCGTTCCGACAGGGCAGCACTGCTCAGCCTGAGTTGTCGCGACTTTTTTTGCAAATTCCGGCTGTGTGCCGTATTGCTGCGTGTGAGGTCGCGGTGAACGCCTTGCAGAATGTTGGCCACCGTGTCGCTGATGTTCACGTTGGCCTGTGTGCTGTCGTGCGTGGGTTCATATTCCAGGTGGTTTACACTGAGTGTATCGTCCTTTGGCTTTCTGAAAGCATCGCCCAATCTGTCCCAAAAGCGTTTTTTGTGGCGGTCAATCACCACTTGCTCGCTATTTTCGTGAACCGACACTTTTACTTGCGTACCCACATTGATGGGTTTTCTACCGGAGCGCAAGTTGGCAATTTCCTGTTCCAGGTTGCTTCCCTGGTGAGTTTCGCGCCGCATGGCAGCCACAAGTTCCACTACGCCTTCGCGTTTCAGCATCAGGAGTTTGCGTAGCGAGTCGAGTCGGGCGCGTTGCAGCAGGTCGGCAGTAATGTCCTTGAGTTCGACGAGGGCGGTGTCGACGCGGTCAACTCCCCTGATGTAGCGGTGTACGTCGCGGTTGCTGCTATACTGCAGGGTGGCATTTTCGGCCAGCATGCCGGCTTCAATCATGCGTACGGATAGTTTACCTATGGCGTTGCGTTGCACAGCTACAGCCCGCTCAACTTCGGACACGCCTGAAGCTGCACGGGCTGAACGCACAATAAACCACACCGCAGCGCACAGCGACACGGTGAGCAGTAAATAGCCGATAACGATTCTGAGTCCCAATTTATTCATTGCATATCGGGGCTTAAGGCAGGCGAAGAACCGGGGTTCGGGCTATCACCGCCTGCGGTTATTGTTTTTTAAAAAAGGGAAATGCCAGCTCACCCATCCGGGGCTTGCGGGTAAATGACGAGGGAAAACAAGCAGGTGTTCCAAACACGATGGATGAACCTCATGATTTGGAACGCCTGCTTTCAAGGAAACTGCCAATACAGGCGCATGGCCTTATGCCTCAGCTCCGAGGGGCGATGCCGGCGTGTAGGTGCGGGCAGCCAATTCTTTGTCGACCATGAACAGGCCGTAGCCGTTGCCGTTGAGCATACGCAGATTGTCGAGGATGTTGCGCACGTTGTCTTCTTCCTCAACCTGTTCGTCGATAAACCATTTGAGCATGCTTTGCGTAGCGTAATCGTTTTCAGCCGTGGTCAGTGCAAAAAGGTTATTGATGAGTGCGGTCACCTTTTCTTCGTGTGCCAGGGTGCTTTCGAACACGTCGAGTTCCGACTTCCATTCCGTAGGCACAGCATCGATAGACTTCAGTTCCACACGGCCTCCGCGCTGCAACACATAGTTGAAAAAGATGCGTGCATGGTCCTGCTCTTCGCGGAACTGCACTTCGAACCAGTGTGCCATACCGGGCTTACCGGCAGCTGCACACCAGGCAGACATTGACAGGTAAAAATAAGCCGACCACATTTCGGCATTGATCTGCGCATTCAGCGCTTCTTCCATCTTTTTGCTTAACATATCAAAATAGGTCTATAATTTATAAAGTGAGTGTTCAATCATTCGTTCGAAAACCGCTTACCACATTGTGCGTCGGTTACACTTTCCGTCGTACAGCACCTTTGCGATGCTTCACAGTACACGGAAATGGCAAGCAGTTTCAGGCAGCAGAACGCTTTCGGTTGCCGGAACATCTGTTGACATCTACTTAGTGCATGCAAAATTACAAAAAAGGCAGGCAATCCGCTTGCTTTAGGCTGTTAAAGTTGTTTGCATGCCAACATATAGGTGCCGCAACCTCACCGCGTTTCCCACACTTCCCCGCTGGGTATGGGGTGAAATTCCACACTTTCCACACCCCATTCCCCACATTCCCCACCGTGACTTACTGTGCCAATTTTTTATTATCTATTGATTTTTAGCTACTTACGCATTGGTTTGTTTTTTTGGCACGCGCTTTGCGCTTTAATAGGGCAGAAACAACAAAACAATAACAAAAAACAATACGATTATGAAAAAGTTTTCAGTTTACGCCGTAATGGCCATGGGAGTTCTCACAGTGAGTAGCGCAGCCTTTGCCGGAACCACCGCCTTCAGTTCTCGCGGTTTGGTAAACACGGAAGTTTCTGACACCGTTGTACCGAAGGATACGGTACTGCCCGAAAAAACGGAAACGGAACAAACCGAAACGCAAACGCAAACTGAAGCGTTCTATTCATTGGCCGACACCGTTCTGCCTACCGACACCGTAGTGCCGCAGCAGGAGGAAACCATCCCGCAGCAAAAGGAGGAAACCACTCCGCAGCAAAAGGAAGAAACCACTCCGCAGCAGGAAGAAACCACGACTACTGAGTCTTCGTTCTCGATGTTGAACGACACTGTAGTTCCTGCCGACACGCTGACGCCTGCCAAGAAGGACGAACCTCAAACCGATGAACCTCAGAAGGACGAGCCTCAGCAGGAGGAAACCGCTCCCGTTCAGTAATCAGGTCGAAACGTCATATACATTGCTTCAAATTTCATCATGACATTTTTTTCGGCACTGCTCTGGGCATGCTACCTTCACCTTTTTCCGCGCTTTTGGTAAAGTAAGGTAGTTAAGTTCTCAGGTAAAACAGATTATTTTAGGAAACTGATTCAATGCTGTATTTTCAGTAAATTCATCATCTCATTCATTCATCTCTAAAAAAAAATTACTGCCCGCAATTTAAGCAAACCTTTCTCTTCATCGGCTCGCTGCGCCGTTATCTCCACTTTTAATGTTCCCTGCACATCCAATGCTTCACACCAATAAGCACAGCGAGCCCCAATTTTTTTCACAAAAGCCGTCTGCTTCTTATTCTCAATGTTGAGATTTGAAGCAGACGGTTTTTTTTGTGCATGAACGTATAGGCGAACTTCGTGCGTATTGCTTTGTGAACTCGTTTTTTTTCCGTACCTTTGAATAAGGTAGGATTCGGCTCGGCAATGTCCAATAAAAATACATTTTCCTTTGCCGTTGCGCTCGCCTTTCACTACCTTTGAATAAGGTAGGATTCGGCTCGGCAATGTCCAATAAAAATACATTTTTATTTGCCGTTGCGCTCGCCTTTCACTACCTTTGAATAAAGTAGGATTCGGCTCGGCAATGGCATATATAAATACGTTCCCCTTTGCCGTTGCGGTAGTCTGTCTGTACCTTATATATAAAGAAAAGGAGTCAAGGTTATTGTAAATATGTTTTTGTTATGACACCCACCATGCACATACTCATAGAATTTACCCTCCGCCTGCTTTTGGCATTGGTATTGGGAGGCATCATAGGTTTGGAGCGCGAATACCGTTCGAAAGAAGCCGGATTCCGTACCCACTTCCTAGTTTGTTTGGGCAGTGCCCTGTTTTGCCTTGTTTCGCAATACGGTTTTGGCGAAATGACCAAGGACGTGTCGCGCGTGGCAGCCCAAGTGGTTTCGGGCATAGGATTTTTAGGTGCCGGAACGATTATTTTTCAGAAAAATGTGGTGCGCGGACTCACCACAGCAGCCGGACTATGGGTAACTGCAGCCATTGGTTTGGCTTGCGGCACGGGACTTTATGCCGTGGCGGCCATAGCCACTGCACTGGTGCTTTTAGGCCTTGAAGTAATCAATGCCGTTTTGCCCCAAATGGGCACAACCACCCTGATGCTGAAGTTTACCGCCAATTCAAAGCAAAGCGTGAAGCGAGTGGTGGAGCAGATAAAGCGCGACTGCATGGAACTTTATTCCTACGAGTTGAAAGACCGACGAACGGATAAAGGTGAGGTTTTTGAAGTTAATCTGGAAATGAAAGTGAAGCGCGGCACGTCGGTTACCAAAATGTTCGACTATCTGGAGGAGTTCGACGATATAACTATTTCAAGTATAGAGTAACCGACCGTCAACCTGGCCCGCCATGCTCCTGCGGGCAGAACAAGCAGCTACGGCAGAACAAGCAGCTACGGCACAATAACACCTACCAAACGAATGAGGTGCTGCAAAAAATCGCGGAAACGTATTTCGTGATTTTGCAGCACCTCGTTTTTTTTGTGATAACTGATTTTCAGCATCTACTGAGCCGAAGTTAGTACCATCACCCCCCATGCGTATTGATCAGCAACTGAGATTCAAACACGATGCAGGTGATGAGGCTAATCAAGCAACTGGTCGGGCGAGTAAATCAGTCCGTCGACAGCATTGCGCCCTTCAGCGTCAGTGATCACAAAGGTAAATTGCCACTTGTCGCGGTGCGTACCGCCACTGTTGACATGAGGCAAACGCAGAAGCACCTTGTTCCAACCCTTGTTCAGGTGAATCGGAGTCACCGGCCGCGCCGTCAGGTTCTCGTTCGTCAACCCCTCCATGGCATGGTTTTGCCGGATGTTCGTCTCAGGCTGTTCCCACGTAGGAGCCGGAATTTCGCGGTCGTTTACCCAAACCTTCGAGCCACGGCGGTCCCAGCAACCCACCATCGGCCCCTTTTCGTCGCCCGAACGGCTGTAAGTGTACAACTCAATCTGCGCACCCACCTCCTGCGCCTTGGGCGAGTAAACGTAAGTCCAGGCGTATGCCGTTTGGTTTGACTGCGGATGGGCAAAAAACGAAGGAAGCGTAGGGTGCCAAATGTGACGCAAATAGATGCCAGCCCCCGTTGCCAGATGAGTGGCATAGGTTTGTCCATTGTAAACGAACGACGAAGGCAGCACATCAGCCTCCGACGTTTCGGGCGGCAGAGCCAAATCCTTGTTGCCACCGTTTGGGAAAGGGTCGGTAATGCGCCAGCGCACGTTGGTTTGCCGAACGTAAGCAATGGGTTCATTTTGCAGCGAATGGTTTTTGTGAAAAAGAAAGCGCCGTTCAAAGTCGGCAAACTCCTCAAACTCCTCACCATTGTTGGGCAGCAGCGTACCCCCCTTTTCAATGTACTGTTTGCCACCGCCCCTCCAAGCCCTTTCGGCCGAGGCCAGCACGTTGGCATACAGGTTGTTCTGCTTCACGATGTCAGCATCCGTGCGCGTTTTCGTATCGTTCCAGGCAGCCGAGATGGTACCGGCTACCTCGTTGGTGCCCTGCTGTTCGTAGTAGATGTTGCTTTTGTAAATGCCCACAAGGTCGGCATACACATCAAAGTGGTTCGTATAGTTATAGCGGCAGTCAATGTTTGTCACCCCTTTCACCACCTTACCCGAAGTAGCCCACATTTGCGTCATGTCGCAAAGGTCGGCACTCGGTGGTCCGGCCACCAGCCGATTCCACAGCACCACCTTCAAGCCTTTGCTGCGCACGTGGTCCGTCATGATTTGCAGAAAGTTGGGGTAAGTAATTTGAACCTCATCGCCACCAATGTGCAGATAAGGCACCCCGTCGAACACCTCGGCAGCCTCATCAACAATCCTTTTCAAAGCCTCAACCCCCTGGTCAGTTTGCATGTCGAAGCCCATTGCTTTTTCAAACACATGGCTGTGTCCCGGCATATCGATTTCGGGAATCACAGTCACGCCACGTTCACGAGCGTAGGCCACCAGTTCGCGACATTGCGCCTGCGTGTAGAATTTACCCGGCTGTCGGATGTTGAAGGCAGCAGCCGTCAGATTCGGGTAGGCCTTCACCTCGAAACGCCAGCCCGTGTAGTCCGTTAGGTGCCAGTGGAACACGTTCACCTTGAAGCGCGCCAGCAAGTCGATTTGTTTTTTCAGTTCCTCGAACTCCATGAACGAACGCCCCACATCGTGCATAAAACCACGCACCTTGAAAGCCGGCCAGTCAGTAAGTGTCAGCGCCTCGAAAGCTTCGGCGCCCGGTTCGTAGCCCTCGGCCAGCTGTTGCAAGGTTTGCGCTGCCCGGACAACGCCTGTAGGCGTGACAGCCTCGATGCAAACCCTGTTAGGCGTGATGTGCAGCCGGTAAGCCTCGTTGGGAAACAAAGCAACGGCATGATCAAAAGCACCTTCAATATGGTCAACCAGTTTCACTACCACTTTAGCCTTGGCCCGATTGCGTAGTGTACAGCCGTTTTGCCTCAGCACGTTGGCCAGATAGGCACATTGCGTAGGGTCAGTCAGAGTCACAGCCCGGTTCAGTTTGAAAGCAGCTTCCGGGCCGATAGCCATTTGTTGGGGTTTAGGCAGCAAGTCGCCGTTTTTGGCTTGCAATGTATGCGGAAAAGCCGCAGCAGCTGTTAGTAAAGCCGTGTAGATAATGTGTTTCACCGTAGGAAATAAAAAGAAAAAGGCGGGTAACAAATTGAACTTTGTTATCCCGCCTTTTTTTATGGTTTTTAAATCACCTGCTGCATGCAGTCAGGTTCCCTTTCAAGGAAATTACTTGTTTAATTGCTCCTTGATGAAAGCTTCCATTTCGGGAAGGTGATCCTCGGCGCTCTTGAGGAGCGTGAGCTGGTTCTTCGTACGCACCAAGTTGTGTTCGGGATACTGAATCTTGAAGTAAGTATCGCCGTTGAGGTAGTCGGTAAAGAAGCGAACAGTCTGCATGTAGGGGAAGAGCGTAGCACCGTAAGGCAGATTTTCAATTTCGATAGACGTAAGGAAAGCACCGGCCGTTTTCAGATAACCTTCGGTAAATGCTTTGAAAATGTCCATGCGGAACTGAATCTTGTCGTATTCGGGGCTATCTTCGGGCATGGTGTTGGCAGCCGAACGGAGAAAGTCGCCGTAGTCCGAGAATACGAAGCTAGGCATAGCCGTGTCAAGGTCGATGACACAGAGCACGCTGTCGTCCTGATCGAAAAGAATGTTGTCTACCTTCGTATCGCAGTGGCAGATGCGCTTAGGCAGTTTACCCTCGCGGAAGAGCTGCTCAGAACGGCACATGCTGTCGGCACGCTTTTCGATTTCGTCGATGATATCTTTCGTTTCAGCCACACGTCCGGCCTTGTCGGCAGCCACAGCTTCCTTGAACTGTTGCAGACGGAATTCGATGTTGTGGAAGTCCTTGATGGTTTCGCCCAACTCAACGGGGATGTCGGCAAGCATAGCCTGGAAATCGCCAAAGGTTTCGCCCACGATGTACGAGCTTTTGGGAGTTACGCTCGACTTCGAAACAGTGTCGGGAATGAAGTCCATCACGCGCCAGTATTTTTCGTCGTGAACGAAGTAGTATTTACCATCCTTGCAGGGCACGAAGTGCAGCACCTTGCGGTCGATGTCGGGCGTGCCGGCAGCTTCAAGCTTTTTGCGGATATGCGACGTTACGGCCACAATATTGTTCATGAGCATGTCGACATCGGGGAAGATGGCATTGTTCACGTGCTGAAGCACATAGTTAGGAGCATCGCCTTCGGTTTCAACGAGGTAAGTAGTATTGATCAAACCGTTTCCGAGCGGTTTTACTTCGGCAACGTTGCCTTGAATTTCAAATTGGCAGGCGATGTGCTGCAAATCTTTCTGTTCCATGATATGATTATGTAGTAATGTTTTGGATTAACTGATATGATTATGTAGCAATGTTTTGGATTAACTGTGAAAAGTGCGGCTTACAAATGTAGCCACAAATTGTTGCGCAAATGTAATAATTATTTTTCAAGTAGCTGCGTAAAAAGTCATAGCTTCTATTCCAAAGCCTAAAAAAAGCATCAGTTGCCGACGCAGCATGCTGAAATAGGGCCTAAAAACGTAGTAAGCAGTTGCTCCCAAGTATTTGTCACCCTACTTATATATATAAGGAGTACTTTTTAAAGTATAAGGACTACATTTTAAAGCAGCGTGCCGTGTAGAATCGTGTGGGTAGCCAAGTTTCCCATCAACCGGTTGAAGCATACAAATATTTTGTAAGCAGATTCATCCCGACGGGACAAGGCGCAGAGCGGAGGGCGGTGGTTGAAGCATACAATTATTTTGTAAGCAAATTCATGCTTGTTGGGTACATGGTGCTTTTAACAAAAGGCTTAATAAACTCAAAATCAAATCCATTCGCCCTTTGTTGAATTTCGCGTCACCCCCGGCGTTCGTAATTCCACGCTTCTGGTTCATCTCAACGCGCTGATTATCAGCGGTTCCAAATTTCTTAAAACTAGCTCGGAACTAATTTAAACTAGCTCGGAACTAATTTGCACAAGCTCGGAACTAATTTCAACAACCGCGGAACTAATTTCAACAATCGCGGACTAATTTGTTTCAATCTCTCATTTCGTGCCTCAATAGTCTGAGTGTAAACGGGGAAGTGAAGTTTGATGTTTAATATAAATTCACCTTGTGATGCGATACACTGTTACAAACTTAGTTCCGAATGAAAATGCAATGTGGTGTATGGAGGCAGTGTGTGAAACATGGCTTACCTCACAATGGCGTGGTATGAATGTATCAGTAATTTCCAACATTTACTCAAAATACAAACTATGATTATGGCTAAAGAACCTCCGCGTCAGCAGACGCTTTCAGTACCCTTGCATTCTTTTTCAGAAAAACAGATTCATGAATTGGCCGGTGGTGCAAATCGCATTAGTCAACTACATTTTTTATCTTTTATGCAAGCGCAAATTGATGAGATTCGCGCATTGGGCAGACAACGTACCGCTGAAACGTATGCCACAGCATTACGCAGTTTTGCTCGTTTCCTGAAAGGGACAGATTTGTTGCTCGACCATTTTGTACCCGAAGTAATGATGGCTTACGAAGCCTATTTGCAATCTTGCGGTGTATGTCGAAATACGTCGTCCTTTTATATGCGCAATCTGAGGGCGGTTTACAATCGGGCAGTTTGGCAGGGGTTAACCTTGCAAAGGCATCCATTTAAGTATGTATATACGGGAGTTGAGGCAACCCTAAAGCGTGCCATACCCATTCAGGACATTCAACGTCTCAAGCAAATCGACCTTTCGTCGCGTTGCAAGTTAGCGTTTGCCCGCGATATGTTTCTGTTTAGTTTTTATACACGCGGCATGTCGTTTGTCGATATGGCTTACTTGCGTAAGTGCGATTTGTGTGGTACGTACTTAACGTACAAAAGGCGTAAAACAAGGCAAACTTTGCACATCAAGTGGGAAAAGAATATGCGTGAACTGGTCGAGAAATACGACATACCATCTTCCCCCTATCTATTGCCCATCATAAAGCCCGATGCAATGATTGATGTGCGCAAGCAATACCTTTATGCGAGCCAAAACATTAACCGTCATCTAAAGCTGTTAGGTAGGGAATTGGGATTTTCAAATCCTTTAACCTTGTATGTAGCTCGTCATGCTTGGGCAAGTATCGCCAAAAGTAAAAATATTCCACTCTCTGTAATCAGCGAGGGTATGGGACATGAATCCGAAGCAACAACCCGTATATACCTTGCCTCTTTAGATACAAAAGCCGTGGATAAAGCCAATCACTTAATATTGAAATCCTTGTTGTAGGTATTGCTAAAAATGAGCCGATGCCCTAACATTTTTATTTAAGGGCATCGGCTCATCGTGTATTTGTATGCTCATCTCTTACTTAGAGAAGTGAATTCGTCTGCAAATGTAGTATTTATTTCAATATTTATCATCTCAGATGGCAAAAAAAAGCATTATAAACTTATTATTTCGTCTTTATTAAGGATTATATAGATATTCAGTTTTTGTGATGACACTAAAAAACACTTGATTATTAGGGATAAAAAAACAATCCACATCTCTAAGTAAGAGATGAGCCAAGCCGGTGAAACCAATAATGGCGTGATTAAGTGTTTTTCAAAGGTTGTATAGAGAGAATAGCAATAGATTTACCTTTTACAATAGATGGTATCCCTTTTCTAATACTCTTAATGCAACTGTCAATTTAAAAATCTAACATTCTAAAATCATTAGTGTCCCGTTAAAATGGGACGAGTTAAACAATTAATCAAAAAGCCCCGGA
>ERZ894177.888-NODE-888-length-15400-cov-5.44588_pt1 | contig 15400 bp, 10 predicted proteins | sample MGYA00380277_ERZ894177 | MGnify/ENA primary metagenome ERZ894177 (study PRJEB32331, sample SAMN06328428) | human gut metagenome | biome: human gut microbiome; feature: stool | host: Homo sapiens | collected 2014-06-03 ... | reverse complement strand
TTTAGCAACTTCGCTGACTTTTACTCTCCTTTTTATTGGTAGTATGGGGGCTTAATTGACTATATTAGAAATGAATACAATTCCGCATTTCCTACAATATCACGATCTTTGTAATGTGAAGATCAGGTAAGTTTCCGTACCGCGTGATACATAAAGAACGCAAAGAAACTTCCTTTAAATGCATCGCTATTTGGCGGATGCATACACTAAACTAAGAAAAGAAAGTTTGATAGGAAATGAAGAAAAGTGGAAACATATATATTAAAGGCTTGCTCTATTTTTTATTATTGATGATGTTTTCATCTTGTTTTGATGATACTTTCGCTGATAATAAAACAAGCGATAATTCATATATAATGATTGGAGGAACAATGACGCGGGCTGCAACCAACCCGGGAACTGTTCCAGATGACTACATCGTTAAATCACTTCGTGTTTTGGCATTTGAACAATCTACCGGAAAGTGTGTATCTAACAAACGTTATACTGCTGAAAATGGAGATGTTATAAAGCACTCTATTGATGCCGGCGATTATAATTTTGTTTTTCTTGCTAATGAACCGCCCCACGAGCTTATCATAAATGAATTGAATGGAATCACGAAATATACGGATCTGGATGAGATTGCATATCCGGAATATTTTTTCTCGTCCGAACAGATTATTCCGATGATACAGGAGATTAAAGGTGTAAAAGTCCTGTCGGGTGGACAAGGTGCTGTATTAAGTGATAATACAACAGTGAATCCACTGCAATTGGCTCTTGAAAGATTGGCAGTACGGATTGATGTGGTATTAGAGTCGGAAGATGATCTGGAGGACATTTTCTCTGGACTTGTATTTGAGAATATTCCGGATGTAGTACCTCTTACTTCCAATTATCAAGGTGTGGTTGGACAGAACAATACCCGTACTTTATCTAAAGATGATGATGGAAGTTATTTCTCAGACGAGACTCCAACCAGTGGAAGAGTCTGGGCGAAGAGGATAAGTAGAATTATTTTGCCTGCTAAGGAATTAAGTACAGTAGGTGACAAAACGAAGGCAGTAATTCTTACAGTGGATATGGGGAGTCACTATAGTCCTTTTTGTGAACTACAGATAGCTTCTAATCCGGTGAACTACAGTTTGCCTGGTAATACAATGCTGGATTTGCATGGTATTATTAAGGAACCGTTGGAAATGAATATAAAAGCTTCCAAATGGGTAGATGTAGATAATAATTGGAACATAGATAATCAGCGTATATTAAGAGTTTCGCATGTGGATGCATCGATAACTGACTTTAACGGTAGCCGGATTTCATTTTGGTCAAACATGCCTGTAGTCAAAGTACTGCCCGAAGCATACGATGTAGATGCTGGTAAGATGGTGGAAACCAACCGTATTTTCAATAGTCTGGCATCTCAACGTACTTCGGACGGGAGTACTGCTCCCGAGCGGTTCATGTATACAGTTAAATACGAAAATGGGCAAAGAACAGGTACGGGATATATGGACTTATTGGCTGACGGATGGGTTGAAAAAGAATACTGGGGAGTTGGAGTTAATGATTATGTCAGTTTGGCCAGAAATGTGAGTGGTACATATAAACTTACGTTGTCGGCTGAGAATGAAGATGGCAGTAATGCTTTACAAAGGGAAATTACAGTTAAGATAATACAAAACGGTAAACGTCTTCAATTTTATCATCCGGTAGTGGAACCGTCAAATGGTGCTACGGGCTATGCTGGTGCCTTTTGGAAGAACAATCAGCGTGGAGAACGTATTATCATGGGACAACATGCCAGGGCGGGAACAGATGCTGAGACAATTGCGGATTGGAGTGCATGGGTGGACGATGACCCCAATAAAATGGTTATTTTGAGTACAACACCCAGTTTAGATCCTAATGTCGGAACGGCTAATCCTGGATATGCCGAAGATTTCCTGGTAACACCCAATTCCCAAAAAGGGGAGGATGGTAAAAGTGTAACAGGTAAAGGACGTATTTATTTCCGTATTGGATTGACGGGAACAAATACTACGAATACTCCAAGATACGCAACGGTAAAATTGAAATATTACTTATGGGGATGGGGGGATCCTGTAATAGCAACCCTCTACTTAAGGCAAGGCGAACAACCGGATTATTTATATACCGGACGATCAGGATCGAGAGCATTTGCTGTTTACAATATGACTCATAGCAGTTTCTTGACTGCCCCTGCAACAAGTCCTTTTAGCATTGTTGTGAATAGAGGAAATGCTTCGGAAGTAGATTTTCCGACGAAAGCAGGAGCCCATTTCCAATGGGCAAGATTGAAACCGGGATCATATGGTAATTATTCCGGTGGAACGGAAACGGATGCAAGCTATGACAGTTTTGGTTATAGGGCATTGAATCCGCGTCCTGATATGAACGCGGTTAATCTTACAGGTTGGGGATGGAGCTATTATAAAAATTACCAGTACTTGATATGGGATAATGGAAACGCATCTGAAAGTTATAGTACTGATTATGAAATCTGCCCTAATGGTTATCACCGACCGAATGACGGAAGCATATCCGGAGGATCGGTGGCATCGCATAACAGTTCACAGGCGGATGCGAATGCGTCGGAATGGAGAGCATCCATTTTTGCAAATCCGATGACGGGTGATGGAAATGAATTGTATAATCCGAATCATCCGGATTATAATTCGAACCGTACGTCTGATGGTCAGCCGACATCGCCTTCGTATTATGCTCCTGTACCTCTTCCCGAGAATATGACATTCGGGTTTTATGCAGATGGGTATTTTGACAGGCACCCAATAGAACAGAATTTTCTTCCTGGTAATAATGTGCAATTTGGAGTTACGATAAATAGTGCGGATGCCGCATATTGGGGATGTCTTTTCTTTAATGGTAGTAAGTCCTTGTTTTTCCCTGCTGCGGGTAGGCGGAACTATGGCGTGAAAGGAGCAGATGGGGCTGGTATGTTGGAACATCCGAGTGCCGGATTTTATATGACAGCGTCAGCTGCTGATATTCCTGAAGATAAAGGTACAACCCATATTGATTGGAGCTCCGTATGGAACATGGAACTAAGCTATATGGAAACGGCACCTATTAGTACTTCGTTTAAGAATGGATTTTCTCTACGGTGTGTGAAGAATGAATGAATTAATGAGTGAAGAATGAGATTACAAATTAAGATATATATGCTCTTCTGGCTACTTTTCTGTATGGTTTCATGCGTACTGGAGAAGGAGATTGATCCGGCAGAACCCAAGGAGGAAGTCGGCCAGGTCAGCATCGAGCTGTTTACAAGACTAAGATCATACGATACTCCTGTGTCCAGAGCGGAAGCACTGGAAGACGTAGTATCCAAAGATCCCTGGGTACTTGTATTCACTGATGCCGGTGATGGCATAGCTGATAATGCTGTATTTGCAGAAGCAGCACAAGCGAACATTAATGTTGGTAACAAAAGTTATGTTTTGCTTAAGCCACAGAGTGTTACATCCTGGATTTTGATATTAGCCAATCCGCAAGAGAAGTTCTATAGAGGTAATACGCCTTATGACTTTTCGGTTGCTAATTTCCAAAGCCTGTTCACGGGGCAGAGGCTTACTGATGTGACATCTCAGATGTCAGCTATACCATTAAACACTGTAAGTGAACCTCCATTCGTGGGAAAAACGTTGCCAATGAGCTATCTGTACAAAGCTATCGGGGGGATTAATTTAAATACGAAAATAGGTACCGATGATGTTCCGTTGGAGTTGACGCGTGCGGTAGCCAAGATCGTTGTTAAGAGTAATGCTGCAGACTTCACCTTATGGGGGATACATTCGGTACATAATCTGAATAAAAATACGGTATTGCATAATCTTTCCGGCAATTTGGAAACGGCGGCGAATATGCTGAGTTATATTAGGAGTAATACGAATGAAGATTTAGTTTCTGCAACTACTAATGTGGCCGATCCTATATATGTATATGAAGCAGAGGCGAACAGCAGTGCTTATGCTTATATGATCATACGTGCATCTTATAAAGGAGTTCAATATTATTATAAGATGGCTATAGCTGATGGTGGTCTCAACTATATGGATATAAAGCGTAATCATGAATATGAGTTTACGATCGTATCTGCCAACTCTCCGGGGTTTGCCACTTATGGTGATGCCATGTTGTCGAAGCCTAATAATATGAATTTAAAATATGAAGTTACGATAACAGATATATCTTCTTATGAAATTAAGGCCAATAGTGAATATTTTCTTGCTGTAAGCAATCGGCTTTGTATCATTTATGATAATACGGTGAGTTCTGGAAATCAGTATGTTGCTTTTACATTAACAACGAATTGTACTTATGCAGATCAATTCTCGAATGGAAGCAATTATCTGAAGGTAGCGAGTGGTGGGATGACGATTGTTTCGCCGTCGCCTGCAAGAATTCCTTCTGCTACGAATCTGGCTCCTCTGGTCACAATGAATGTGATAGTAAAGCTTCCTGCCGGTAGTGATGATAACTCAAGTATTAACATAAAGCTTGGTAATATCGAGCAGACAGTCAGTATTGTGAGAAAACCTATTATTCCGGCTGCAGGAGCAGTTATAAACTATTACACGGAGAATTCCAGTACTTATGATTTTGAATATTATCTTCTTACAGCAAAAGTGGATAATTCAGCCAATGTACCGTGGATTACAATGAAAAACAAATATGGTGTGGTTAGTGCCGATCCGAATAGTATTTTGGTAGAAGACGGAGTAATTGATATAAACGTGGCTTCCACTTCTTCTGCAAGAAACCAGGTGATCTATCTTACAACGATACAAAATCCGAGTGAACCTCAGGATGATAATGAAGATATGCCGAGGCGAATCAAAGTATTTTTATATCAACAAGGATCTTGATAACAGAAAAAATAAAAACTTGATAAATGAAGAAAGTATTCATACTCATATTAGTCATACTTTGCACTTTTGCGGTAAACAGCAAAGCGCAGAAAGTTGCCGTCAAAAGTAATCTGCTTTATGATGCTACTACTACCCTGAATCTTGGTCTGGAGGTTGGCCTGGCACGCAAGTGGACGCTCGACGTACCATTCAATTATAATCCGTGGAAATTTAATGATGGGGCCAGGCTCCGGCATTGGGGAGTTCAGCCGGAAGTCCGTTACTGGTTTTGCGAAAGCTTCAGACGTACATTTATAGGAGTACATGGTCATTACGCCGATTTCAATGTAGGAGGATTTCCCGACTGGTCGTTTATCAGTGAGAATATGCAGAACAACCGATATCAAGGCCACCTGTACGGTGGAGGTATCTCCGTAGGGCATTCGTGGATTCTGAAAAAACGCTGGAGTTTAGAAGCATCTGTCGGAGTAGGATATGCACGTATTGTGTATGAAAAATACCCTTGTGCAGAGTGTGGTACTAAGATAAAGGATACGAGTAAGAACTATTTCGGTCCTACCAAAGCGAGTCTGTCACTTATTTACGTAATAAAATAAAAAGAGAATGATGAAAAGGAATCTACAATTCATCGTATTTGTATTAGCTGTTTTATGTCAGAATATGAATCTGGCTATGGCTCAGGACCGCTCTTATGAGGGTGTTGTGTCAGTGAAACCGATGCAGCTGGAACAACGGGGTGATTTTCTTCATATAGATATTGACTTTATCATGAATAATGTGAAGGTTAAGACAGCCCGGGGAGTCGATTTTATTCCGCAGCTGGTTGCTCCGGAATGCACGTATAATCTTCCGATAGTATCTATCAAAGGAGGTAACGAATATATGGCCTACGAACGTCGGCTTGCGGTGATGAGTGCTAAAGAGAGAAAGAGTTATGTGCATCCTTATGTCGTTGAAAAAGGTAACAAAAGAAGAAATGATACCATTCAATATAGATATATATTGCCTTATGAAGCGTGGATGGAAGATGCTAAACTGGTTTTACAGCGTGATGAGTGTGGATGTGGTGAATCGACCTTGATGAGTGTAGAGCCACTGATTGATAAGGTTACATTAGAGCGCATACTATTCCCGTATGTTGTGGCACCTTACCTGGCTTATTTACAACCGGTGGCCGAAGAAGTAAAGCGGCGTGATATACAGGCAGAATGTTTCCTGGACTTTGAGGTGAATAAAGTAAATATTCGTCCCGAATACATGAACAACCCTAAAGAGTTGGCTAAGATTCGTACGATGATTGACGATCTGAAGTCCGATCCGAGTATCAAGGTAAACAGACTGGATATTATTGGTTATGCTTCGCCCGAAGGATCATTGGCGAACAACAAACGCCTGTCTGAAGGACGTGCCATGGCATTGCGTGATTATCTGGCAACCCGGTATGATTTTGCCCGGAATCAGTATCACATCATCTTTGGCGGTGAAAACTGGGAAGGACTGGTGAATGCACTTGATACCATCGATATAGAGTATAAAGATGAGATACTGGACATCATTGAATATACTTCTCTTGAACAGGGAAGAGAATCTAAGTTGATGAAGCTTCGCGGAGGTGTACCTTACCGTTATATGTTGAAAAATATATTCCCAAGCCTGCGTGTTGCTATTTGTAAAGTGAATTATGATATCAAGAACTTCGATGTAGACGAGGCACGGGAGGTGATAAAGAAACGTCCTCAGAACCTGAGCCTGAACGAAATGTTCCTGGTGGCCAACACTTATCCGGCAGGTTCGCAAGAGTTTATTGATGTATTTGAGACCGCTGTCAGGATGTATCCTGAAGATGAGGTGGCTAACATGAACGCCGCTGCTGCAGCTCTTTCACGCAATGACCTGATTTCTGCAGAGCGTTATTTGGGTATGGTAAATTCTAAAAAGCATTTACCGGAATATACAAATGCTATGGGTGTATTAATGTTATTAAAAGGAGAGTATGACGATGCGGAGAAGTATTTGAAAGCCGCTGCCGAAACGGGTCTGTAAGCTGCCGGACACAATTTGGAGGAACTGGCTACGAAAAAAGCGAATGCAGCTGAAATTGAGAATAAAAACCAAAAACAAAAGAGATAAATATTTTAGTTATAAACACTTTAAGTTAATTGTAAACAATGAAAAAGAAGAATCTTTTTATGCTGGCACTTGCATCTTTGGCATTTGTAGCATGTAGTAATGAAGACATCGTACCAGTGGTGGAAGACACCGATTATGATGTGGCAACCGATCCCAAGGGGGATGCATGGGTAGCTGTGGGGATTATAACTCCGTCTCAGTCTCGTGGCTTGAATAATCCGGATTATCAGAATGGAACTGCTGTTGAATCGGAATTGAAGAAAGTAAGAGCTATTTTCTTTACGGATGATGCTGATCCGAAAGTGACAGCTGATATTTTATTGACACCGGCCCAGGCAGGTGTGGATGATGCCACCGGACAACCTACAGGAAGTGCGGGTACTGCATTTAAAGTGCCGGGAACCTCTAAACGTATTTTGATTGTAGCCAATCCTTCTCCAAACTTTCAGAATGATGCTGCAAATAGTAAATGGTCTACTGATACGCCGTATTCCACTGTTAATGCTGCTCTTACTGATAAGGCCAGTGACATTTCTTCAACCAATGGGTTTATGATGACGAATGCTAAGGGAGAACTGGAACCTTCGATTACTGCTGCTGATGTTACTGCCGGTTTGGGTACTTTGGGTGATCCGAAACCTCTAACTCTTTATAAAACAGATGCCGGAGCAAAGGCCAATCCATTGACTATCAATATTGACCGTGTTGTAGCAAAAGTTCGTGTTACTATTACGCAAACAAGTGCTAAGGCAGATATATCCGAAGCAAAATGGGTATTGAATACAACGAACAAGAGTTACTATCCTCTCTCTCTCAGAACTCCGACATGGCTGGAACAACAGAATGTTCCTTCAGGAGGTTTCCGTGCTCCGTTTGACCAATATAAGAAAGGTTCTTATAGAATAGACCCTAATTATACGGCTCACCCGGCAGGATCTTACAATGTGTATGATGAAAATACTGTTGATGCAGGTGCTACAGCGATTCCCTGGCATACAAATTCAACTGGACCTGAAAGTGAATATTGTCTTGAAAACACTCAGAATCAGGCTGGTAATACGCATGATAATACAACGCAGATATTGGTGAAAGCTAAATATATGCCTAAAGAGTATAAGAAAGCAGATGGTACAACTACTACTACTCAGGAAACCAATGGTGACTGGATGTTGATCGATGGTGGTTTCTATACCTTTACTACGTTGATGGACTGGATTGAAAGAGAACTGAAATATAAGTATCTTAATAATCATCCGGATCCTTCTGTCATCACTACACCTTTGACCACTGCGTTCAACAAATATCTGGAAGGAATAAGTCAGACTGCTGTACCTCTTCCTGCTACTGCTGATGATAATGCTATTACAGCTCTTATGCAAAAATTCGAGGATACGAAAACCGATATATTGGGTGTGGATGACAGAGCCAAAACGGTAGGTGTTCTTACTTATTATAAGGGAGGTTATAGCTTCTATAAAGCGATGATCAAGCATGATGATACCAGTTTAGCTACCAATGAATTGGGTGAGTTTGGTGTAGTTCGTAATTCTGTTTACGATATTAGTGTCACTAAATTCAATGATCCTGGATATCCTACCATTCCTCCTGTAACAATAGATCCGGATGAGGATGATGATCTCCGTATGTCTATTCTGATTGATGTTAATCCATGGACATGGTATGTTCAGGAAGTAGAATTCTAATTTCAGATTAGTAGTTTTATTTAATTCTTTATTTAAGTGTTGTGGGAGATAAGTAGCTCCCACAACCTTACTTTCAACTTTAGGAAGTTTCCGGTAGCTCTTCTATAAAAATTCCGGGATATTATAGCTTGATAGAACAGTTGTTTGGTTCTATCCCCAAAATTGGAAATAACGAGAAAAGAACCCGTTTCTTTTCCACTCTATATATGATTAAATTAGAAAAATAGAAACTATGAATCTGAAAAGCCTTATACATTGCATTGCCCTGGGACTTCTTGTTACCTGTTCCTGGATGATGACCTCATGCGATAGCTTTAACGAAGATCTGCCGGAGTGCCGTTTATTCGTTAAGTTCAAGTATGATTATAATATGCTTTTTGCCGATGCATTCCATACGCAAGTAGATAAAGTGGAACTTTATGTATTTGATGAAGAAGGTAAATTCATGTTCAAGCAGGCAGAGGAAGGCACTTCACTTGGAACCGGTTATTACCGCATGGCTGTAGAACTGCCTGTGGGAAAGTATCAGCTTATGGCATGGGCAGGAGCACGTGATTCATACGACATAACTTCACTGACGGCAGGAGTCTCTACCCTTACGGATTTGAAATTGCAACTGAAACGTGAAGAATCTCTCATTATGAGCCGAAAGCTCGAACCGTTGTGGTATGGTGAGATTATCGATGTGGAGTTCACAGGTACCCGTAACCAGACGGAGTTGATAAATCTCATAAAAGACACGAATAAGGTAAGATTCCTGTTTCAGGGATATTCGGATGACGACTGGGCATTGAACATGAATGATTATGATTATGAGATTATCGAATCAAATGGTTATCTGAATTACGATAACTCTTTGCTGGATGATGATGTTCTGAGTTTCCGCCCCTACCATATGGAACAGAATGATCTTTCACTTGTAGCGGTTGAACTCAATACAATGCGGTTTATGGCAGATCGTCCCACCCGTTTTATCGTGACGGAGAAAGCTACGGGACGGAAAGTTTTCAATATCAATCTGACCAATTATTTGAAAATGTCTGCTATGGAAGGAAGTTTTCCTAATGCACAGGAGTATCTGGACCGTGAAGATGAATATAAGATATCCTTTTTCTTTTCTGAATCGTGGCTGGCCGTACAGATCAATATCAATGGCTGGACGTATCGCTTTCAGGATGAAGACGATTTTTGATAAAAAGGGTATAGGCTGACATATTGAATAAAAAGATAAAGAGAATGTATATAGTATTCTCTTAAAGGCACTTATACTTCTTCGATGTGAATCGCAGGGTATATTATATTGTTTGTTTTGTTTGTGTGTGCCCCTATTTCCTCTAAGTGTAGATGTGTAATAGGGGCTTTTTTACAAAACAATTAAAAGAATATTAATAATCAAAACCAACTGAGGAAAATAATAATGAATTCAAAACTTGAAAAAATTCTGATGCAAGAAGCATCCAATACCAACCGTATCTATCTACACTATCGCCCGCAGCACGAGCATTGGGTAGCTTATGAGCAGTCGGCACTGAATCTGCTGTCGCTTGCTCCTCTGTTGTTACCCGATGAAGAGATATTCTCCGATGCAGAAATACGTCTTCGTTATGCTACTATCAATTTTGAGCAAATGGATCGTTATAACTTACCAGCCTACTGCACTTTGTTGGGAGACGATATAATGGTGCTGGGCACCGAACTTCCTTTAGAAGAAAATTAATCTGTTAACAGGAACTGCGTTGCCTGCTTGCAGGCAAGGCGTAGTCTCCATGGAGGCAAGGCGTGGTCTGCGTGGAAGCAAGGCGTAGTCTGCAAGCAGGCTTTACAGGCTCTGTGGAGGGGGTATGTCATCCCCCTTTTTTATCTTCCGAATCATTCTATGTAGTTATGGCAGAGTCTGTTTTATATATCGGCCATATCCATTTTTGCTGTCTGCCTGTTTGGTGTAATATAAAGGCGATATTTCTTTCATATTAATGGTTTTTTATTGATACAGGAAGTGTCAATAAAAATAAAAGATCTGTTATTATGAAGAAACAAGAATACACATCGTCTCCAGGGAATAGACCGGATCATCTGTGGAGGTCTCTGGCCCCAGATTGGATTATTGAGTACTTCCAAAGTGTATAAAGAGTTTAAACTCTCCCTTTCTGAAGAGTGTATGAAACGGTTCATGCAGACGGAGCACCTACGCTGGAATGCCGAACGCATAATTGCCGGATACAAGGAGGGTGAAGTGAGAGATCCGGTGTATAAAATACATCCGCATATTCGCCCCTATTGTGAACTGTCGAAAGAGGTTCTGATGAATGATCAACGAGTGATAGATGCTTTGCCTAAGCTGGTACAAATGGCAGGCTATGAAATTGTGGAGTTGCAATCGGTTTAATGTTGCTGCTTCTTTTCTTAATTTGTCCTTTTAAAGAAAACAAATGCCCAACTGATTTACGAATTCCTCTCTTATCAGTTGGGCATATCACATTGGTGTGGTTAAAGTGGCAGGTTGAATGTATATGAAGCTCGCAACATTCCGATAGAAAAAGTTCCTTCTTTGTTATTGATTAAGTGGAAAGCCGGTTGTAGGTTAAAATTCTTTTTCATACAGATCTTCCAGGTTAACTCGTAACTAACTTCGCGTCCATATGTATATCGGGCACAATTGATAAACGTTCCCAATGTGTTCTCTTTAGAACTGAATACGATATTTGAGAGTGTTACTCCAAATCCTGTATATCGTTTGCATCCCATATTTATTGATAGGTTAGCGGAGTACTGTGCGAGGAGGTTTATCTCTTTTTGATTCTTTTTGAACAGGCATTGTTCTAGATAAAACCATCCGGAAAAGTTTATTTTCTTTTCTTCCAATGTTTGTTCTCCATTCTCATTATTACTATACAACCTATTATGTATAGTAAAACCACCAGAATACAAGCCATGATAAGTTCGGTTTTGTTGGTAAGAAAGTTCCGATATATTAAAAATACCTTCCTGAGAAGGGCAGATAGAAAACACGTTGTTTCCTTTCTCAAATACTTTGTGAGCCAATCCGTTATAAAGACTGTATTGTAACTGCCAGTGATTATTTATTTTATAATCCAGATGTATACACATTGCCGACAGTGGATAATTTCCTAACGGATAATTGGCTGAAATAGTAGGGAAGATACCACAAGAACTGTTGGTAAACAGAGCTGTACAAGGTGACACGAAATAATCTTCATTGACATTTCGAATCCCGGTAAACAGTAATATATCTCTGATTTTTTGTGTATATCCTAAAATAGCTAATCCGTAAGCCATATTGATCTCTTCTATATTAGAGAATGTCTGCCAGTCGCTGGCAATGGGCTGGGCACTGGTTTTAAATATATGGATCGAAGCATAATTAAATCTACCACTCTTTCCTATATCTATTGAAGTTTCAAATCTCAGGAGATTGACCCAGTTTGCCGAACTTTTGAAATTGTATTGTACTTCTGTCGTATATGTAGTACCAATTGTTTGAGCAGATATACAGGGAGTTATCCCTGTATATCCGGCCAATAATAGAATAATTTTTTTCATACTTTCGGGATAAATTTTAGAGCCAACGTACAAATCGTTTAATATACCACACTTTTACAACCTGTGTCAATGCACAATAACTGAGCAGAATACCTATCAGCCAGGGAAAGTAGCTCAATGGCAGTGGCATAAGCCCTATTGAAGCACCAAACCTGGTGAAGGGTATCACGATACCTACAGCCATGATAAAGCAAGTGAGTCCCATTACCGGCCATGTCGCCCTGCTTTGGATAAAAGGAATTTTTCTTGTTCGTATCATGTGTACAATAAGGGTTTGTGAGAGTAATCCTTCAATGAACCAGCCGGACTGAAATAGGGTCTGGTGTTCAGGGCTATTACATCCAAAGGCATACCACATAACCAGATAGGTGATAATATCAAAGATGGAGCTGATAGGTCCTATACATATCATGAAACGGCTTAGGTCAGAAGCATCCCATTTACGTGGCTTGCGTAGGTATTCCGGGTCCATACGGTCAAATGGGATCGTTGTTTGTGATATATCGTACAGCAAATTCTGTATCAGTAAGTGAATGGGTAACATAGGTAGAAAAGGCAGGAAAGCGCTTGCTGCCAATACACTAAACATATTCCCAAAGTTAGAGCTTGCTGTCATTTTGATATATTTGGTGATGTTTCCAAAGGTTTTCCGTCCTTCGAGTACCCCATCTTCCAATACCAGCAGATCTTTTTCGAGCAGGATGATATCAGCACTTTCTTTTGCTATATCTACAGCAGTATCTACTGATATACCGACGTCCGATTGTCTTAACGCTGCCGCATCATTAATTCCATCTCCCAGAAATCCTACTGTGTTGTCTTGCTCTTGCAATAACAGGATGATTCTCGTTTTCTGTAGTGGTGTGAGCTTAGAAAACAGAGTTGTGTCCGGTAGATGCTCTTTCAGTTCATCGTCCGTCATTTTTTCAATATCCGGTCCTGTCAGTGAATGAGATGTATTGATTCCTACTTGTCTTCCAATGGTTTTTACAATAGCTTCATTGTCACCCGACAGTACTTTTACTTCTACTCCATGTTCGTGCAGCTGTCTGATGGCATTGGCTGCAGATGCTTTGGGAGGATCCAGAAAAGCCAGGTATCCGATAAGAACCATTTCCGTTTCGTCCCCGACCACAAAGTCATGTTCTTTCTCGATAAAACTCTTTTGGGCTACTGCCAGTACCCGCATTCCTTCTTTATTCATCTGTTCGCTGATGGTGATTGCCTTTTGTCTGATTTCGTCCGTCATCCGGTGTACGGTTCCATCAAATTCGGCGTATGAGCAGATGGCCAGTATTTCTTCCATGGCTCCTTTGGTTATGATCTGTCGTTTCTGCTGGTTATCTTCAATTACTACAGACATACGGCGGCGGGTGAAGTCGAAGGGTATTTCGTCTACTTTCTTGTAGGAATCTTTCAAGTGCTCCATTTGTAACTCTTTTACGTGTGACAAGATGGCTTTGTCCATCAGGTTCTTCAACCCAGTTTGGAAGTAACTGTTGAAGTAGGCGTGTCTCAGAATGCGTTTTTTTTCATCACTACTGCCATCGGCATTAATGTATTTTTCTAATACGATGTTGTCACAGGTGAGTGTACCTGTTTTATCTGTACAAAGAATATTCATTGCTCCGAAGTTCTGAATGGCATTCAGATTCTTTACAATCGTTTTCTTCTTGGACATAGCAACTGCACCCTTAGATAAGTTGGCAGAGATAATCATAGGAAGCATTTCCGGTGTTAACCCTACTGCTACAGATACAGCGAAAATGAATGCACTAAACCAGTCTCCTTTTGTCACTCCGTTTATCAGAAAAACGAAAGGAACCATGATTAGCATAAAACGGATCAGCAGGAAACTCACCTTACTGACTCCTTTGTCAAAAGCGGTTTGTGCTCGTACTCCTGCAATACTTTTGGCGATAGTACCCAAATAGGTGTTTATTCCTGTTTGGAAAACTATCCCTTTAGCCGATCCACTAATTACAGTAGATCCCATGTAGCAGATATTATCCAGTTCTACCACACTTCCTTTACGATATCTGTTGGCTTTTGCTTCGGGATATTTTTCTACCGGTTCCGATTCTCCCGTTAGAGAAGACTGGCTGATGAAGAGATCTTTCGATGCGATGATGCGTATATCTGCCGGAATCATATCTCCGGCGGCCAGGTATACAATATCTCCTGGAACCAGCTCTGTGATATCTATTTCTTCTTCGTCCGGTATACCGATTCGTTTCACACTACAGGAATTCTTTACCATTTTCATTAGGGCACTGGTTGCCTCTCCGGCTTTCCATTCCTGCCAGAAACGTAGTACTGCACTGCATATTACCATAGAGGATATGATAATAATTCCGGTCCATTCTTGTTCTCCCGGTTCTGCCATCCATACGTCAATGACCAGTGAGATAACTACTAAGGCAGTTAATACTCCGATAAACGGATTGATGAATGCTTTGCAGAACACGATGATAGGACGTTTTTTCTGTTCATGAATCACTTCATTCTTACCATACAGTTGTTGCCGTACTTTTACTTCATCATCCGTCAAGCCATACTTCGTAGTCTGGAAGTATGAATATGCCAATTTTACCGGTTGAGTAGCAGCCAGAAATACCTTCTCGGCATTAAACTGCAAATTCTGATTGTTCTTTTTTTTTCTCCGGATCATAATACCTACTTTGTTTTATACGGTTCATATTAAAGTTTTGACGTTACAAAAGTAGAAACGACTCCGTAAAGGAGCCGTTAGAGTATTATTAGAGTGGAATTAGAAAACCATTAGAGTTTTTCTCAGATGTGTGGTAATTCTACCGTATAAGTGGTACCTTCCCCCAATTGGGAGTTTACTTCAATCTTACCATGATGCAGTGTTATTATTTTCTGAGTCAGTGACATTCCAATACCGTGTCCATCTGTATAACTGCGGTTGTCTCCTCTGTAAAACGGAGTGAACAAGTGGGGCTTATCTTTATCAGATATACCTACACCATTGTCTGAAAAGCGGATTATAGAACTTGTTTGCCAGAAAGAAATCTGGATAAAAGAAGTCTGGTTCTTGGAGAACTTACAGTTATTTTCTATCAGGTTAACAAAAGCGGTAGTTAACAG
>ERZ894177.835-NODE-835-length-16300-cov-10.1889_pt1 | contig 16300 bp, 18 predicted proteins | sample MGYA00380277_ERZ894177 | MGnify/ENA primary metagenome ERZ894177 (study PRJEB32331, sample SAMN06328428) | human gut metagenome | biome: human gut microbiome; feature: stool | host: Homo sapiens | collected 2014-06-03 ... | reverse complement strand
GGGATAGGGCCGCGTGCGGGCAAAACCAGATGCGCCAGCAGCGCGAGCGTGAGCGTGATGGCGGCTGCGAGCAGAATGTACCGGAGCGCTGCCATACGCTGCCCCTCCCTTCGCCGGAATGCCGGATGGTCTATATTATAGTACAGCGCGGCGGCCCTGTCCAGAAAAGAATCCGCCGGAGGGGCGGCAGCACTTGACAACTGTCCGGAATAAAGTTAGAATAATGTGATTATATTTTTGGCGGCGGATGGAGCGCCGACACGAATATCGTTATGTTCCCGGCGGGTGCGCTTGATGGCCCGCCTTTTCCAACTTGAAAAAATATCGTAGAAAAAATCTGAAGAAACGGAGGATCACAATTTCATATGTCGTTACCAATAGCACTCGGTTGTATCATCGCAGCGCTTGTGGTTGGTTGTATCCTTGGCGGGCTCTACCGCAAAAAGGTCTCGGAGCGCGAGATCGGCAGTGCGGAAGAGAAGGCCAAGCAGATCATAAATGATGCCTATAAGAGTGCCGAGAGCAAGCGGCGTGAGACCCTGCTCGAGGCCAAGGAAGAGATCCACAAGAGCCGGACGGAGTACGAACGCGAGGTCAAGGAACGCCGCGCGGAGCTGCAGAAGCAGGAGCGCCGCCTCCAGCAGAAGGAGGAGACCCTCGACCGCAAAACGGATACGCTCGACAAAAAGACGGACGCCCTCAACCAGAAGATCGCCGCGATCGACACCAAGCAGAATGAGATCAATCAGCTCAAAAAGACCCAGATGGAGCTGCTCGAGAAGATCTCCGGCTATACGGTCGAGGAGGCCAAGGCCTTCCTCATCAACAGCCTGAAGGACGACGTCGTGCATGAGCAGGCGCTCATGGTCAAGGAGGTCGAGGCCCAGTACAAGGATGAGGCCGATACCCGTGCCCGCGAGATCATCGCCACCGCCATCCAGCGCTGCGCCGCCGACCATGCCAGCGAAGTGACCGTGTCGGTCGTGCCGCTGCCGAACGACGAGATGAAGGGCCGCATCATCGGCCGCGAGGGCCGCAACATCCGCGCCATCGAGACGCTCACCGGCTGCGACCTCATCATCGACGACACGCCCGAGGCCATCACGCTCTCGAGCTTCGACCCCGTGCGGCGCGAAGTCGCGCGCATCGCGCTCGAAAAGCTCATTCAGGACGGCCGCATCCACCCCGCCCGCATCGAGGAAATGGTCGCCAAGGCCCAGAAGGAGGTCAACGCCACCATCAAGGCCGAGGGCGAGCGCGCCGTTTTCGAGACGAACATCCACGGCCTGCATCCCGAGCTCATCAAGCTGCTCGGCCGCATGAAGTACCGCACCAGTTACGGCCAGAATGTGCTCAACCACTCCATCGAGGTTTCGCACATTGCCGGCCTGCTCGCTGCCGAGCTCGGCGTCGACGTGGCCACCGCCAAGCGCGCCGGCCTCCTGCACGATATCGGCAAGGCCATCGACCACGAGGTCGAGGGCAGCCACGTGACCATCGGCGTCAACATCGCCCGCAAGTACAAGGAGTCGGAGGAAGTCATCCACGCCATCGAGGCCCACCACGGCGACGTGGAGGCCCACACCGTCGTCGCCTGCCTCGTTCAGGCGGCCGACGCCATTTCCGCTGCGCGCCCCGGCGCCCGGCGCGAGAACATTGAGAACTATGTCAAGCGTCTCGAAAAGCTCGAGGAAGTCACCAAGAGCTTCCCCGGCATCGCCAACTGCTTTGCCATTCAGGCCGGCCGCGAGATCCGCATCATGGTCAAGCCCGAGGAGGTCTCGGAGGATCAGATGGTGCTGCTCGCGCGCGACATCGCCAAGAAGATCGAGGACGAGCTGACCTACCCCGGCCAGATCAAGGTCAATCTCCTGCGCGAGACCAAGGCCATCGACTACGCGAAGTAAACCAAAGCACAAATAAAACGCCCGCCGGGTATCCGGCGGGCGTTCGTGCATTTGCTGCCTTTTGGCGGCGGTGGGCGCAAGTGCCGGTTTCCCGACAGATGCATCAAAAAATGCATAAAAAACGAATCTGTTACAAAAACGCGGGAAATGCTTGACAAAATTCGCCGATTTATGGTAACATTTCGTTTGAACTGATAAAAATTGTTCCAAAACACGAAAGGAGAGTAAAATTCATGATTTGGGATTGCCCGTTTTGCTTCCTCGGATGGCTGCATGATCAGTGGGGCTGGGACCCCGAAATGGCCGAGAAGTTCAGATCCATGTGCCCGAACAAGTAATTCATTTTTTGTGTGCTGTTAACCGGTAGCACGCTGCCAGCCCGCCCGGGGCTGAGCCAACCTTACGAGGCCTGACGCTTTGCGTCAGGCTTTGTTTTTTTGCCCGGTTTGACAGTCCGCGCTGGGGGCGCTTTACGCTTCGGTGGGATGAAATTCGTACATATGGCTTTGGCGTGAATTCATTTTCGTACATGTCTGCATCATTTTTGCATTTCTCACGGAACGAGGTGGAGTATGTGCCGAAAAACGGCATGGAGCTGCTGCGGATCGGCCGTGACCGGATCATTTTTCAGTATCGGGAGTCCATCTGGGCGGCGCTGACGGAGTATATGCCGAAGGACATGATCAAGCGGCTGGACGATGTGATCCGCAATGAACGCGGCGGGCATTTCCGGCGCAGGCCCGGCGCGTGAGCGGGCGAGCCTGCTGCACCGTGGATAGAGAAGAAAGCAGACAGCAAAAAATCCGGCGCCCGCATCGCGGGCGTCGGATCTTGCTTTGTCTGTTGTTTTGCAGGGGCAGGGGGGATTAGTACATACCGCCCTTCAAAACCGCAACTTTTTGAAGCAAAACGAATATAACGGAAAACACAGATTTTCGTAGAGTTATCAAGGCTTTGAACTAATTTTTGCCGCTTCCTTGATTTTGATGAAATTCACACATTTCTACTCAAATCTACGCCATTTGACAGGGAATTGGCGTAAGTTGTGGCGTAAGCCAACCAACTTCGTACAATGAAAATTACAGGCTGCTGGCGATCTGTTCAAAGGCTCTCTCGACAGAATCAAAGCTGCTGTGGGTGTAGACATCCAGCGTCACACTGGCGTTGGAATGTCCCATCAGATATTGTAGGCTTTTCACGTCAAGTCCCGCCTGTTGGACGTTGGTGCAGAAGGTATGGCGCAGCACATGGGGCGTGATCCGAGGGACAGGCTTGCCGTATGCCTTTTCAAATCGCGCTTGCAGACCCCGCATATAGTTCTCCAAGTGCATCGCGACCTTCGGCATCCCGGACTTGTCCAGAAAGAGAAAACCGCTGTGACCGTCCACCAGCAATTCCACCTTCGGGGCGGTTCTGGCTTTCACCACCCGCATCAGCGCCATGTAAACCGCGTCCGTCATGGGGACGTTTCGGATGCCGCTTTTGGTTTTGGGCGGCGTGACGAAATAGGGCTTCTCCGCTGTCCGGCACAGCTGCCGCCGAACGTGAATACAGCGCCGGTCGAAGTCAATATCTGCCCGTGTCAGACCGTACAGCTCGCTCACACGCAAGCCGGTTCCCAGCAGAATCACAATGTCATCATAGTAATTCCCGCCGCAGTCCTGCGCGAATTGCAGATACTTCTCCTGCTGCTCCTTGGTCAGCGCATCGCGTACATAAGCATCCTTCGGCACCACATCAGACAGCTTGAACTTGAACGGATTCTTGCGAATGATGTCATCATCCACCGCCATTTCAAATGCCGGTCTGACAACGCTTTGCAGGACACCGATGGTGTTTTGCTTGATGCCGCTGTCGTGTAGGAACACGAACCAGCCTTTTGCGTCGGACAGCTTTACGGTCTTGATCGGCTTCTGCCCAAAAGGGTCGGCATGAATCCGCTTGACCGCAGAACCATACGAACGCAGGGAGTTTTGCTTCAAGCCCCGTTTCAGGTTCATGTAGCGGTCAACCAGCTCTGCTACGGTCATTTCGCCCGCTGCATAGTCAATGCCGTCCGCCATGTCGCGCCGCAGCTCGTCCTCTTTCTTCCGCAGCTCTGTCAGGGATTTGGCGTAAATACAACGCCGTTTCTTGTGTATATCGGTATAACGATAGTCATAGGTGCCGTTTGCTCTCTGGCTCTCGCCGTCCTTCAAAACGCGCCCCTTGCTATCTTTGCGCTTTTCAGACAATTCAGAAACTCCTTTCCGTGAAAAGCGCGATTATAGGGATTGATACAAGTATATCATACCGAATATGCGATTTCCACTGATATTGAACGGGAACAGACAACTTTTTCAAAGTGTCGCTGTATCATGGTTTTCACATCACTTTTTCAAATAGAATACGCCTGCTCGATGAACTGATCGAACAGGCGGCGTTTAATCAGGCGCTTGTTACCCACCCAGAGGACGAATTTGCACCGGTCCTCGTTGGTGATCTCGCGCAGTTTGTTAATACCAATGCCGGAGTAAGCCGCGGCTTCCTCCAAGCTCAGATTGCTCTTTTCCCAAATTGGGATTTCCTTCATAGGCAGTTTACCCTCCATACAAAAATAGCCAGACAGGGCGAGGCGGCAACGAAGTCCGGCAACGGACTTCCAAAAACCTCGAAACATACCCGGTCTGACGGTTGATTTACGATTATCCTTTTCTTCTATTTTTCTGTTGTTTTGGTTGTCAAAGGCAGAAAAAGCCTGACAGGACAGGGATTCTCCCGGCAACCAGCCCGGCAACAGGGCAACAACATGCTTTACAACAAGCCGCTCTTCTCAGAACGGCATCTCGATCTGCTCCGTGATCTCCACAAAGCCGTCCGGGATTTCTGCGGCATGGTTGCCGCTGTCGGTTGCAGCTCTTTCGCGCTCCCAGCCCTTTTGCCTACCGTATCCGGCAAAGCTGCGGGGATTGGAGAAATACGTCCAGCCGGTCACACACTGGTTCATAATCTCGTTGATCTCGCGGATTTCCCACTGCTTCGGCTCGTCAAAAGCATGGTTCAGCGCCTCCTTGTAAAGCTGCTTGGAACAGACGGTATCGCCTGTGTAGCTGTCCAGAAACGCCTGAATCATGCCCGCTTTCGTGTCCTCCGGCATGAAGTCCTTCTGATGCTCCTTGAGATAACGTACCATTTCCGGGCTGAACGTCAGCTTCCAGCCGCCTGCCCGGTAGATGGTCATTGCCTCTGCCCACACCTGCTGCAAGTAGGCTCTGGATGCGGCTTCGTTCTCCAAAATATGAACCTCTGCCTGTTCCGGGCAGACCTGCACGGGCAGGAAACGCCGGTTGCCGGAGCGGTCGAGGGGCAGGAAGTCCATTGCGTTTGACGTGCCACCGAATACGCATTGCCGCAATCGGTCTGCCGGATGGGTTTCATACGGGATTTTGTAGACCTCCTTCTGACGGCTCAGAAACGACTTGATTTCCTCAATGCTCTTGGCATTGGCGGTAGCAATCATCTCGGACATTTCAATGATCCAGTGCCCTTGCAGCTTGCGGTACACATTTTCATCGTCCAACTTCCGCAGATCGTCGGAGAACCACTCGTCCTTTCCTGCCAGCAGACGGAAGAATGTGGATTTTCCCGCACCCTGACCGCCCACCAGACAGAGCATGACTTCAAATTTGCAGCCGGGATGAAATGCCCGATGAATCGCGCCCAGCAGGAACAGTCGTAATGCTTGAAAGGTGTATTCGTCTGCTTCCGCACCGAGAAAATGGTGCAAACAATAGCGGATGCGCTCCGTGCCATCCCATGTAAGGCTGTTCAGATAATCCCGGACAGGATGGTAGCTGTTCTGATGGGCAGCAAGATCGGCAGCATCTATGATCTTCTTCTCGCTTGTCAGGTCGTAATCCTCTTCCAGATACAGCCGGATGTATTTCATATCCGTGTCGGTCATGGAGGCGTTGGGGCTTCGGTCATAGCCGATGGGCTTGACAACGTCGGTGCGGTCGGTCAGCAGATTGTAGGCAATCGCGCCGGAGAGCAGCGGATCGTGCTGAAACACCGTCAGGCAATTCTTGATACTGTTGCGGACACCGCCTTTTTCCGTGGTGTCCAGCATGGCTTTTACTTCTTCAATGCTTATCGGCGATGCTATACTGCCCACCTGCATTTTGATCTGCTGCCTCATCTGCGGCGGCAAGCTCTGCCATTCGCTGCTCAAGTTTCCTCACTTCCTCTCCATATTCGATCACAACGGATGCCCGCGCCTGCATATCCCCGCCCAACAGCTCGTCCAGCAGATATGCAATCAACGAGAGCTTCTGTAATGCTTCTACAAAGTGCGGATGATAGCCGTCCTCCGGCGTCTGCGGGGCATAATCCTCCTTCCAGCGGCATAACAGCCGGTAATAGTCCAACAGCACACGGAAACAGTAGCGTTCCATGTGCTGATAATTCTGTTCGTCGGTATTCTGTTGTTGTGGTCTATTTGTCTTGCCCGCGCTATCCTCATACGGAATGGCAAAATCCTGTGCCAGCAGAATTGCGGCTTCCTTGCTGCCGATCCCGCGAAGCCGGGAAACGAAGTCAATCACGTCCCCGGTGGCACCGCAGCCGAAGCAGTAATACCGGCGATCCAGCTTCATGCTGGGTGTGCTGTCATCGTGGAACGGGCAGCGGCACATTCCGTTCCGCTCCACCCGAATGCCGTATCGCTCCGCAGCCTGCCGGGTGGTCACAGACTGCTTGACGGCTTCAAAGATACTCAATAGGCAATGCCCTCCTTAGTGTTCAATCTCCTGCTTTTTCTGCCGCGTCGCGGTGTTCTGGCGCTCCTGCTCATGCTGCACTTCGTAGATGTTGTAATGGATTGCCCAGAGCTTTTTCGCGTCGGCATGGAGCGGCGAAAACTCCGTCTGAATGTCCCTATATTCCTGCTTCAACTGCTCCCGTTCTCTGCGCCATGCGGTGATGGGCAGCTTGCCATCCTTGAAATACGACTTTAATTTGCGCTCTGCCATGTAGAACGTCCGCAGTTCATCGTCGTGTTCGGCTTTGTACTTCTGCCGGGATTTCTCAAATCGGATGGATTTCAGCTTGTCCGCAGCGGGCTTGCCGGACTTGTAGTAGTCCACCATCCGCAGCAGCTCATTCACTTCCTTGATGCGGGATTGCTTTGCAGACGCAGACTTTTTCAGCGTATCGATCTTATCCTGCATGGAATGAAGCGTAGTTTCCAGATCGTCCACGGTGTAAAGATTTTTGGATTGCAGGAAGTTGAACGCCTCAGCGTAACGCTGCAAATTGGCGTTCTTCGCCTTATTGCTGTATGCGCTCTTGTTGCGGATGCTGCAATGCAGCGCCAGCAGATCGTTGAGCATGGGCGGCTGGGGCTTGGCAAGCTCGGCTTTTACGTCCTTCAGCCAGCCGATCAATGCAGTGATTTTCTCTTTGGCTTCCCGCAGCAGCGCGTTGGTTTTCCGAATGAAACGGTTGAGATTGCCTTTGTCGGTGCGGATACCCTTTGCCTCCATTGCACGGACGGTGGGACCTTCGTGCTGGGTGGGAATCAGATCTACGCCCTGACGGGCAAAGCTGCGGTGGTCGATGCGGCAGTCCAAATTCTTCTCTGCAAACATGGCATTGCACAGTTCAGCCCACGACTGCCGCCACGCTTCCAGCGTTTCGGGCTTGCCCCAGTCCGTTGTGGGAACGGCGTTGAACACATAGTTGCCCGCCTCGTCCAGAACGCGCTCCCCATGCTCATCCAGCACATATTCCCGCCGCTGCTTGTTTCCCCACCTGCCGTCCGGCTCAATGGGACGGATGGGACACATGACGTGAAAGTGCGGGTTGGAAATGCCGCCGTCCTCCTTGTCTGGCTGATGCACGGCGAAGTCCGCCACCATGCCCCGGTTCACGAAATTGTCCAATAAGAATTGCCTTGCAAGATCGATGTTCTCCTGCATGGAAAACTCATTCTGCAAGGCAATGTCAAAGCTGTATGCAAGCTGGGCTTTCTTGCCGCGCTCGGCTTTCTCCACGGCGTTCCAGAGTGTTTCGCGGTCTGCGTATTCTGACGGGGCGTGTGACGGGAGCAGAATTTCAGAGCAGATCACGCCGCCTTTGCGGGTGTAGTCACTGTCCTCACCGTAATACGTGCTGTGCAGCTTTTCCCCGGCGCGGTAGGCGGCAGCAGCCACGGCAGATTGTCCCGCACTGCGCTTGATCTGCGTCACATGAAAATGAAAAAGTGCGATGCTCAATCACCTCCCGCATGGCGGCTGACAGCTTCCATGAGAAGTCTTTGCGCATCTGGTAGGGCAAAGACCTGTTCTGCAAAAGCGTAAAATGCAGTCTCGCTCAAACCCTTCGTCTGCGGTGCGACGCTCTCGATGGCAGCACCACGGGTGATAAGCCGGTGCGCCCGCTTGCGCCGTTCTCCCTTTTCATAGTAGGCGGCACGGTTTTCAAGGCGCTGAATTTTGTGCTGTTCCTGCGCAAGCTGCCGCTCCACCTTTTCTTTCTCGGCTTGCAGCTTCTCAATTTCTTTTTCGTGCATGATTTCAACCTCCTGACTGATAGATAGATACAAAAAGACCGCCTACGTTTTCAGTAGACGGTCTTGATAACGATATGGAATTTTCAAACTTTGCGGTGGAAATGGTCTGCGCCAGCAGACGGTTTCCGCTGCAAAGTCTGCTGGGATAGGCGCGCAAGCGTCGCAAGGGGTGCAGCCCCTTGTTCGGAACAAAGTGACGCAAAACAGCCCGGACATTTGGCTGTCCGGGCTGTCTGCCTCGCAGAGTGCACATACTCCCATCAGGAGAGTATAGAAGTGCGCCCTTGTTACCAAGGGTATTATCCGGCTCCCACCCCCTCGGCTCGTTTTTTCAAATACTCCTGTGCTTCCGTACTCTTTGCGATGTGATACAGAAAGTCTTTTCCCTCGTCCTCCGTCATGGTTTTCAGCTCCGGCACGATGCTTTCCATAAAGCCGCCAAACAGGAAAATACGGTGATTGCGCTCCTTGCGTTTTTCGGCGGACAGCTTGCGGTTAAGCATCTTGTTTCGGTTTTCATACTGCTGTAATAGCTTCTGTGTGCGTTCCAGTTCGGCATTACATTCCTCAATGGTCTGCGGTAGTTTTTTCTTTGGCATGGGTGGTCGCTCCTTTCTTGATTTTGGGTAAAAAAAGACCGCTGACTGTGCGCACACGGCATAGCCAGCGGACTGGGGGCAAATTGTTTAGTTCAATGATTAACCATATATCGGGAGATTTCAAAGAGGGTTATTCCGGTATTTAACATTTTTCCCGTTCACGTCATAAAAAGCAATATTGCCGGCATCTGTAGGCAGAACAATTGCAAAGGGACTGCTGCTATCAACGTCGATTGTTTGAACTGAGTTTCCATCATCTATTTTTAATTGAGCCACTTGTTCTTGATTCATAGAAATAAACGCTCGTTCTTCATACCCCTCTACCGTGAACTCTGTAATTTCACTTGCAACTCCTGAAAGATTTCCACCACCTCGAAAGAAATATCCAAAGGAGAGTCCAGGGCGATTAACATAGATGGAAAATGTATGGTTAGTCATATCTTGAGGATAAGAAATGTAGGCTGCCATTGTGTTGGATACGGTTCCATCAGTTATCCAATCATCTTGTATTTTTTGTGAACTGCGAATATCTGATTCTATTTTGGCTGCTGTTATGCCAATATCATTACGAGTATAAAGCAGGCCAACAAATAAAATACTTACAAGGATAAGCCCTAAGGCTGCTTTAGACGCGATTTTCATCTGATTACCCTCCTCCATTTATTGTGTCAGTTATTTAATTATATCATGTGGCCTTCCTATATTTCAACGAGTAACTTAATGCGAAGTGCTGGTTATGTGGATATGTCAGAGAATTTCATGCTTTTTCTATCTTAGTAAAATTATAGTGGAATTGCTCACAGATCTTATGATATTATTTGTTTGAGGAAAGAGCATGGGGACTCTGAATTCTAAGGAAGCGAGGATACAATATGAAAATCAAACGCAGCGTTCTAATTGGCAGTATTGTAGTCGCAATTAGTATATTAGTCGTTACAATTTACTTATCCCATATTCACAATCAGAAAGAGCAGATTGACATTTACTTGACACCGCTCATTAAAGAAGCAACTCTGCTCTCATCTTCTATCCGAGATGTTACAGATAAAAAGAGCATTGATGTTGAAATTGAACTGGATATGGCAAAGAAGCAGTTCGCTTCATTTAAAAATACGGCGTTAGAGACAAAGAGAATTGCAGAATCAGAAATTATGGGATTTGAGGATTTCGGGTCCATTTTAGTGCACTGCCAAGAGAGAATCCGCGTAATGGTTGAAGCAAATCAAAATGGTGAACCATTGACTCCTGACGAGGTTTCATTTTTGAATACGTTGAATGACAGCGTATGTGCTTTAGTTGATGCTTTGAAAAATGATAATGGAATACTGCGTGTTACCAGTGCAAGACAGTATTCCAATGTAATCACAGCTTTTGTGGACGCAATCAGAGAATCGGAAAATTAAAAAGCTTTATTGGTGGAAAATGTGAGGCTGAGCAAAAACTTTAAAAATTATATCCATGAACACCGTTCTGCTTTGCCTGTTCACTCGCCGCCCTGCGGCGTTCCTCGCTATACGGCGCAGTCAGCCGAAAGCTCAACCGCCCTTTCTCAATTTCAAAGGTCAGCCCGCCTTGCTCGTCATCGTCGGTCTGGCGGCAGCATTGCGGGTACTTTGCCGCAAATGCTGCCAGCCGCTTTTTGAGATCGGTGTTGTGGGTCTGCACCTCAATGATGCGGCTATACTCGTCAAAATAGATCACGGTTGTCTTTTGCTTTTTGGTAAGCCCTGTTCTCATAAAATCTCCTGCATAAAAAAAGCAGCAACTACCATTTCGGAAGTTGTTACCGCTTTTGCCACACGATGTCATACCCCAGCGCGTCTGCCAACTCTACCGCCTCGCCATAGCGGAGCGAGCCGCGCTTGAGCTTGCCGGAGAGATTGGGAACGCTGCGGCTCCAGCCGTACTCGTCGGAGAGGTAGTCCACCACCTCGGTCATGGTCATGCCGGTGCGGACGATGTAGGACTTGATCTCGTTGCGATAAGTTTCAGATTTTCTCATATTAAAACTTCCTCCTGTTATTTCGTTGCGCTCTATGGTAAAATGGGTTTGTCAAATCGTGACACCTGTTCGCCATAGGGCGCTGGTTTTTGATGCACGGCTTTCGGCTGAAAATACTGCCAATGATACGTTGGTCACGGGCAACACCCGCAGCTTTTGCCGTTTGATGTGTCTTTGCGTGAAGCGGAGAAATATCATGTTGAACGACAAACGTCGTTCACTGCTGAATAGCGCTCTATTCCGTGCATATAACCGCACAGAGCAGAAAACTATTTCGCCGTTTTCACTTGCTTTGATTTTGACTTTCGATTTTGCCGCTCTTTCCGAACGTCGTTCCTGCCCGGAGGATCGCTCCCGGCGTTTCGTTCTCCTTGGTGCGCTGGATGCGGCACTTCGCCAGAGGACATATCCCGTTCGGACGGTCATGCAATTTTCAAGGTTCAGGTGCGATTGCAAGACCATTTTAGCGAAAAATATAGCCCTCTCCCGTATATCCAAGAGGTCGGAAAACGCGCTGAAAAACGCAGATTTCCACGCTTATGGACAAGGCCGGAGAAAGGGCAGAAACTTGAAGGGAGGACACCGTCATGCAGCCAAAACTCACCATTCAGGAACGGCTCAAAGACCTGCGCGTGGAGCGCGGTTTGACGCTGGAACAGCTTTCTGCGGAAACAGGCATCTCAAAATCCGCGCTGGGGAAATACGAAGCCGACGATTTCAAGGACATCAGCCCGTTCAGCATGGTGGAGCTGGCGAAGTTCTACGGGGTGTCCACCGATTATCTACTGGGGCTGACAGAACATAAAAATCACCCAAACACAGAGCTGGACGCCCTGCATTTGGGTGATGATGCAATCGAAATATTAAAGACGGGCAAGTTCAACCACCGGCTGCTGTCGGAGTTGATCTGCCATAAAGATTTCCAGCGGTTTATGCTGGACGCCGAAATTTACGTTGACCGGATCGCGGATATGCGGGTCAACGACATGAACGCCGTGCTGGAAGCAGTCCGGCAGATGGCATTGATGAAAAACGGCGGCGAAGAAAATGACTTGTACCTGCGGACGCTGGAAGTCGCGCAGATCAGAGAGGAGGAGTATTTCGGAAGCTTGATTGCGGATGACCTGAAAGGTATTCTCCGTGGTATTCGGAATGAACACCGCCCCGACACCATGACGGCAGATGAAACATCCCTCGCCGCAACCGTACAGGGTCAGTTGCAGGATGCGATGAATTTTGAGGGTAGTTCTGAGGAAAAGAAAATCCGTGCGCTCATGGCAACAATCGGACTTGATTATGACACACTTACGAAGGAAGAGTTTGTCTCAATCATCAGCGGACTTAAAAAGTCCAAGTACCTGAAAAGTCCCATCAACCAGCGCGGAAAAGCACGACCGCAGCTACCACACGGAAAGGGTAAAAAGAAACGCAAATAAGGAAAAATCGGCACCTGCTTTTGAGGCAGGTGCCGATTTCTGTTACCCTATAATGCGCTTGAATTTTTGGCGTAAGTGGCGTAAGTTTGGCGTAAATTCGCTTTTGCGCATCCAAAAAATCAAGCAATTTCAAGGCTTTGCGGTGTCTCTTAGTACATGCCGCCCATGTCCGGGGCGGCCGGAGCGGCCGGAGCGGCCTTCTCGGGCAGGTCGGCCACGAGGGACTCGGTGGTCAGGACCATGGAGGAGACGGACGCGGCGTTCTCGAGCGCGCTGCGGCAGACCTTGGTCGGGTCGACGATGCCGTTTTCGATCATGTCGCCGAAGGTGTCGTGCGCGGCGTCGTAGCCGTAGTTGACGCTCTTGCTCTTGCTGACCTTGTCGAGGATGACCGCACCCTCAACACCAGCGTTGGCCGCGATCTGGCAGATCGGGGCGCGCAGAGCGGCTGCGATGATGTTCGCGCCGGTCTTCTCATCGCCGGAGAGCTTGGCAGCGGTCGCCTGTGCGGCCTTGCTGGCCACGACATACGCCGTGCCGCCGCCGGCCACGATGCCCTCTTCGACGGCTGCGCGGGTCGCGTTGAGCGCGTCCTCGATGCGCAGCTTCTTTTCCTTCATCTCGGTCTCGGTCGCAGCGCCGACCTTGATGACCGCAACACCGCCGGACAGCTTTGCCAGGCGCTCCTGCAGCTTCTCCTTGTCGTACTCGGAGGTCGTCGTCTCGATCTGGGCGCGGATCTGCGCGATGCGGGCCTGGATGTCGTCCTTGGAGCCGGCACCCTCGACGATGGTCGTGGTCTCCTTCGTGACCTTGACCTGACGCGCGCGGCCCAGCTGAGCCAGCGTGGTGTCCTTGAGCTCCATGCCGAGGTCGGTCGAGATGACCTGGCCGCCGGTCAGGATGGCGATGTCCTGCAGCATTTCCTTGCGGCGGTCGCCGAAGCCGGGGGCCTTGACGCACACGCAGGTGAACGTGCCGCGCAGCTTGTTGAGGATGATGGTGGCCAGCGCCTCGCCCTCGATGTCGTCGGCGATGATGACGAGCTTCTTGCCCGCGTTCAGCACGGCCTCGAGCACCGGCAGGATCTCCTGAATGTTCGAGATCTTCTTGTCCGTGATGAGGATGAGCGCGTCGTCAATGACGGCTTCCATCTTGTCGTTATCCGTGACCATATACGGGGTGACATAGCCGCGGTCGAACTGCATGCCCTCGACGACCTCGGAATAGGTCTCGGCGGTCTTGCTCTCCTCGACGGTGATGACACCGTTCTGGCTGACCTTCTCCATCGCCTCGGCGATGAGCTTGCCGATGTGCTCGTCACTGGAAGAGATCGCGCCGACACGCGCGATGTCGCCGCTGCCGCTCACGGGCTGGGAGTTGGTGCGGATGGCATCGACAGCCGCTTCGGTCGCCTTCTGGATGCCGCGGCGCATGACCATCGGATTGGCGCCGGCGGCGAGGTTCTTCAGACCCTCGCGGATCATCGCCTGCGCCAGCACGGTGGCGGAGGTGGTGCCGTCGCCCGCGACGTCGTTGGTCTTGGTGCTCACTTCGCGGATGAGCTGCGCGCCCATGTTCTCAAACGGGTCCTCGAGCTCGATCTCTTTTGCGATCGTCACGCCGTCGTTCGTGATCAGCGGAGCGCCGAACTTCTTGCCCAGCACCACGTTGCGGCCCTTGGGGCCGAGGGTAATCTTGACGGTATCTGCAAGCTGATCCACGCCGCGCTGCAGCGCCTTGCGTGCTTCTTCACCATAAATGATCTGTTTTGCCATAATGATAGCCTCCTAAAATCAAAGCGGTTGGATTACTCAACGACAGCCAGAATGTCGCCCTGACGCACGATGGAATATTCCTCGCCGTCCACTTTCACGGTGGTGCCGGAGTACTTGCCGACGATCACGCGGTCGCCCGCGGCCACGGTCATCTTCACTTCGTTGCCGTCCACCATGCCGCCCGGGCCGACTTCGACGACCTCGAACATCTCGGGCTTCTCCTGCGCGGATGCTGCCAGGATCAGGCCGCTCTTGGTCTTTTCCTCTGCCTTGAACTGCTTGAGGATCACACGGTCTGCCAACGGTTTGAGTTTCATAATCTATATGCCTCCTAATATTGAATACAAAAAAGCGATGCGTTAGCACTCAATTCCTCGGAGTGCTAACGCATCATACTATACCACAATTTTTCGGATTATCAAGCCCCTGGCGAAATTTTTTTGTAAACGTTTTGTGACCGCGTTTTTTCGTCAGGCGTGGACAAATTCGCGCGTCTCGTGGCCGCCCGTGGTCTCGGGGTGGAAGAAGGCCATGTTCGCCGGCACGAGGAAGTTCACGCCGCCGGGGATGAGGTCGAAGTTTACGTGCTTGCTCCAGAGTGCCTCACCGTCGATGTTCACGACGAGATCCTGCTCGCTGTCGATCTCGAGATGACCGCCCTCGAGATGGGTGATGAATTTTTCCAACTCACGGTAGCGGCCCTTGGCGTACTTGCCGACGAGCCGGATGAACTGCAGGCGTGACACGTCGCGCACGACGAGAAACTCCAGCTTGCCGTTATCGGGCCGGGAGTCGGTGATGGGGTTGAAGCCGCCGCCGTAGAACCGGCCGTTGCACGCGCAGATGAGCGACGTGCCGCCGCTGTAGTCCATGCCGCAGCCGCGCACGGTCAGCGGCTGGGCGATGCCCTTGAAGAGGTTGGCCACGGCGGACAGCACATAGCTGTCGTGATACTGGTGCACCTCGGTGCCGATGCGCGCGTCGATGCCGACGGAGCAGATGTTGACCGCGTAGCGCCCGCAGCACTCCATCACGTCGAGCGGACGCACTTCGCCGCGCACGAGATCGCTCAGGTCGAAAAAGCGGTCCTTTTCCTCGCCGAACATTTTGATGAAGTCGTTGCCCGTGCCGCAGGGGAAGTGGGTCACGGCGACGTTATCGTGCCCGACGGCGCCGTTGACGCACTCGTTGAGCGTGCCGTCGCCGCCGCAGGCATATACCCGCAGCTCCTCGCCGGAAGCGGCCTCGGCCTTGATCTTCGCGCACGCATCCATGGGCGCGGTCGTGATGTAGACCTCATAGGCGTCCGCGCTGCCCTCGAGCGCGAGGCGCGCCTGCTCGGCCACGTATTCATGCCGGTCCTTGCCGCCGGCGACGGGGTTGACGATGAACAGATGTTTCATAGCTCCATTCCTGCACTTTCGACAAAATAATACCATTACTATACCCCGGTCGGCGGGGACGCGCAAGAGGGGAATGTGAATATTTGCGATTTTTTAACTACCGGTGTGAAATATATGCGGCCGTGCGTCGGATATGCGGCTTCACACGTCTTTCGTGTACTGGAACAGGTCGCAGCGGAGCGTGCCGTTGTAGAGCTTGCGCTTCTTGTCCGCCGGGCGGCCGAACGCGCGCTCAAACTCCGTGTGCGAGCTCAGCAGGTAGAGCCGCCAGTGCTCCGTTTTGGCATAGGCCGCGCCGAAGGCGGTGTAGAGCGCCTCGGCCTCGCGCTTTTCCATCAGGCGCTCGCCGTAGGGCGGATTCGTGACGATGACGCCGCGGTCGGTCGTGCGGTCAAATTCCCGCGCGTCCGCCACCGCGAAGGTGATGCAGTCGTCCACGCCGGCGCGGCGGGCATTGTCGCGCGCCATGGCGACGGCGCGGGGGTCGATATCCGAGGCAAAGATGTGATAGTCACCGTGAAACTCGCGTGCGCGCGCTTCCTCGCGCGCCTGCGGCCAGACCCCGGCCGGCAGCCACGCCCACTGCATGGCCGCAAAGTCGCGCCTGATGCCCGGTGCGCGGCCC